>Ga0182738_1000292_pt1 | contig 76072 bp, 74 predicted proteins | sample eDN5th30CBELigMG_FD_128876 | JGI IMG/M metagenome (GOLD analysis project Ga0182738, IMG submission 128876) | Enriched Miracle-Growth compost microbial communities from Emeryville, California, USA - eDNA 5th pass 30_C BE-Lig MG (version 2)... ... | reverse complement strand
TGCCGTCCCGCACTGGCCACGCGAGTGGGGCGGCGGGATGTCGGTGGCCGATCAGGCCGTGCTGTACCAGGAGCTCGCCGCCCACGACGCGCCCCGGCTGGTGCTGGCCTTCGTCGGCATCCATCACGTGGCCGCGACCCTGTTGGCCGCGGGAACGCCGGAACAGCGCAGCCGGCATCTGCCGGCGATCCTCGACGGCGAGATCTGGGTGCAGGGCTTCTCCGAACCGGAGGCCGGCTCGGATCTGGCATCGCTGCGCACCACCGCACGCCGGGTGGACGACGACTACGTGGTGAACGGCCAGAAACTGTGGGCCAGTGGTGCGAGCCACGCCCAATGGTGTCTGCTGCTGGCCCGGACCGACCCGGACGCCCCCAAACGCAAAGGCATCTCGTACTTCCTGCTGGACATGGCCACCCCCGGCGTGCAGGTGCGCCCGATCCGCAACGCCGTCGGTGACCAGCATTTCTGCGAGATCTTCCTCGACGACGTGGTCATCCCCGCGACCAACCTGATCGGGGCGGAGAACGCCGGATGGCAGGTGGCGCAGGCAACCCTGGGCGCCGAGCGCGGGATGACCATGCTCGAGCTCGCCGAACGACTGGGCTGTGCCGGCTTTCGCTGGCTGGTGCAAGCCGCACCCACCGATGACCCGGTGGTGGCCGACCGGTTGGCGCAACTGGAAATCGAGATCACCGGGCTGCGCGGCATCTGCCGCCAACTGGTGGCGGGCGTCGAAGCCGGCACTGCCGGGCCGGCCGACGCCTCGATCGTGAAGCTCTTCTACAGCGAGGTGCTACAGCGGCTCACCGACTTCGGCGCCGAGCTGGGCGGGGCGGAGGCCCACACCGTGCTGGACAAGCCACTGTCCAGCGGCTGGGAATCGGGATCGTGGGTGCTGGACTTCATCGGCTCCTGGGAATGGACCATCCCGGGCGGATCCAGCGAGATTCAGCGCACCATTATCGGCGAACGCGGCCTCGGCCTGCCGAGAGAGCCGAGCATGCCATGACCACAACCGATTTCGCTGAACTTCACGACGACCTGCGCGCGGTGGCCGCCGATCTATTGGGCCGTGACCGCGTGGTCGACTGGTCCACCGTCGTTGACGCGGGTTGGGTGGGGTTGGAGGTTCCCGAAGCCCTCGGCGGTGCGGGCGCGAGCTTCGCCGAGGTCGCGGTGATCTGTCAGGAGCTGGGCCGCGCTAGTGCAACGTCGCGCTATCTGGGCAGTGCGGTGTTGTCGGTGGGCATGCTGAACAGCCTGCCGGACAGCGAGGTCCGCGACGGGCTGCTGGCCGATGTCGCCGCCGGACGGACCCGGGTCGCCGCGATCTTGGGCGGAGCGTTCACCCTCGACGCCGGCAGTCGGTTGACCGGTCGTGCCGACTTTGTGCCGGACGTCGACGGCGCCGACCGGCTGCTGGTGGCGGCCACCGATACGACCGGGGCCGACGTCGCGGTTGTCGTCGAAACACTCAATGTCACCGACCAGCCGTTACTCGACGAAACCCGCCGGGTCGCCACCGTCGCGGCCGACGAGATAACGGTCCCCGACTCGGCGGTCCTGCGATTCGCCGGGAGCCCAAAGACATTGGCAGATCGAGCGGCGGTCGCGGTGGCCTGCGACAGTCTCGGTCTGGCCGAGGCCATGCTCGCTGCGACGGTGGCCTATGCGCAGACACGGCAGCAGTTCGGCCGGCCCATCGGCTCCTTCCAAGCCGTCAAACACGCCTGCGCGGACATGCTGGTGAAAGTCACGGTGGCCCGCACCCTGGTGCGCGATGCCGTCCACGCCGTGGCGGTAGGCGGGTCCGACGGCTCAGACGTCGATGCCGCCGTGGCAATGGCGAAGTCCTACACCTGCGCTGCCGCCGTTGACGTGGTCGGCAAAGCGCTGCAACTACACGGCGGCATCGGCTACACGTGGGAGAGCGGCATCCACGTCTACCTGAAGCGCGCCACGTTCAACCGGTCGCTGTTCGGATCTCCGGCAGCGCACCGTCGTCGTCTCGCTCAACGGTATTAACAAGTCAAGCAAGGAGTTTCGAGAAGTGGGTGTGCCCGTCTATCGCCGGATCCTGGAACTGTTCGAGGCCGAAGGCGTCAACACGCTGTTCGGCATCCCCGACCCCAACTTCGTGCACATGTTCGTCGAGGCCGAACAACGCGGCTGGTCCGTGGTGGCGCCGCACCACGAGGAGAGCGCTGGATTCATGGCCGAGGCTGCCTCGCGGATGACCGGCCGACCGGGGCTGTGCATCGGCACCCTGGGGCCGGGGGTGGCCAACATCGCCGGCGCCATGATGTGCGCGCGAGTGGAGAACTCTCCGGTGGTGTTCCTGGGTGGCCAGCGTGCCCGCATCACCGAGCGCCGGGTGCGGCGCGGGCGCATCCAATTCGTCCGTCAGGAAGAGCTTTTCACGCCGTCGGTGAAGTACAGCGCGTCGATCGAGTACGCCGATCAGACCGACGAGATCGTGCACGAGGCCATCCGCCGGGCCATGTCCGGCACCCCCGGTCCGGCCTATATCGAATACCCGTCGCACGTCATTCTTGAAGAGCTCGACGTCGCCGCTCCGCCGGAGCCGCACCGCTACCGGCTGGTGAATCAGCGGGCCGGCGCGCCCGAGGTCGCCCAAGCCGTCGAGATCATCGCCCATGCGTCCAGCCCGATCCTGCTGGTGGGCCACGGGGTACACACCTCGCGCAGCGCGGCCGCTGTCGCCGAGCTGGCCGAGCTGATGGCCTGCCCGGTGATCCAGACCTCCGGCGGTACGGCGTTCATCCCGGGCCTGGAGGAACTCACCTTCCCCTACGGGTTCTCCACCGCGGCCGTCGAGGCAGTGGCGGCCTCGGACGTCTGTGTGGCGCTGGGTACCGAGCTGGGGGAGCCGGTGCACTACGGCACCACCCGGCACTGGGCTGACAAGAACGGGGAGCGCAAGTGGATCTACGTCGAACAGGACCCACTGGCGATCGGGGTGAACCGGCCGGTGGACGTAGCGCTGGTGGGTGACCTGCGGGGCATCGTTCCGCAGTTGGTCGAGGAGCTCAAAGGCAACCCCCGCGTCCCTTCCGCCGACCTGGACCGGTGGATCAAGCAGGATGCCGACCAGCTGGCCGAACTGGCCGAAACCGCACCGGCCGGCCGTTCCCCGGTGCACCCGGCGCGCTTCGTGGTCGAGGCCACTCGGGCTTTCCCGGCCGACGGCATCATGGTGCGCGACGGCGGGGCGACGGTGATCTTCCAATGGACCTATTCGCAGGCCAAGCCGCATGACGTGATGTGGAACCAGAACTTCGGCCACCTGGGCACCGGGTTGCCCTATGCCGTGGGCGCCTCGGTCGCCGAGGGTGGCAAGCGGCCGGTGATGCTGCTGACCAGCGACTCGGCGTTCCTGTTCCACATCGCCGAGTTGGAGACCGCGGCCCGGCTGGGCCTGCCGCTGGTGTGCGTCGTCGGCGTGGACCACCAATGGGGTCTGGAAGTCGGCGTCTACAAGCGGACTTTCGAACAACCCTCGCCGCAGCCGGGGGTGCACTGGAGCAAGGACGTCCGGTTCGACAAGATCGCCGAGGGCATGGGCTGCCACGGCGAGTACGTGCAAGACGAGACGGAGATCGGGCCGGCGATCAAGCGGGCTTTCGCCGCCGGCGGGACCGCGGTGATCCACGTGTGCATCGACCCCACGGCCAACTCGGAGGAGATGCCCAATTACGCCGAGTTCCGCACCTGGTACGCCGAAGGAACCCAGTAAGCGAGAATGCTATTCTCGTTTCCGGCTAACAACGTGCATAGGCTGATGGGCTGGAGGCGACCATGTCCGGCGGAATGAGCTTCGAACTGACCGAGGATCAGCAGCTGATCCGGCAGTCGGTCGCCGAACTCGCGGCGAAGTTCGACGACCACTACTGGATGACCAAGGACCTGGCGCACGAATTCCCGCGGGAGTTTTACGACGCCATCGCCGACGGCGGCTGGCTGGGCATGACCATCCCCGAGGAGTACGGCGGCCACGGCCTGGGCATTACCGAGGCCACCGTCCTGGCCGAGGAAGTGGCGCGTTCCGGCGGTGGGATGAACGCCGCCAGCGCGATCCACCTGTCGATCTTCGGCATGCAGCCGGTGGTGGTGTTCGGCTCGGACGAGATGAAGGCCGAAACCCTACCCCGCATCGTCAGCGGCGACCTGCACGTGTGCTTCGGCGTCACCGAACCGACCGCCGGCCTCGACACGTCCCGCATCACCACGTTCGCCAAGCGTGACGGCAGCGACTATGTGGTCAACGGACGCAAGGTGTGGATCTCCAAAGCCCTTGAGTCCGAGAAGATCCTGCTGCTGACCCGCACCACCCCGCGCGACGAGACGGCCAAACCCACCGACGGTCTGACCCTGTTCCTCACCGACATCGACCGCGACCACGTCGACATCCGGCCGATCACCAAGATGGGCCGCAACGCGGTGTCCTCCAACGAGGTGTTCATCGACGACCTGCGCATCCCGGCCGAACACCGGATCGGTGAAGAGGGCAAGGGCTTCTCCTACATCCTGCACGGGCTCAACCCGGAACGCATGCTGATCGCCGCTGAGGCGCTGGGCATCGGCCGGGTCGCGCTGGACCGTGCGGTCAAGTACGCCAACGAGCGCGTGGTGTTCGACCGGCCGATCGGCATGAACCAGGGCGTCCAGTTCCCGCTCGCCGACTCGCTGGCCCGCCTGGATGCCGCCGAATTGATCCTGCGCAAGGCCACCTGGCTCTACGACAACGGCAAGCCGTGCGGTCGTGAGGCCAATATGGCCAAATACCTCTGTGCCGACGCCGGTTTCGCGGCCGCCGACCGGGCGCTGCAGACCCACGGCGGGATGGGCTATTCGGAGGAGTACAACATCTCCCGGTTCTTCCGGGAGTCCCGCCTGATGAAGATCGCTCCGGTCAGCCAGGAGATGATCCTGAACTTCCTCGGCTCGCACGTACTCGGCCTGCCGAGGAGCTACTGATGGCCGCAGCACCGTTGGCCGGCATCACGGTGGTGGCGCTGGAACAAGCGGTGTCGGCGCCGATGTGCACCCGCGCACTGGCCGACTTCGGGGCGCGGGTCATCAAGGTGGAGAACCCCGACGGAGGCGACTTCGCCCGCTACTACGATGACGTCGTCTGTGGTCCTGGAGGCCAGGCTGCCCATTTTGTCTGGGTCAACCGCGGCAAAGAGTCGGTGACCCTGGACCTGAAAAGCGAAGCGGGAAGCGATGTCCTGCACCGTCTGTTGGACCGCGCCGACGTATTGGTGTCCAACCTCGCGCCGGGCGCCACGGCGCGTCTGGGTCTTTCCACCGAGCAGATGGCGCAGCGGCACCCGAACGTGATCGCCGTGGAGATCGACGGCTACGGCAGCGGCGGACCGCTGTCGCACAAGCGGGCCTACGACCTGCTGGTGCAGGCCGAGTCCGGGGTGTGTTCGGTGACCGGCCGGCCGGGGGAGCCGGCCAAGCCCGGCCCGCCGGTGGCGGACGTGACCAGCGGCCTGTACTCGGCGCTGTCGATCATGGCGCTGCTGATCGGTCGCAAGGGTGCGGGCAGCGATGAGCCGGCGCCGTCGGTGACCGTCAGCCTGTTCGACACCATGGCCGAGATGATGGGCTACCACTTGACCTATGCCCGGCATTCCGGGATTGACCAGCAGCCGCTGGGCATGAGTTCACCGGCCGTGGCGCCCTACGGCGCGTATCCGACCGCGGATGGCCACACCGTGGTGCTGGGCACCACCAACGACCGCGAATGGCAGCGGCTGGCCCGGGAACTGCTGGGCCGCAACGATCTCGCCGATGATCCCCGCTTCGCCGGCAATGCCGACCGGGTCGCGAACCGGGCAATCCTGGACGAGGCGATCGCCGCGTGGTGCGCCCGTCACGACCTGGCCCACATCCAGGACGCCGCCGATGCCGCCGGGATCGGCAACGCCCGTTACAACACCGCCGGCGACGTGCTGGCACACCCGCAGCTGTCCGAGCGCGACCGGTGGCGCTCGATCGACACCCCGGCCGGGCCGATCCCGTCGTTGCTGCCGCCGCCGGTGATCGCCGGCTTCGAGCCGCCGATGGGGCCGGTGCCGGCCCTCGGCGAGCACACCGAGGCGGTGCTGGGCGAACTGGGTTTCACCGACACCGAGATCGCCGAGCTGCGCGGCCAGGGGGCGATCGGGCAGGCTGGCAGCTGATGACACCCGACACCGACGTGCTGCTGCGCGCCGACCGCGACGGCGTGCGGACGCTGACCCTGAACCGGCCCGCCCGCAAGAACGCGATCAACCCGGTGCTGTGGCGTGCGCTGCGCGATGCGCTGCGCGACGCGGCCGACGACCCCGGCCTGCGGGTGCTGGTGATCAGCGGCGCCGGCGGGGCGTTCTGCTCGGGCGCGGACATCGGCGCCGCAGATGACGTCCACCCGGTGGAGAAGCTACGTCGACTGTCCGATGTCGCCCTGGCTCTGCACGAGTTGACCATCCCCACTATCGCCAAGGTGACCGGGGTGGCGGTCGGGGCGGGCTGGAACCTGGCGCTGGGCTGCGATCTGGTGGTGGCGACACCGGAATCGAGTTTCTGCCAGATTTTTTCGAAGCGTGGGCTCTCGATTGATCTGGCCGGGTCGTGGTTGCTGCCCAAACTGGTCGGGCTGCAACAGGCCAAGCGGCTCGCCATGCTTGCCGAGACCATCGACGCCGGCGAGGCGCACGCGTTGAACCTGGTGACCTGGGTGGTGGGCGCCGGCGAGATCGACGGATTCGTCGACGAACTCGCCGACCGGCTGGCCGCCGGCCCGCCGCGGGCGCTGGCACAGACCAAGGCGCTGCTCAACCAGGGTGCCGATGCCACCCTGCCCGAGGCCCTGGCCAATGAGGCGCGCGCCCAGATCGTGAATTTCGCGGGTGCCGATGCCGCGGAAGCTTATGCGGCGTTCGCCGAGAAGCGTGCGCCGCGCTTCACCGGCGGGTGGCCGCCGAAGTCAACGAGATCGGAGTAGTCAGATGCGACCCACGGTGATCGTCGGAGCGGTGCGCACCCCCGTCGGAAAGCGCAATGGTGGGCTGGCCGGCACGCATGCCGCGGACTTGTCCGCGATCGCGCTGAACGAACTGATGGAGCGCACTGGAACCGACCCCGGCATTGTCGACGACGTGGTGTGGGGCTGCGTGTCGCAGGTGGGCGATCAGTCCTCCAACATCGGCCGGTACGCGGTGCTGGCCGCGGGCTGGCCAGAGCACGTCCCGGCAACCACGGTCAACCGGGCGTGCGGCTCCAGTCAGCAGGCGCTGGACTTCGCGGTGCAGGCCGTGATGTCGGGCCAACAGGACATCGTGGTCGCCGGTGGTGTGGAGGTGATGAGCCGGGTCCCGCTCGGTGCCGCCCGTGCCACCGGCGAACCCTTCGGCCCCAAAGCGCTTGCCCGCTATGACGGTTTTCAGTTCAACCAAGGCATCGGCGCCGAGATGATCTGCGAGAAGTGGGGCTTTGACCGCGCCCAGGTCGATGAGTATGCGGCGCGCTCCCACCAGTTGGTCGCGGCCGCGCAGGACGTCGGTGCGTTCCGCGATCAGATCGTCCCGGTCGCGACCGACGGCGGCGTGGTGGACGCCGACGAGGGCATCCGCCGCGGCACCACCGCCGAGAAGCTTGCCGGACTCAAGCCGGCTTTCCGGGATGACGGATTGATCCACGCCGGCAACTCGTCGCAGATCTCCGACGGCGCCGCAGCGCTGTTGGTGATGAGCGAAGAGGAAGCCGCCCGGCGCGGGCTGACCCCGCTGGTGCGCTACACCGCCGGCGCGGTGACCGGCGCCGACCCGGTGTTGATGCTGACCGGGCCCATCCCGGCCACCGCGAAGGTGCTCAAGCGCGCCGGACTGGGTATCGACGAGATCGGCGTATTCGAAGTCAACGAGGCCTTCGCCCCGGTGCCGATGGCGTGGCTGGCCGAGACCGGCGCCGACGCCAAGCGGCTGAACCCACTCGGCGGGGCGATCGCCTTGGGTCATCCGCTCGGTGCGTCGGGAGCGGTGCTGATGATCCGAATGATTCACCACATGCGCGACAACGGGATTCGCTACGGCCTGCAGACCATGTGCGAGGGTGGCGGCACCGCCAACGCCACGATCGTCGAGTTGGTCGGTTAGGGGACTGTTCATGCGGCGCGACCTGTTCACCCAAGACCACGAGTCATTCCGGACCTTGGCCCGTGACTTCGTCGAGAAGCACGTGGTGCCCGAATACCCCAACTGGGAGAAGGCCGGCCGGATGCCCCGCGAGGTGTTCGAGCACCTGGGATCGCTGGGGATGCTCGGCATGGCCCTCCCCGAGGAGTACGGCGGCGCGGGCGTCGAGGACTACCGTTACAACGTTGTGCTGCAGGAGGAAGCGGCGCGCGGCCTGGTCACGCTGTCCACGGTGCGCACCCAACTCGAGGTGATCCTGCCGTACTTCCTGCGCTACACGAACGACGAGCAGCGGGCGCGCTGGTTCCCCGGGATGGCGGCCGGCAAGCTGCTCACCGCGATCGCGATGACCGAGCCGGGCACGGGATCGGATCTGGCCGGCATGCGCACCACCGCCGTGCGAGACGGTGAGGACTACATCCTCAACGGAGCCAAGACATTCATCACCGGCGGCATCCAGGCCGACCTGGTGATCGTGGTGGCCCGCACCTCGACCGACCCCGACAACCGTCGCCGCGGGCTGACTCTCTTGGTGGTCGAGGACGGCATGCCCGGCTTCGAGCGCGGCCGCGAACTGGACAAGATGGGCTGCAAGGTCCAAGACACCGCCGAGTTGTCCTTCGCCGATGTCCGGGTTCCGGTGGCCAACCGCCTGGGGGCCGACGGCGAGGCCTTCAGCTACCTGGGCCACAACCTCGCCCAAGAGCGGCTCACCGTGGCGGTCGGGTCCGTCGCGCAGGCCCGCTCGGCGCTGGCCGCGACCATCGACTACGTCCAGAACCGCAATGTGTTCGGTTCGCCGGTCGCGTCCTTCCAGAACACCAAGTTCGAATTGGCGGCGGTCTCCACCGAGATCGAGGCGGCCCAGTGCATGCTCGACCGGGCGGTCGCCGACCACGTCGAGGGAGTGTTGTCGGGCGCCGACGCCGCCCGCACCAAACTGTTCTGCACCGAGATGCAGGCCCGGGTCATCGACCGCTGCCTGCAGCTGTTCGGCGGCTACGGCTACATGATGGAATACCCGATCGCCCGGCTGTACACCGATGCGCGGGTGGCCCGGATCTATGCTGGGACCAGCGAGGTGATGAAGATGATCGTCGCCAAGTCGCTGGGTTTGTAGACCGCGGCCACGGGCCGTGTGAACCCGTAACCAAAATTTCTTGGATGAGACCCTTGTCACAGCAGGCCTAACCAACCTACTGTGTGTTCACTTGGTTGGTTAAGCGAAGGAGACCGGTGACGTCACCCCGGCCGTACGCCACACTCCTCGCCAAAGGCGAGGACCGCAGGCAGCGGATTCTGTTGGCGGCTGAGCACCTGCTGGCGCGTAACGGCTGGCGCAACACCTCGCTGGCGCAGATCGCCCGCAATGCCGGCGTCAGCGCGGCCGGCCTGTTGCACCATTTCGCGTCCAAGGAGCAACTGCTGCACGCGGTGCTCGATGCTCGCGACGCCGACGACGACATCCACGCCGACCGCAGCGGCGACCTCATCGAGGAGATCCAGCGGGTGGCCGAGCGATTCACCCGGGCGCCCGAACTGGTCGGCACTTTCACCGTGCTGCTCGCCGAGAACGTCCTGCCCGAGGCGCCGCTGCACGACCGGATGCTGCACCGGTACCGCAGCGCACTGGAGATCGTCGCCGACCTGATCCGGCGTGGCATGGACGACGGCCGCTACCGCACAGACCTCAACGCGACCGCCAAGGCCGCGGAGATTATCGCCTTTATCAACGGAATGGAGATGTCATGGCTGCTGGATCCATCAATACCCCTGACCGAGGTGTTCGCGGGGTACGCGGAAACGCTGGCCCGCGACTTCGCTCCGCAGGAAAAGGACGGCCGGCGGTGACCGGGGCAGGGGAGCAGGACATGCGCTACCGGTTCGACATCGTGGGCAACAGCGTCGTCGACGTCGTCATGGCCGCTGGCGGCTGGCTCTATGACCGTGCGACAGCAGGCTGGGACGTCACCGTCTTGATCGATGACGCCGAAGACACGCGCCCCCTGGAGATCCTCGGGGCCAAGGTGCTGGACCTGGAGTCGGTGCTCACCCAATGGGAGCAGTGGCCGCACCCGCAGACCATCGCGGTGTGCGCCGAGATGTTCGACGGCCACGCCCAGGTACGCCAGGGCGTGATCGACGCCCTGGAGCACAGCAGCACGGAGGTGACGCTGTGGGGCGACGTGCCAGCCGAGTTGGACAGCGACGTCGACGCCCGCCACCACCGGCTCAGCGCGGCGGCCCGTGCCTTCAAGGCGCAGGCGCTGCGCGCGGCCGGCATCGACCCGGCGAGTTCGCAGGCCTGGGACGCCCACATCGAGACCTTCCGGTGCGGGCCGGCGGCGTGTACCTCTGTCGCGGCGGACCTGAGTCCAGCCAGTTGAGGGGCGCGGGCAGCGCGCGACCGACATGATGCCTGACCCACTGGCACGCTCCCTGGTGCTGGTGACCGACTATCGGGTGCCGGATCCGGCCAAGGTCTGGCCGCTGATGCAGCGACACCGCGACAGCCTTGCGCACCTGGGCGCCCACCACGTGCTCGTCTACACCTCGACGGTCGATCCGGGTCGAGTGCTTGCGGTCATGGCGATCCACGCCGCGCAGCCGGTGGTTGACCTGCTGCGCGACGAGGCTTTCATGGCCTGGTTCGATGCCGTCGGCGTCAGCGACATCCCGGCGGTGTTCGCCGGATCATTGGTGGAGCGCATCGATCTCACCGATCCGGCCAGCCTCGCCGAACCGCCGGGTTCATGCGGCGGTCCCGGCTTCGCCTCGCCTCCGCCGGCCCGGGGGCCGTCTCCGGCGAGCCTCGCCGAACCGCCGGGCGTAGTGGTCGCCGCCGTGGCCGAAGTCGGCGACACCCAGGCGCTGATCTCCCACGTTCACGCCACCGAAAAGCACTTCACCGCTGCCGGTATCCGAAAGATCCTGATATTTCAGGCCTTCGACAACCCGCGCGAGATCTTCATGCTGCAGGAAGCAGACGACGAATTCGGCGCCGGGCGCTGGATCAACGAACCTGAATTCGCCTCGGAGTGGATCACCCGAGCCGGCGTCGGAATCTATCCGCCGGTGTTCGTCGGGCGCCTGGCGCACATGATGCGCGTCGGCGACGAGTCCGAAACGGCTGACGAGCCGGCCAGTTGAGTGCTCAGTCGCTGGCCGGCAGCGGCTTGGCTTCCTTGATGCTCAGCGGCACGGTGCCGATGCTCAAGGTTCCGGCGCCGGCCTTGGTCACCAGCACCTCGGCGCCGGCGTCGTCGACGTAGCGCTTGCCCATCACCGCACCGCCCGAGAAGGCCGGGTCCAGTGCGGCCCCACTGGAAGCGGTGTCGTCCAGTGGCACCATCGGGGCGCCGCCGGCTCGCAGATCATCGAGGCTGTCGGCGGTCTTGACGACGATGACCTGGGTGTCGCAGACCTGACTCTTCAGGCGGCTACCGGACTTGATCATTGCGCCCCTTCGGCATTCACGGTTGGTAGGTCGTTAACAAGCTCGCGGCGAAGCACCTTGCCGGTCGGGGTGGTGGGCAACTCCGACCGAAAGACAATGCGGTCCGGGGTGCGGGACCCTCGCAGCTGCTGTCCAACATACTCGCGCAGTGCCTCGGGGTTCGGCGACGCACCCGCTGCCGGCACCACGCACGCGACAATGATCTGTCCCCACTCCGGGTCGGGTGCGCCGACCACCGCGACGTCACGGACGTCGGGATGTTCAACCAGCACGTCCTCGATCTCGGCGGGGGCGATGTTCTCCCCGCCCCGGATGATGGTGTCGTCGGAGCGCCCGACGATGAACAGGTAGCCGTCCTCGTCGAGCACAGCAAGGTCGCGGGTGGGGAACCAGCCCTCGGCGTCGAGCACCGATCCGATGCCGGTGTATTTGCCCGAAACCTGTTCGCCGCGAACGTACAGCTCGCCGGGTTGTCCTGCTTCGAGCACCCGGCCCTCGTCGTCGCGGATGACGGCTTCGATACCGGGCACCGCGCGGCCGACCGACCCCAACCGCTTGCGGACGGCTTCTTCGCTGGACGCGTAGGCAGTCCGGTGGTCTTCGGGGGTCAGCACCGCGACCGTCGAACTGGTCTCGGTCAGACCGTAGGCGTTGACGAAACCGACTTCGGGCAGCAGATCCAATGCGCGACGCACCAGTGGCAGCGCCACTTTGGAGCCGCCGTAGGCGAGGTTGCGTAGGGTAGTCAGCGGGGTCGGGCGGGCTTCCAACTCGGAGACGATGCGCTCCAACATGGTTGGGACCACGGTCGCGGTGGTCACCGCCTCGGTGTTGACCAGCCGGATCCATTCCGAGGCGCTGAACCGGCGCAGATAAACCGCTTTGCGTCCAGCGTAGAGATTGCTCAGCGCCGCGCCGACACCGGCGATGTGATACGGCGGAACGCAGATCAGTGCGGCATCCGAGGGATCGGCGGAGCCGAACTCGACCGTCTGTGTCACGTAGCTGGTCAGCTTATTGTGCGTCAGCTCAACGGCTTTGGGCTTGGACGTGGTCCCCGAGGTGAACAGCACCACCGCCACGTCGTCGGGGTCGGGCCACTGCACCGTGGGCGCGGCGGTCTGGGCGCGGGCGCAGAAGGTGTCGGAATCGATTGCCGCGGCGCCCATATCGCCGACGATGTCGCTGTATTCCTTATCCACCACGACCAGCGGCTGCGGCAATCGCTCGATCAGCTCCCGCAGCGCCTGGCCGCTGAGCCGGTAGTTCAGCGGCGCGAACGGTCGCCCCGACCGCGCCGCGGAGAACAGCAGCAGCGGCAGCATGTCGCCGCCCATCCCGACGTAGGCCACGCTGCCGGCGCCGGACTCCTCGATCACTCCCGCACTGGCGTCGGCGAGGGCGTTGAGCTCCGCGGTGGTGTAGCGGGTGGTCTCGGAGACGACCGCGACCCGATCCGGGTCGGCGGACACCGCCATCTCCAGCAGCAGCGAAATGCTCACCGTTGCGCCCTCCGAACAGCCATGAGAACGACATTATCATTTTTCGGTAGTTTCGATATCGTACGGGCTGTGGCAGCACCGTCGCTGGGTACGCTGACTTGCGACATGATCGAAACGGTCGACCTGGAAGCCGCTGTGCCCGACGCCGCGCCCGGCGCCGGGATCACCATCGCGACAGGTGCTCGCTTCGACACCGCGCACGCCGAACACTGGCTACAGCACGCCACCTTCACCCTCACCGAGACCGAGACGACGGATCGCCGGGTGATCACTGTCGCCTCGGTGCCCGCGGCGCTGGCCGAGATCACCGATCGCTGCGCGCGCTGGCCGCATGCCGCGGCGATCTGCGACGACGTGCTGCGGGCGGTGGACCCGGGGGCGCCGGCCTGGTCCGGGGTGGTCACCGAATCGCTGGCCTACTCGGTACTGCAAGCCGGCCCGGAGTTCGCCGCCTGGCTGGCAGCACGCGGCCGGGCCGCCGTGCCGAAGGTCGCCGACCCGCTGCTGCTCGACCGCGACGGCGATACTTTGCGACTGCGCTTCAACCGGCCGCAGCGCCACAACGCCTTCGACAACGCGACGCGGGCCGTTCTGCTCGACGGACTGGCCGTGGCCGCGGCTGACCCCGCGATCGACGAAGTGGTGCTCAGCGGAGTCGGGCCGTCGTTCTGCAGCGGCGGCGACCTCGCCGAGTTCGGCGGGTTCACCGATGTGCCCAGCGCCCACTTGGCCCGCACTCGGCACAGCCCGGCGCTGGCGCTGGATGCGCTGACCGCTCGGCTGGGCGCGCGCTGTCGCGCCGAGATCCACGGCCAGGTGCTGGGCAGCGGCCTGGAGATGGCCGCCTTCTGCGGCTGGGTGCGAGCCCACCCGGCCGCGGTGCTGGGCCTGCCCGAGCTGAGCCTTGGGCTGATCCCGGGCGCGGGAGGCACGGTCAGCGTCACCCGCCGCATCGGCCGGTGGCGTACCGCCTACCTCATCCTGTCCGGCCGCACCATCGGCGCGGCGACCGCGCTGCGATGGGGCCTGGTCGACGAGATCGCGTCGTGACTGCCGAACAGGCCTGGGGCGCGTCGGGGCTGGCCTGGTTGACCGGCCAACCCGATGGCCGCCCGGATTTCTCCCGGGCCGCGGTGCTGCAGCGCGCTACCCAGGTGCTGGGGCGCTTCACCGCCGCGACTGGCGTGGAGGCCGACGCCGCGGAGCTGCTGGCCGGCCGGGCCGGGCTGCTGGGCTGGACGCGTGCCGGGCGGGTCTCGGCCGGGGGAGCCTCGCGGCTGCTGGCCGCAGCCGACGGGTGGTGGGCGCTCACGCTGTCACGACCCGATGACCTCGACGCCGTGCCCGCCCTGATCGAAGTCGAGTGCTCCGATCCGTGGGCGGGGATCGCTGTCTGGGCTTCGACGCGGCCGGTGGCCGAGGTCGTCGCGCGGGCGCGGCTGCTGGATCTGCCCGCCGCAGCGTTGGGCGAGGCCGGCTCCGGAGCGCCGGCGGTGCGCCGAATCGGTCCGGCAGGCCCGGTCCGCGGTCTGCCCGGAGCGCTTGTCGTCGATCTGACCTCATTGTGGGCCGGGCCGCTGTGTGGGCGCCTGCTGGCCCAGGGCGGGGCGACGGTGATCAAGGTGGAAAGTCCGTCGCGCCCGGACGGCACCCGCAGCGGACCCAGCGCCTTTTTTGACTGGATGAACGTCGGAAAGCTTTCCTGCGCACTGGATTTCGATCGCGATACTGAGGTCCTGTTCCAGTTGCTGGCCGCCGCCGATGTGGTGTTGGAGGGCTCGCGCCCGGCCGCCCTGGCCCGCCGAGGTCTGGGCCCACGCGACGTGGCCGGCCGGCCCGGGCGGGTATGGCTGCAGATCACCGCGCACGGCGCCGACAGCGGCTACCCCGGGTTCGGCGACGACGCCGCGGTAGCCGGCGGCCTGGTGGGTCGTGGCCCGGTGTTCTGCGCCGACGCCATCGCCGACCCGTTGACCGGCATCGAAGCCGCTGTGGCGGTGGTCGATTCGTTGGCCCGCGGCGGAGGCGAGCTGATCACGGTGGCGCTGGCCGCCGTTGCCGCCAACTACGCCGCCCTGCCGGAACATGTTCCGGCCGGCGAGGTTTCAGCCCTGCCGCCGCAACGTGCGCGTATCGAGGGCGCCGGGCCGGCATTGGGGGCCGATAACACAAGGATCGGCGACCTCGTGGCGGCGCGGTGCTGATCCAGCGCGCGGTGCTGCTGGACGGCTCGCGGGTCGATATCCGCCTCGGCGACACCATCGAGGTGGTCGCACCGGCATTGACCGCGCGTCGCGGCGAAGACGTCCTCGACGTGTGCGGCGCCACCGTGATTGCCGGGCTGCACGACCACCACGTGCACCTGCGGTCGGCCGCGGCGGCACTGGACTCGGTGTGCCTGGGCCCGCCGCAGGTCCGCTCCCTCGACGAACTGGCCGCCGCACTGCGGGCCGCTACCCCCGATTCCGACGGCTGGCTGCGTGGCTACGGCTACCACGAATCCGTCGCCGGCGAACTCACCGCCGCACTGCTGGACCGGTTCGCGCCGCAGCTGCCGGTGCGGGTGGCGCACCGCAGCGGCGCGTTGTGGGTGCTCAACTCGGCCGGCCTGGCCCGCACCGGGATGACCGACCGGCCCGACGGGCGACTGCTGCGCGCCCACGGCGATCCCGCGCCCCGGCTCCCGCACCGCGAACCCTCGCTGGCCCGGTTGAGCAGGCAGCTGGCGGCCCGCGGCGTCACCGGAATCACCGATGCCACCCCGGGCCATGGCGACGCCGACATCGCTGCGTTTGCCGCCGCCCGCAACGGCGGCGAGCTGCTGCAGCGGCTGCACTGCATGGCACCCGCCGGGGCCGCCGCCGCCTCGGGGATCACCCTCGGGCCGACCAAAATCATCCTCGACGACGAAACCCTGGATCTGGATGCGCTGGTAAAAACACTGTCCGACAACCACGCCCGCGACCACGGCGTGGCACTGCACTGCGTCACCGACGCCCAGCTCACCGTCGCCATCGCCGCATGGCAGGCCGCCGGAACGAGTCCCGACGACCGCATCGAACACGCGGCGGTCGTGCCGGAGGACCGGCTGGTCGACCTCGCCGCACTCGGGGTCACCGTCGTCACCCAGCCCAACTTCGTCGCCGAACGCGGTGACGACTATCGCGCCACCATCGAATCCGTGTGCCACCACGAACTGTGGCGGGTTGCGTCGTTGCAGTGCAACGCAATTCCGGTGGCGCTGTCCACCGACGCGCCCTTCGGCGACGGCGACCCGTGGGCAGCCATGCGCGCCGCTGTCCACCGGACTACGTCCAGCGGCGCCGTGCTGGGGCCGGGGGAGCGTATCTCGGCTCGAGCCGCCTTGCGGGGATTCACCGGCCATGCCGATCGGCCCGCCATACCGCGCAGCATCGCCGTCGGTGAGCCCGGCGACCTATGCGTGCTCAGCGGTGATCCGCTGGCCCTCGACGCCGACCTGGTGGCGTTCACGATCGTCGCCGGTGCCGTGGTCCACGGCGGTCGGTAGCCTGGCTAGATAGTTTGAGAATTTCGGGAGAGGCATCGATGACGCGCACGGACAGTGACAGCTGGGACTTGGCCACCAGTGTGGGGGCGACCGCGACCATGGTGGCCGCGCAGCGCGCCCTGGCCACCTCCGGCCCGGACAAACTGATCAACGACCCCTGGGCGGCACCGCTGGTGCGTGCGGTGGGCATCGACTTTTTCACCCGGATGGTCGACGGCGACATCCCGGTCGTCGAAGGCGGCGAGTTCGACCCGATCCGGATGGGCCACGGCATGGGCGTGCGGACCCGATTTTTCGACGAGCACTTCCTGTCCGCGACGCGCAGCGGCATCCGCCAGGCGGTCATCCTCGCCTCCGGCCTGGATTCCCGTGCCTATCGGCTGGACTGGCCGGCGGGCACTGTGGTCTACGAGGTCGACCTGCCGGAGGTGATCGAGTTCAAGACCACCACGCTGCGTGACCTGGGCGCCGAGCCGACCGCCGAGCGTCGCGCTGTGGCCATCGACCTGCGCGACGACTGGCCGAGTGCCCTGCGGGCCGCGGGATTCGACCCGCAGGTTCCGACGGTGTGGAGCGCCGAGGGCCTGCTGATCTACCTGCAGCCCGACGCCCAGGACGCCCTGTTCGACACCATCAAGTCGCTGAGCGCTCCGGGCAGCCGGGTGGCCTGTGAGTTCATCAGCGACACCTCGGTGTTCGCCAGCCCGGCCTGGCGTGAGCACCGGGAGAAGATGTCGGCGCTGGGGTTCGAAGTGGAGATCGGCGACTTGATCTACCACGGCGAACGCAACCACATCATCGAGTACCTGACCGGTGCCGGCTGGACGGTGACGGGCCGGCAGGTCCGCGAGCTCTACGACGAGTGCGGCCTGGAGTACGGGGATGACGAACTGGCCGTGGCGTTCGACGACATGACCTACTTGAGCGCCGTTCTGCCTGGTCCCGCGGTATGAAACGGATCACAGCGGGTGGGTCCGCCGATGTGGCGGATGGACGTTGGTGTGGTGCCCCCAGCAGGGCTCGAACCTGCGACCTGCGGATTAAAAGTCCGTAGCTCTACCAACTGAGCTATAGGGGCCGTGCTGGAACAGAATACTGCCTGCCCGATCGTGCTCGATGGGGGCCGGGTTTGAGGATTCGGGCCACTGTGCCCTAAGCTAGCCAAGCTCCCAACGTGAAACGTTGTGAGTGCCTCGGAGAGATTCGGTTCTGGCCCCCATCGTCTAGTGGCCTAGGACGCCGCCCTTTCACGGCGGTAGCACGGGTTCGAATCCCGTTGGGGGTACTCGCAAGCGGCGGAAACGCCGGGAGTGAAGCAGTGCAAGCAAGGCCCTGTGGCGCAGTTGGTTAGCGCGCCGCCCTGTCACGGCGGAGGTCGCGGGTTCAAGTCCCGTCAGGGTCGCTTTTATTACGGCGAGGCACCTGGTGCCTTCCGGCCAGGTAGCTCAGTTGGTACGAGCGTCCGCCTGAAAAGCGGAAGGTCGCCGGTTCGATCCCGGCCCTGGCCACTCAGTTCCGATGCCGAGGCCTGAATTCCAGCTCTCGGGCAATTGCCGGGCTTTCGAACAGGGCGCTGGTTGGCAGCGGCGCACGGCGTGGTAAATCGAGAACGGCGTCAGCGGTTGCTCGCTCGATCGCTCGATGGCCTGAGCGAGCTGCAACAATCTACTGAAACATTGGTGTTGCAGTAGATCAGCGCAGGGACCACGACGCGCGGGGGTCCTTGGGTCCCTGGCCATCCCAAGCCACGAGCTCGAGCTTGCGGAGGGCCTGTAGGTGGCGAGACGCGGTCGGTCGAGCGATCCCGGCCAACTCGGCTACCTGTCCGGTGCTCATGGGGCGTCCCTCCAGGCGGAGGACGTCAAGCACCTTCCGTGCCGCACTGGACAAGCTTGCTCGGACATCCTCCGGCAGTGCGTCGGCGGACGACAGCACAAGCCGAACCGATCCGCTGCCCTGTGAGTAGATCGGGTCGGTAAGCCCGAGGGCTCGCATCTCCCCGAATATGCGCTTGATGCCTTCGCCGAGCTCTCGTGCGATGCCAAGGTCAGAGCAGACTCGGACGATCCGTGGATTGCGGGCGTAGCGGCTGATCGACAGTGGCTTGGACGGATCGGCGAGGCCTGGGAAGCGGCCTGGATTTTCGATTTCGATTCGATTCGGGAAGATCTCCACCCGGACGTGATCCCCCGCGATCGAGTAAGACCGATGGAGTACGGCATTGACGAGTCCCTCAAGCCAGACGTCGCGCGGGATGATCGGTCGGGGCTCGAAACGGCCGCTTGGCGCAAGGGCCTGAACCTTGGGGATCCACTCTTCGATGAGCTTGGCCGCGCTCGCGATTTGTTCTGGGATGGAGCCTTCGCAGCGGACATCCCCGCCTTCGTACAACGTCATCGCCGCGCCGGTACCGCGGTCAGTGTCGGCGTAGCGCAGCACCCGCGCCAGCGCACTCGGAAAAAGTGATTGTGGTCGCTTTGCGAAGAGTAACCACCCAGCGACCGTGACCCGGCCATCGCGGGTGAGGAGGTCGCGGGCCGCGAGCATGCCTTCGGGGGTGGCTGTCCCGATGGATGCTTGATAAGCGACGACTTGTGCGCGATCGAGGTCGGCGATCTCGGCGTCAACAGCGGTGCCGTCGAAAGGAGCGCTGCCGCGGTCGTACTCAAGTTCTCGACGCTGGGCATAGCCCAGTCGTCGCGACTCATCGCCAACCCGCAGGTAGACATCACCCTTGGTCGTCTCGTGGACCTGCTCGCCGGGATCGACGCGGATTACGAGCAGCACGTGGTCGTCGCGGGTCGTCAGTTCGTTCACTGAGCAGCGCACCACCGGCACAGTGAAGTCGTGAGCCGTCTGGTGCAGCACGTTGAGACCGCCTTCGCGAACTCCGTCTGCGGCGCCGTCGTGGATTCCGACGACGACGTAGCCGCCTTCGGCGTTGGCCATCGCGACCAAGGGGACGGCCAGATCTCTGGGGCTGATGCGCCGGCGCACTCGGCGATGTCACGCAGCGGCGCCTCGACGAGTTCGGGTGCGGCTAGCAGGACGCAGACCACTTGCGCGCGCTTGGGGGTGAAGGGATTGCGCGGTCCATCGCCGTGCAACCTGTCGCCGAGGGTGTCTGGTTGTTCCGGCACGGCCGAACGCCGGCCGCGTACGTCGATGAGCAGTCCATTCTGGTTCCGCAGGTAGGCGTTGCCCGCCCCGTCGATGTACCAGAGTCCGCGGGCCCGCAGTGTTTCAGCGCTCGATGGATGTAGCCGTGGGCCCACCACAAGCAGCGGTGAGTTGGTGTCGGCGACCGCCCAGGCCTGTAGTGCTGCTGTTGCCGATAGATGAGGGAGGTACAGGGCAGTGATCGTGATGGGCTGGCCGTCGATCTCGAGGTCCAGTTGTTCGGGAACCGTGGAATTCAGTGCCGATAGGCCGCCGGCTACCCGTACGCCGTATTCGGCGAGGTGATGCTTGACGGCCTCAGCGAGATCTGCCTCGATCTGATCCATGCGTTCGGTGTAGCTCCATGTTCATTTTTATTGAACATGGCGATTAATTGAACACGGTGTGATCCATGCCCGGCGGCTGGAACGACCTCGACGTCTCACGGCGATGTCCAGCTCTCGACCCCCCGTTGGGTCAGCAGTCTTAAGCAGAGTCACGTTGTTGTCGGGCGTACCGCAGGATCGACCCCGCGGTCAGGCATGCGGGCTTGTCGCGGTCCGCGGCCTCGATCGGTAGGTTTGCGGCGCAACGCATCACCATCAAGGCGAGTGCGGTGTGGGTCGCATACGAGATGACCAGCAGGTTGACGCGAGCCTGGCTGCCGCTGACGGTCATCACGTGCTGACGTCTGCCCTCCCACCCCGGCCAGTTGAGGTCGGGTGGTCGTTGCAGCGGCGACCAGTTGACGTTGATATCGCTGACCTTGCCGAGCAGGGGAGTCAGGATGGCAACGAGGTTCGGCAATTCATTGGTGATGCGATCCGCGCGCGGCCACCACGCGCCGTCGATGTGGCGGCCGAGTTGGCGAGCCACCGTGACTCGAATGGGACGGGCATGACGGGTGCCCGACATGGCTAAGTTTCGCAACGTATCTCGCAATCCACGGTGGCTCCGTCACGGTCGGATTCGACTGGCCCGCGGGGTTGCAGGTAGGCGTAGGAATCACAATTGCCCGTGGGGGCCGCCCGGGGAGATTCTGGGTGGGCCACCGTTGACAATGAAGCGGCTCACGTTCGACCGTACGCCGCCGGCATCGTTTCGGGGACGGTTCGGTAAAAGCCCGACGTGCGAAGGAGAATGCGGGTCCTCTGCTGGATCAGCCCCATAGACTGGCCCGCTGTGCAGCATGTCTCCGTCCGACGAGCATCAGCGTTCGCCGCCGCCGCTGTGATCACCTCTGCCGGGCTGCCAAGCGCCGCCGCAGCCGAAGACAAGCTTCTGCTCGGTGGCGGCGCTGCGATCGTGCTGCATGACGACGCGCTGTGCACGCTGACCACCATCGGCCGCGACGGCGCCGGGAGCCTGGTCGGCTTTACTGCCGCGCACTGTGGCGGTCCGGGCTCGCCGGTGCTGGTTGAGGGCGCCGAGGACCATGGCGCGGTGGGCACGGTCGTGGCCGCCGACGAGGCCCTGGACTATGCGGTGATCGAGTTCGATCCGGCCAAGGTGGCCTCCATCGCCGACTACGAAGGCTTTGGGATCTTCGGCATCGGCTCCACCGACCCCGTCGCGCCCGTCGCCGCCGAACCCGGCGGTCCGGAGCAGCCCGCGGACGCAGAGCACGGCGCCGTGCGCCACGCGTGCAAACTCGGGCGCGGCACCGGCCTCACCTGTTTCGACATCGGGCCCGCCGGCGTAGATCCCGCCGGCGAGGAGTGGTGGCAACCGGGTGACGACGGGGCGCCGGTGACCGTCAACGACCTACTGGTGGGCATGGTTCGCGACGGCACCGTCCCGGCGGGTCCGCTTACGCAGCCGGGACCGGGAATCGTGCTGTTCCAAGCGATCCTCGATGACGTGGACGCCAAGGGCGGGCCGGGCGCCGGGTTCGGCCGTCGCTCTTAGCCGCCCCGGACTACGACGCGGCCGGAACGGCGCCTTCTGGTGTTGCAGCGGCCTGCTCGGCAGCCGGCTTCCACACCGAAGGGTCGTTCGCCGGGAAGGTCCCGCACTGCTGGGCAATGCCCTGCGCGGACGACTCCTGCGTCCGGAAAAGCCCCGCGTAATTGGGGAACAGGACGGCGAATTGATCCACCTCGGTTTGCCGGGCGGCGGGATCCTTGGCGAGGAGGTTGTTCATTCGGGTGATGATCTGGTCCTGCATCCACTGCGGCTCTTGGCTGTACTTCGCCACAATCGCGTCGTAGGCCAGCGGGTCGACGACCTTGGTCGCGGCCATCAACTGATCTGCCGAGCACTGCGTGGTCAGGATGGGCTCGGGAACGGCGTTGGGGTCCTCTGCGGTGGCCACACCCGCACCGCAGACCAGAAGACCCGCACCAACTGCTACCAGGCCCGCGGCGCGCACGGACCAACTCACCGTAGATGTCATGCGGCCGGACGATACCAGCTTCGGCTTTGCTGTAAACCCTCTTTGGGGCGAACGCGTGGCCGACGACGGCGCTCGACGGAATGAGAGCCTCAGGGCCGCAACGTCTCCGGGCAGATCTCGGCCTGCGCCGCCTGAATCTGAACGTCGGCGGCTTCGGGGCTGTAATAGAAGGTGTTGGTCAGCTGGCGCACCAGGTCACCCGGCGAGATGCCGGAGCGGTAAGTCCCGGTGTGGCCATACATCCGCAACTCGGCGCAGATGTAGTGCCCTGAGGTCACCTTGACGTGATCGGCGACCGGGATCGCCACCGGGGCGGCGTTGACCCGGGCCAGATAGCTCGCGTCATCGGCGTGGGCGGTCGGTGCGGCGGTCAGTGCCGCGGCGGCCAGCAGGGGTGCGGCAATCCGGACGGTCACGTGCATGACCTCCATCGTGCCACCGCCACCCGGCGATGGGGCGACTCTCGGGCGGTCCAAATCCCCACGCATCACCGCCCGCCTGGTTAGGGTGCCTGCCATGGCAGTCAAGGATTCCCGCGAGGTGGTTATCGAAGCGAGCGCGGAGGAGATCTTCGACGTCCTCGCCGACGTCGAGTCTGTTCCGTCCTGGTCGCCGCAGTACCAGAGTGCTGAGGTGCTCGACACCCACGACGACGGCCGGCCACGCCGGGTGCGGATGAAGATCAAGGCGGCGGGCCTCACCGATGAGCAGGTCGTCGAGTACAGCTGGACCGACGACAGCGTCGGCTGGACCCTGGTGTCGGCCGGCCAGCTCAAGGCGCAGGACGCCAAGTACACGTTGACGCCGCAGGGTGACAAGACCAAAGTGCGGTTCGACATGGCGGTCGACCCGTCGATCCCGATCCCGGGATTCCTGCTCAAGAGCACCCTCAAGGGCGGCATGAAGACCGCCACCGACGGCCTGCGCGACCAGGTGCTCAAGATCAAGAAAGGTCGCTGACCTTCTCCCTGCGATGAAATCCTGCCGCCGGGAGGGCTCGGCGTTAGGCTCGATCTAGTGGCTGTTCGAGCATCGCGGGAAATTGTGATTGACGCGCCGCCGGAGAAAATCCTCGACGCGCTCGCCGATGTGTCCGAGTTGGCATCGTGGTCGCCGGTGCACAAGCGGATCGAAGTCCTCGACAAGTACGAGGACGGACGTCCCCATCACGTGCTGGCCACCATCAAGATTCTGGGCTTGGTGGACAAGGAGATCCTGGAATACCACTGGGGCCCGGACTGGATGGTCTGGGATGCCAAGGCGACGGCCCAGCAGCGCGCCCAGCACGTCGAATACACCCTGACTCGCGAAGGTCCCGACAGCACGAGGGTGCGCTTCGACATCACCGTCGAGCCGTCCGGGCCGATCCCCGAGTTCATCGTCCGGCGCGCCAGCAAGCTGGTGCTGAGCATCGCCACCGAACGGCTGCGTCAGCAAATCATGGGAGACGACGCCACTACCGAGCCGTAGCCGGCCCGTCGCGCAGCGTCTCCAGCCGCCGGATCGCCTCGTCGATGGTGTCCTCACGCTTGACGAAGGTGAACCGCACCAGGTGATTCCAGACGTCGGGGGCAGTCGCTTCCGAGCCGGGCACGCAGAACGCCGACAACGGAATGGCGGCCACCCCGGCCCGGTGGGGCAGTTCGGCGCAGAACGCCGTGCTGTCGTCATAGCCCAGCGGGCGGGGATCGGCGCACAGGAAATAGGTGCCGAAGCTGTCGTGCACCTCGAAACCGATGCCCCGCAAGCCGTCGGTCAACCGGTCGCGGCGGGCCTGCATGGTCGCGCGCAGCGTCGCCACCCAGGCGTCCTCGGTGTTCAGCGCCAGCGCCACCGCCGGCTGAAACGGCGCACCGCCGACATAACTCAGATACTGCTTGGCGGCCCGCACCCCGGCCAGAAGTTCCGCCGGTCCGCATGCCCACCCGATCTTCCAGCCGGTGCAGTTGAACATCTTGGCCGCGCTGGAGATGGTGATGGTGCGCTCCGCCATCCCCTCGAAGGCGGCCAGCGGGCGATGGGTCCGTCCGGCGAAGACCAGATGCTCATAGACCTCGTCGGAGATCACCAGCAGATCGGCCTCCACCGCGATGCGGGCGATCTCGGCCAACTCGGACTCGGTGAACACCGTGCCGGTTGGATTGTGCGGTGAGTTGACGATCAGCGCCCGGGTCGCCGGGGTGACGGCCCGCCGCAACGCATCGGCATCCAGCGCGAACCCGCGCCCGTCGGGCGCCAGGGACACGCTGACCCGTCGCGCCCCGGCCATGGCGACCACCGGGGAGTAGGAGTCGTAGAAGGGCTCGAGTAGCACCACGTCGGAACCCGGCTCCACCAGGCCGAGCACTGCGGCGGCGATGGCCTCGGTAGCCCCCACCGTTACCAGGACTTCGGTGTCGGGGTCGTAGTCCATCCCGTACTTGCGCGCGCGCTGCCCGGCGATGGCTTCGCGCAGGGCGGGGATGCCGGGCCCGGGCGGATATTGGTTGACGCCGTCGGTGATCGCGGCCCGGGCGGCCTCGAGCATGGCCGACGGTCCGTCTTCGTCCGGGAAGCCCTGGCCGAGGTTGACCGCGCCGATCCGTGCGGCCAGCGCCGACATCTCGGCGAAGATCGTGGTGGCATAGGGCTCCAGCCGTGAGACCATCCGCGCCGTCATGGAACCCGAGCCTAAAGCGCAGGCGACGAGGGCCGGGGAGCGGCCGGAAACAGGCCTCCACACGGACCAACCATCCGGTTGATAGGCCACCCTGTTAGGCTGGGAATTCGGGGACTACGCTCCGACCAAGACGCAGTCGATCCGCATCGAACACCAAATACTGAAGAGGAATCGCCCATGTCCGAAGAAGCCTTCATCTACGAGGCCATTCGCACCCCGCGCGGCAAGCAGCGCGGCGGCGCGCTGAACGAGGTCAAGCCGATCAGTCTGGTCGTCGGCCTCATCGAGGAACTGCGCAGCCGCCACCCCGACCTGGACGAGGGGCTGATCAGCGACGTCGTTCTGGGTTGCGTCTCGCCCGTGGGTGACCAGGGCGGCGACATCGCCCGCACCGCGGTGCTGGCGGCGGGCCTGCCCGACACCGTGGGCGGCGTGCAGCTCAACCGGTTCTGCGCCTCCGGGCTCGAGGCCGTCAACGTCGCCGCGCAGAAGGTGCGTTCCGGCTGGGACGACCTGGTGCTGGCCGGCGGTGTGGAGTCGATGAGCCGGGTGCCGATGGGCTCCGACGGCGGCGCGATGTTCTCTGACGTGCCCTTCACCTACGACAACTACATCGCCCCGCAGGGTATCGGCGCCGACCTGATCGCCACCATCGAGGGCTTTTCCCGCGAGGACGTGGACAACTACGCGCTGCAGAGCCAGCAGCGTGCGGCCGCGGCCTGGTCGGGCGGCTACTTCGCCAAGTCCGTCATCCCGGTGCGCGACCAGAACGGTCTGCTCATCCTGGACCACGACGAGCACATGCGCCCCGACACCACCCTGGAGGGCCTGGGCAAGCTGCGCACCGCCTTCGACGGCATCGGCGCGATGGGCGGCTTCGACGATGTGGCGCTGCAGAAGTACCACTGGGTCGAGGGCATCAACCACGTCCACACCGGCGGTAACAGCTCCGGCATCGTTGACGGTGCCGCGCTGCTGCTGATCGGCAGCGAGAAGGCCGGCGCGTCGCAAGGCCTGACCCCGCGGGCCCGGGTCGTGGCCACCGCCACCACCGGCGCCGACGCGACCATCATGCTCACCGGCCCCACCCCGGCCACCGTCAAGGCACTTGACCGGGCCGGCCTGACCGTCGATGACATCGACCTGTTCGAGCTCAACGAGGCATTCGCCTCGGTGGTGCTGAAGTTCCAGAAGGACCTCAACATCCCCAACGAGAAGCTCAACGTCAACGGTGGCGCCATCGCGATGGGTCACCCGCTGGGCGCCACCGGCGCCATGATCACCGGAACCATGGTCGACGAGCTTGAGCGTCGCGGTGCCAAGCGTGCACTGATCACGCTGTGCATCGGCGGCGGCATGGGCGTGGCCACCATCATCGAGCGCGTCTGAGAGGGCTTGTAAAAAATGGCAGAGAACACCATCAAGTGGGACAAGGATGCCGACGGCATCGTCACGTTGACCCTGGATGACCCGACCGGGTCGGCCAACGTGATGAACGACCACTACCGCGAGTCCATGCACAACGCGGTGGAACGCCTTATCGCGGAGAAGGATTCGGTCACCGGTGTGGTCATCACCAGCGCGAAGAAGACCTTCTTCGCCGGCGGTGACCTCAAGGCGATGATCCACGTCGGCCCGGCCGACGCCCAGGCCGTCTTCGACCAGTGCGAAGGCATCAAGGCAGACCTGCGTGCCCTGGAGACCCTGGGCAAGCCGGTTGTGGCCGCCATCAACGGCGCCGCCCTGGGCGGGGGCCTGGAGATCGCGCTGGCCTGTCACCACCGGATCGCCGCCGACGCCAAGGGCAGCCAGCTCGGCCTGCCCGAGGTCACCCTGGGCCTGCTGCCCGGTGGCGGCGGTGTCGCCCGCACGGTGCGCATGCTGGGCATCCAGAACGCCTTCATGAACGTGCTGGCCCAAGGCACCCGCTTCAAGCCGGCCAAGGCCAAGGAGATCGGCCTGGTCGACGAGGTGCTGCCGACCGTCGAGGAGCTGGTTCCCGCCGCCAAGGCGTGGATCAAGGCCAACCCCGACGCAGGTGTGCAGCCGTGGGATGTCAAGGGCTACAAGATGCCCGGCGGCACCCCGGCCACCCCGGCCCTGGCGGCGATCCTGCCGTCGTTCCCGGCCCTGCTGCGCAAGCAGGTCAAGGGGGCCAACATGCCCGCGCCGCGCGCCATCCTGGCCGCCGCGATCGAGGGCGCGCAGGTGGACTTCGACACCGCCAGCCGCATCGAGACCCGCTACTTCATCTCGCTGGTCACCGGCAACGTCGCCAAGAACATGATCCAGGCGTTCTTCTTCGACCTGCAGCACATCAACGGCGGCGGCAGTCGGCCCGAGGGCATCGCGCAGACCCCGATCCGCAAGATCGGTGTGCTCGGTGCCGGGATGATGGGCGCCGGCATCGCCTATGTGTCGGCCAAGGCCGGCTACGACGTGGTGCTCAAGGACGTCTCGCTCGAGGCAGCCCAGCGCGGCAAGGGCTACTCGGAGAAGCTGGAAGCCAAGGCACTCGAGCGGGGTCGCACCACCGCCGAGAAGTCGCAGGCGCTGCTGGACAAGATCACCCCGACCGCCGACCCGCAGGACCTGGCCGGCGTCGACTTCGTGATCGAGGCCGTCTTCGAGAGCCAGGAGCTCAAGCACAAGGTGTTCCAGGAGATCGAGGACATCGTCGAGCCCAACGCACTGCTGGGATCGAACACCTCCACGCTGCCGATCACCGGTCTGGCGACCGGCGTGAAGCGCCAGGAGGACTTCATCGGGATCCACTTCTTCTCGCCGGTCGACAAGATGCCGCTGGTGGAGATCATCAAGGGCGAGAAGACCTCCGACGAGGCGCTGGCCCGGGTGTTCGACTACGTGCTGGCGATCAAGAAGACCCCGATCGTGGTCAACGACAGCCGCGGCTTCTACACCTCGCGGGTGATCGGCACCTTCGTCAACGAGGCGCTGATGATGCTCGGTGAGGGCGTCGAGCCGGCCAGCATCGAGCAGGCCGGTCTGCAGGCCGGCTACCCGGCCGCTCCGCTGCAGCTCTGCGACGAGCTCAACCTGGAGCTGATGCAGAAGATCGCCACGGCCACCCGCGAGGGTGTCGAGGCGGCCGGTGGCACACTGGCCAAGCAGCGCAACGAAGAGGTCGTCGACAAGATGATCGAGATCGGTCGTCCGTCGCGCCTGAAGGGTGCCGGCTTCTACGAGTACGTCGACGGCAAGCGCACCGGTCTGTGGTCGGGCCTGCGGGAGACGTTCAACTCGGGCAGCTCCACCCCGCCGCTGCAGGACATGATCGACCGGATGCTCTTCGCCGAGGTGCTGGAAACCCAGAAGTGCTTCGACGAGGGCGTGCTGACCTCGACCGCCGACGCCAACATCGGCGCGATCATGGGCATCGGGTTCCCGCCGTGGACCGGTGGCACCGCGCAGTTCATCACCGGCTACCCCGGCGGCAAGGCTGCGTTCGTGGCACGGGCCAAGGAACTGGCCGCCACCTACGGCGACCGATTCAACCCGCCGGCGTCGCTGCTCTAGCCAGCTGCACAACGTGGAATCCCCCGAAGCCCTGTGGTTTCGGGGGATTCTGCGTCTCCTCGACCGCAAGGTGAGCGTCGGGTCGCTGATCGAGGCGGCGTTATGGTTCGGCTTGGCCTACGTGATCGCCGGCGTGGTGTGGCTGTTCCTGCACCCCGACGGCGTCGAACGCCTCCAAGCCCAGGCCGAGCGGCAGTACGGCGTCCCGCCGGCCAGTGTCTACGAGGTGGCGACGGTGACCTCGGTGGCGCTGTGGCCGGTGATGCTGCTGCTGCCCGCCGAGGTCTGCGTGCGCTGAGCCGCCCAACGGGCTTAGATCGCCCCCAGGTCCGCCGAAATCCAGTGCTGGGGACGCAGATAGATGACCACCTGCTCGCCCAGTTGGGCCAGCGCGTACTCCAGGAACTTCTCGGCCCGGGCGGGGGGCAGGTAGCGGTGGGCCAACTCGGCATGGAGATCTTCGGTGCCGGGCTCGATGCGGCTGACGGGGCCGTCGACGGCGACGTAGCGCAACGTCGGCTCGGCGCGCTCCACCATCAGCGAGAAACATCCGGCCGCCTCGATGAGCTTCGCCTTGCGCGACCCGGCTCCGGTCAACACCCAGGGCTCGCCGCCGGGGGCGTACTGATACCAGATCGGCACCGTCAAAGGACCGCGGCCGGTGCCGGCGTTCACCGACAGCGCCGCGATGTGCGGCTCGGCCAGAAACTGCTCACGTTCGTCTTTGGACAGGGCCATGTTTCGAGGTTAACCGCGATCGGTTCGCAGTGCTGCGTAACTGGGAAGGGGTATCGAGTCATGCAGGCGTACACCCCGAGTGTTCAGTTTCGCTGCCGCACGGGTGAGTGGCGTGGGCAGCAACGACACCAGCTGGGCGCCCCGTGTCAACGCCCACACGGCGGTCCGAGTCCCGGGCACAATGGTTTTCGCGGCCCCGCGAGCGAATGCGCGGCTCTGGCGGACCGGCTCGCGCATCTGTCGCTCGTAGGCGGCGAACGCGTGTGTCAGATCGCCGTCCGCTCGCGCCAACTCACCAGCCAACACATAGGCACCCACCACCGCCAGGCTGGTACTGCCACCCACCGCGGGTCCGGGGCAGTATCCCGCGTCGCCGACTAGGGTGACCCTGCCGCGAGACCACTCGTCCAGTTCTAGCTGGGTGATGGAGTCGAAATAGAACGTCGAGGCCGCGTCGAGCTGTTCGAGCCAACTCTGCACCTGCGGATCCATCCCGGCGAATGCATGCCGCAGTATTTCCTTCTGCTGCGGCGTATCCCCGTGGGCGTAACGCAGTTCGGCGCTGCGGAACAAGAACACGAGCCGGGCGTCGTCCAAGTGTTCGGCGGTATAGAGCGCCGCGCCGCGGCCGACCGCGACGTGGCACGACATCTCCCGTTCCAGGGCAAGCATTTTCGGCACCGACGCCACGGCCAGGTATGCGCCGAGAAACCGGGTGAATCGCGTCTCGTCGCCGAACATCAGGCGGCGAACGTTGGAATGCAGCCCGTCGGCCCCCACCACTGCGTCAAACCGACGTGTCGCACCGTGTTCGAACGAGACGTCGCCGGCGGGAGAGATGCTGCTTATCGAATCGCCGAACAGGTACTCGACGTCGTGTTGCGTGGTCTCGTAGTAGATCTCGCTGAGGTCGTCGCGCATGATCTCGACGTGCCGATCGGAGGCGGCCCGATAGATCTTGCCGAGATCGACGCGGAGGGGTCGTTGGTGGCCTTCTCGGTAGATGGCTAACCGCGTCGTCCCGGTGGCCAGTGCCTCGATGCGAGGCTGCACCCCCATCTGAGCCGAGATCTCCATGGCCGGTCGAAACAAGTCGACGGCGTGACCGCCGGTTTTGTGCAGCGCAGGCGCTCGTTCGACGACGGTGACCGCAAAGCCGTAGCGGGCCAGCCAGAATGCCAGCACCGGCCCGGCGATGCTGGCGCCGGAGACGAGGATTCGCATGGTGCCCCCTCACCTTACTTACCGATCAGTAAACCACTATCGTGCTTACCTACCGGTAAGTCAAGCTAGGCTGGAGTGGTGACAAAGACGCGGTCTGGCACCAGGGAGCGCATTCAGGAGGTTGCCCGAGACCTCTTCGCCCGCCAAGGCGTGCAACGCACCAGCCTGCAGGACATCGCCGACAGCCTGGGCATCACCAAGCCGGCCTTGTACTACCACTTCAACTCGCGTGAAGAGCTGGTGCGCAGCATCCTGACTCCGCTGATCGACGAGGGTGAGCGGTTCATCGCCGACCAGGAGAGCCGGGACGACCACGACGCACGCGAGCTACTGCGGGGATATTTCGACTTCCACTACCGCCACCGGCGGGACCTCGTGCTGGTGGTGACGGAACTGACCACGCTGGCCGATCTCGGCCTGGTCGACAAGCTGCTGGCCTGGCGCGAACGGTTGGGCAAGTTGGTGTTCGGGCCCGACCCGACCCTGGCCCAGGCCACCCGGGCCGTGATCGCCTTCGGCGGGCTGCAGGATTGCTGCCTTCAGTTCCCCGATACGCCGTTCGACGAGCTACGCGCCGCCACCGTCGACGGCGCGCTGGCGGCACTGGGGGATGACGCCTAGATCGCCGGACCGAGCAGGTCGTCGGCGTCGCGGATGATGTAGCCGTAGCCCTGCTCGGCCAGGAACCGCTGCCGGTGGGCGGCGTATTCGGCGTCCAGGCTGTCGCGGGCGACCACCGAGTAGAACACCGCGCCGCCGCCGTCGGCCTTAGGGCGCAGCAGCCGGCCCAGCCGCTGGGCCTCCTCCTGCCGGGATCCGAAAGTACCCGAAACCTGTACGGCCACCGAGGCTTCCGGAAGGTCGATGGAGAAGTTGGCGACCTTGGACACCACCAGGGTGGAGATCTCGCCCCGGCGGAAGGCGTCGAACAGCTTCTCGCGCTCGGCGGTACGCGTCGAGCCCTGGATCACCGGGGCGTCCAACTGCTCGCCGAGTTCCTCCAGCTGGTCGAGATAGGCGCCGATCACCAGGGTCTGCTCGCCCGGATGCTGCTTGAGAATCGAGCGCACCACCGCGATCTTGGAGTGCACCGTTGAGCACAACTTGTAGCGCTCCTCGGGCTCGGCGACCGCGTAGGTCATTCGCTCATTCTCGGTCATGGTGACCCGCACCTCGATGCATTCGGCCGGGGCGATCCAGCCTTGCGCCTCGATGTCTTTCCACGGTGCGTCGTAACGCTTGGGCCCGATGAGCGAGAACACGTCACCTTCGCGACCGTCCTCGCGGATCAGCGTCGCGGTCAATCCGAGCCGGCGGCGGGACTGCAGATCGGCGGTCATCCGGAACACCGGCGCGGGCAGCAGGTGCACCTCGTCGTAGATGATCAGCCCCCAGTCGCGGCTGTCGAACAACTCCAGGTGCCGATATTCCCCCTTGGTGCGCCGGGTGATGACCTGATAGGTGGCGATGGTGACCGGCCGGATCTCCTTGCGCTCACCGGAGTATTCGCCGATCTCGTCTTCGGTCAGCGACGTGCGTGCTACCAGTTCGCGTTTCCACTGCCGGCCCGCGACGGTGTTGGTGACCAGGATCAGCGTGGTGGCCTTCGCCTTGGCCATCGCCGCGGCGCCGACCAGCGTCTTGCCGGCACCGCAGGGCAACACCACCACCCCAGAACCACCCGACCAGAACGAGTCCGCGGCCATCTCCTGATAGTCGCGCAGCTGCCAGCCATCCTGGGCCAGGTCGATCGGATGGGCCTCGCCGTCGACGTAACCCGCCAGATCCTCTGCCGGCCAACCGATTTTGAGCAGCATCTGCTTGACCCGGCCGCGCTCACTGGGATGCACCACGACGGTGTCGTCGTCGAGGCGGGCGCCGAGCATCGGAGCGATCTTCTTGTTGCGCAGCACCTCTTCGAGCACCGCGCGATCCAGGCTGACCAGGGTCAGGCCGTGCACCGGGCTCTTCACCAGCTGCAGACGCCCGTAGCGCGCCATGGTGTCGACGATGTCGACCAGCAGCGGCTGCGGCACCGCGTACCGGGAATGGCTGACCAAGGCATCAACCACCTGCTCGGCGTCGTGGCCGGCGGCGCGGGCGTTCCACAACGCCAGCGGGGTGATGCGGTAGGTGTGGATGTGCTCCGGGGCGCGCTCGAGCTCGGCGAACGGCGCAATGGCGGCGCGCGCCGAACCGGCCTGTTCGTGGTCGACCTCGAGCAGCACGGTCTTGTCGGATTGGACGATCAGCGGCCCGTCGGTGCTCATGGGGCCCATTATCCGGAGAGCTCGGACACCGCGCTCGGCGCTAGGCGTCTTCACCTGCCGACGAGACCGACGTGATGCGGTGGATCGCGAAATCCTTCATCTGCCCCGACGTCGAATCGAACGCCATCAGCCGCCCACCCAACACCTGGGTGGGAGCCACTTCGCGCTGGGTAGCCACCCCGGCGGCGTCGACGTAGCCGATCATCACCGTGGCCCGCTCCAGCGCGGCGCGCTTGAGCATGATCATCGCGGTCACGGGGTCCAGCCGGATGTTGTCGAACGGCGCCGACGTCACCGTGCGCAGCACCCGGACCAGCGCGGTCAGGCTGTCCTCACCGGGGCCGGCGTGCTGTCGGTGCCCGCGACGCTCCGCTGGGGTGTGCACCCGCATCCCGCGCGGCCGGATGTCGACGATCGTTCCGGTGGCGTCCTCGGCGGCCGGGGCGAAACCGGCGTCGCGCAGCGCGGCCAGCACATCGGCGAGCGGAGCCTGCGCCACCGCCACCGTCGGGGCCAGCATCCGCAGGCCCAGCGCTTCGGCGGCCGGAACGGCGACCGCCTGGGCTAGCAGCGCGGGATCTTCGCAGCGCACGAAGGAGGCCGCCAACCCGATCCGCAGCTGCCCGTGCCGGCGTGCGACGTCGTCGATCAGGTAGCTGAGCCCTTGCGGTACCGGGGTCTTGGAGTGCTTCTCGAAGAACGCCCGCAGCCCCGCGCCGGTACGGCCCACGTCCAGGGCGGACCGGATGGTCTGTTCGGAGACCCGGTAGACCATTGCGGCGCCGGCCGATTCCACGGTCGCGACGACGGCCAACTCCTCGGCGAGTTCACGTTTCAGCGGCCCCGGCACCACCACGGTCAGGTCCGCCTGCACCAGGAAGTGGTCGATCGGCTCGGGCAACGCCTTGGCCATCGCGGCCACCGCGGCGGCATCGTCGGCGTCGGAGGCAGCGCCGTCGGCGCCGGCTGCCAGCAGGATCCGTCCGGGGGAGCTGAGCGCGCCGCGGCCCAGCACACCGAGGGCGTGCGCCTCGTCGAGCAGTTCGCCCACCGGTCCGGGCTGGAGCCGGTTGGCCCAGCGCGGCCGGCGCCAGATCAGCGTCTGCGACGCGGTCATCGCGTCGACTCCGGCACCAGCGGGCAGCTCGGCGAGCATGCCCAGCAGCAGCCGGCGATCCAGCGGGGCGGCAGTGGAGAACAACGGGGTGGACAGTGCCGCTCGGGGTTTGCCGTCGGCGCCGCGGCTACCGATCAGCCCCGGCCGGGCCGGCAGATCCAGCCAGGTGGCGGCCAGCAGATGCCAGCGCTCCGCGGTGGACTGCTCGGCGAACCGGTCGGCGAGCACTGTCGGTGCCCAGTACGGGCCGTCGGCGTCGGGCCAGTCCCGTTCATCGACGCTCGCCGGGTCGGGAAAATCGGCCGCGATCAGGCGCGCGGTTGCGGCGACCTCCAGCAGTAGGCCCAGCCGGATCTCGTCGACCCCGGTGGCCTTGGCCAGTCGCTTGACTTCGCGCACACCCAGCCCGCCGCTGCGCAGCTCCGGCACCGGCGTTTCGCCCAGATTGGCCAGGATCACGTCGAGTTCGCGCAACACGTCGATCACCGCGCCGGCCGCCGCCGCATCGACATCGGCCGCGGTGGTCTGCGACACCACCGGGTCGGGCTCGTGCAACGCGATCGGGCCGGGCTGCTCGCCCCGCAACACCTGACCGACGAGCCGCGGCAGGATCACCGTCTCGTCGTCGACGCGACGCAGCAGTCCGGCCGCCAACAGCTTGGGCACCGGACGCTCCGGGGGTGCGTCGGGGGCGGCGTCGCGGGTGCGTCCGATCGGGGAGCCGGTCAACAGCTTGTCCAGCAGGTCACGCTGCGGTGCGTCCAGATCGGCGATGGCCCCGTGCAGCGCAGCGAAGTGCCCGTCATCCGGTGCCGGATTCTCGCGGGTCACCTGACCCGGATGCCAGGGCAGGCCTGCGCCCGCCTCGGCGACGACGCGCAACACTCCGCTGGGCTTATGCGGCGATCCCAGCTTCGCCTCTCCTGCGTCGAGCCTCGCTGAACCGTCCGGTTCGGTCGAACCCCAGCACAAGCCCCGCTCGATCAGGTCGGTCAGCGCCTCGGTCACCGCGTCGGCGGGGGCGCGCTCGTCGAGCAGGGCCAGCAAATCCGCCACCGATACCCCGGCGGCGTCGGCATGCAACTCCAACAAGGCGTCGAGGAGGGCCAGCCGCAAGAAGTCCAGCTCGTCGGTGGCGGCCCGCACCGACTGACGGGCCTGGGCGCGCGCCGCCAGGGCGGCAATGCTGCCCGGCGGGGGTTGGGCGAGGTCGGGCCGTAGCTTCAGAAGCCGGATCAGATCCTCGTCGGGCAGGTCGGCCAGCCACGACCCCAGTGGGACACCCCGGGCGCGTTCGGTCATCGACGACCAGCGTAAGGCCCAACCGGTGAACGTCGTCGATCGCGACCTGTCAGAATGGTGCCGTGGCTGGAAACCAGGACAACAAGAACCGGTACGTCGACAACGGTTGGCCGAAGACCGACGGCGAACCCGCCGTCAGCGAACTGCGCACCGATCGGACTGGCGCACTGTCGCCGTTCGGGGACCTCGTGTTCCCGCTGCCGGCCGACGAGCTGCCCTACCTGCATCCGGTCACTGTCGTCAACCGGTAGCGGTGACGTCATGACCGGGCCGCTCTCACACCTCGATGACCGGGGCGCGGCCCACATGGTCGATGTCAGCTCCAAGGCGACCACCAAGCGCGTTGCGGTCGCGGGCGGCGTGCTGCGCACCACCGCTGAGGTGATCCAGCTGATTTCGGCCGGCGGACTGCCTAAGGGTGACGCGTTGGCCACCGCCCGGGTGGCCGGCATCACGGCCGCCAAACGCACCAGCGATCTGGTCCCGCTCTGCCACCAACTGGCCCTGACCGGAGTCGACGTGGACTTCACCATCGGCGAATCCCAGATCGACATCACCGCCTCCGTCCGCACCACGGACCGCACCGGGGTGGAGATGGAGGCGCTGACCGCGGTCAGCGTGGCGGCCCTGACCCTCTACGACATGGTCAAGGCCGTCGACCGCGCCGCCGTCATCGACAACATCCGGGTGCTGAGCAAGGACGGCGGCCGTACCGGCGCCTGGGAGCGCTCGTGAGCGCCCGGACCGCCCGAATCATCATCGCGTCCACCCGAGCGTCGGCCGGGGTGTACACCGACCGCACCGGGCCGATCATCGCTGACTGGCTTCAGCAGCGCGGCTTCGCGCCGGCGGCGCCGGAGGTCGTGCCGGACGGCGAGTCGGTCGGCGCCGCCCTGCGCGCCGCGGTGGCCGACGGGGCGGACGTGATCATCACTTCCGGGGGAACCGGCATTTCACCGACCGACGACACCCCGGCGCAGACGCTCACGGTGCTCGATTACGAGATCCCCGGCCTCGCCGATGCCATCCGCCGGTCCGGGCTGCCGAAGGTGCCGACCTCGGTCCTGTCTCGTGGCGTGTGCGGGGTGGCCGGCCGCAGCCTGGTGGTCAACCTGCCCGGGTCGTCCGGTGGGGTCCGCGACGGGCTAGGCGTGCTGGCCGACGTCTTGGATCACGCCTTGGACCAGCTCGCCGGCGGAGACCACCGGTGACGGCCTCCGGCGCGCTGATCCTGCGGGCCGCGATCACCGAGCAGCCCATCGTGCTGTCCGAACACGAGGAGCTGGTAGGCCACCGGTCTGCGGGAGCGATCGTGGGATTCGTCGGCATGATCCGCGACCACGACCACGGCCGCCAGGTGACCCGACTGGAGTACTCCGCGCACCCGTCGGCAGAGCAGGTGATGGCCGAAGTACTGACCGAGGTTGCCGAGCAGGCGGCCGGGGTCCGTGCGCTGGCCGCCAGTCACCGGATCGGCGTGCTGCACATCGGTGACGCCGCCCTGGTGGCCGCCGTGGCGGCCGATCACCGTCGAGAGGCCTTCGAGGCCTGCGCGCTGCTCGTCGACACCATCAAGGCGCGGCTGCCGGTGTGGAAGCACCAGTTCTTCACCGACGACACCGAGGAGTGGGTCGGCTCGGCCTGATGGTCGTGTGAACACAAAAAACGGGGGCCGGATGACCGGCCCCCGTTTTTCGTAGCTTTCGCAGGTGCGTCACATAACCCGGCTGGGCTGCAGCGCGAACGCGTCCAGCGCGTCGTTGCCGCTGATGTTCTCCGACCGAACGGCCTGCCACAGCTGCTGGTGGAAGCCGACCGAGACCGCTTCCTGGCGGTTGCCGTCCTGAGCGGGAGCCGGAGCGACCTCGTCTCCGGGCGCCGGGGCCTCGGGTGCCGGAGCCTCCGGGTTCCACCAAGGCGCGGGTGCCTCGGGGGCCGGCGGCGGGACATCCTCGGCGATCGGGGCCGGAGCCTCGGGTGCCGGAGCTTCCGGAGCGGGAGCCTCGGGAGCCGGCGGAAGGTCTTCGGCGATCGGGGCCGGGGCCTCGGGCGCCGGGGCCTCGGGGAACCAGCCGGCGGGAGCCGCCGGTGCGGCGCCTTCTGCGGGAGCCGGACCCTCGGGGGCCGGGGGAGCCATCGGGTTGTCCATGGCCACGGTCTCGCCGTTGACATCCGGGTTGTCGATCGGGGCGTCGGCCGGCGGCGTTGCCGGAACCTCGCGCTGCGATGCGCCGGACAGCCCGCGGCCGCAGACCGGCCAGGCGCCACGGCCTTGAGTTGCCAGCACGTGCTCAGCGATCGCGATCTGCTGTTCGCGACTGGCCATGTGGGCCGACGGGGCGTACTTGCCACCACCGTGGCTGCTCCAGGTGCTCGGCGAGAACTGCAGCCCGCCCTGGTAGCCGTTACCGGTGTTGATGCCCCAGTTGTTGCCGGATTCGCACCGGGCTACGTGGTCCCATTCGTCATCGGTAGCCGCGGCTGCGGTCCCGGCGAGGGCCAGGCTGCCGCCACCGATCACAGCTCCGGTGAAAGCGATTTTGGCGATGTTGACGTTCGATTGGGTGGGCTTGCGATGCCGTCCACTCATACGGTGGTGAATTCCTCTCTGTCTACGCCTGCGAGGTCAGCGTCGGGTTCGGACAGGGGGGACTGCCCGGCCTTGATGCACACGGTGCGTCGTCGGCTTCACCCCGAGAGGCCGGTTAAGGCCTCAGGGCCGCTCTCGGCGGACCCGGTGGGTCCCCCGCCTCCATCCATCAGGTATTTGTGGTTTTCTTCGCCCGCTGGATGGAGCTCGGCGCTACGGGTGAAGAAAGGTGGATCGATCGGAAGATTTTCGATACACCCGGAGATGTACCGTAACCGCTCTTACCCGCTGAGTCACCCAGGGCGCTCCCGGGTGTTTTCATCGTCGGTTCTTCTTAAACCACCAGGAAACGCCCGCGTTTGCGCAGGTCAAAGCCAACTCCATCAAGCTGTTGTCGGCTCGTAATCAATTCGTTATGTGACGTAGATCATGCTTAGCCACCGGGTTTGATTCGGCGGTCCAGCTTCGTCTCTCCTGCGTCGAGCCTCGCTAACCGCCGGGTTTGATTCGGCGGTCCAGCTTCGGCTCTCCTGCGTCGAGCCTCGCTAACCGCCGGGTTTGATTCGGCGGTCCAGCTTCGGCTCTCCTGCGTCGAGCCTCGCTAGCCACCGGCGAACGGCGGCAGTACGTCGACTGTTTCGCCGGGCTGCAACGCCGCGTCGTGGTCGCGCACCGCGATCCCGTCGCGCAAGTAGGAGCACCGGCTCAGCACCGCCCCTAGCCGCTCATTACGGGCGGCGAGGGTCTGCGCCAGGGTGGCCACTCCGCCCCCGGCGGGCACGCGGACGGTCTCCGATTCGGCTCCGGCCGCCGCCCGCGCTGCGGCGAAGTAACGGACCGTCACCGCGACGCCGGCGTCGGTGGCGTGAGTCTGATGGGTCACGGATCAGCCGCCGATCGCGCTCATCGGGCGATCCGGCTGGATGAAATCCGGGTCGTTGATGCCATGGCCGGCCTTCTTGGTCCACATCGCGGCCCGCCACGCCTGCTCGATGGCGTCGTCATCGGAACCGTCTCGCAGTAGGGCGCGCAGGTCGTGCTCCTCGGTGGCGAACAGGCAGTTGCGAATCTGGCCGTCGGCGGTGAGTCGCGTCCGGTCGCAGTCACCACAGAACGGTCGCGATACCGACGCGATGATTCCGAATGTGCCTGCCGGGGTCTCTGGGCCCTCGTCAACCAGCCAGAGCTCGGCCGGCGCGGAGCCGCGCGGTTTCGGATCGGGCCGCAGGGCGAACTGGGCCTGGACGGTCTCCAGTAGTTGCTCGACGCTGAGCCCGGCGTCGCGGTTCCAGTTGTGGTCGGCGTCCAAGGGCATCATTTCGATCACCCGCAGGTGGTAGCGGTGCAGTAGGCAGTAGCGCAGCAGGTTGATGATGTCGTCGCCGGTGATCTTGGGATCGAGCACGGCATTGACCTTGATCGGCCGCATCCCGGCCTGCGCGGCCGCGTCCAGGCCGGCCAGGACGTCGGGCAGGCGGTCGCGCCGGGTGATCTCCGCGAAGTGGGCGCGGTCGACGGTGTCCAGCGACACGTTGATGCGGTCGAGCCCGGCCGCCACCAGGGCGCCGGCCCGGCGTGCCAGGCCCAGGCCGTTGGTGGTCAACGCGATCTCGGGCCGCGGGCGCAGTGCCGCGGCGCCGGCCACCACGCCTTCGAGATGGCGGGCCAACAGCGGCTCGCCACCGGTGAACCGGATGTCGGTGATGCCAAGGCGGTCGACGCCGATGCGCATCAGCCGAATCAGCTCATCGTCGCTCAGCAGGTGCTGGCTGGGAATCCAGTCCAGTCCCTCGGCAGGCATGCAATAGGTACAGCGCAGGTTGCAGCGGTCTGTCAGGGATATCCGCAGATCGGTGTGCACGCGCCCGAAGGTGTCCACCAGCGGCCCGGTGGTCGGCATCTGCGTGGCGACGGCACGCTCCACGGCTTCGTGGAAGGCGGCCTTCCGGGCCGCCTCCTGGTGGTCTGCGTCGGCAGCATCCGCATCCGGTGGCGGAGTGCCCAGACCCGCTTGCTTCAACGTCATATCCGTATCCGATTCGGTCGGCCGGGGAGCGACCGAATCGACTTCGGTGTCCGGTCCTGGTCTCCTCCAGCGGCTGCACCAGCCTACCGAGGAAACCTGGGTGTTTTGCGGGTCTCCGTGCTAGTAAGATCGGCTACTGACGCGTCCTGCGCAGGCGGGGCGCTTCCTTTATGTCCCCACGTACGTGATCAAGCAAGACAAGCAGGTGAGACCAGTGCCGACCGGCAAGGTGAAGTGGTACGACGCCGCGAAGGGCTTCGGCTTCCTGTCCCAGGAAGAAGGTGAGGACGTCTACGTCCGCTCCTCGGCCCTGCCGGACGGTGTAGAGGGTCTCAAGGCGGGCCAGCGGGTCGAGTTCGGCGTCGCCGCCGGACGTCGCGGGCCGCAGGCGCTGACGGTGAAGCTGATCGACCCCCCGCCGAGCCTGTCGCGGACCCGACGTGAGGCGGCGCCGGCTGTCGAGCACCGGCACACTCCCGACGAGCTGCACGGCATGGTCGAGGACATGATCACCCTGCTGGAAGGCACTGTGCAGCCGGAGCTGCGCAAGGGTAAATACCCCGACCGCAAGACCGCTCGGCAGATCTCCGAGGTGGTCAAGGCCGTGGCGCGCGAGCTCGACGCCTGAGCCCAGGCCGGTGCTGGCGCTCCCACCGCGGGTGGCGATCGTCGCTGACTGACTACTGAAAACGCGGCAAGGGCATCGTGCCGTCCAATCAACTGGTCAGACCACCAGACCTCTGGCCAATTTGGTACTAGTCTGCGCAGTATGACCCTCAAGCCGATCGCCCGGCAGTCGATCCCCGACGAGATCTTCGCCCAACTCGCCGGCCAGGTGCTCTCCGGTGACCGGACGCCCGGCGACACCCTGCCGAGTGAGCGAACCCTGTCCGAGGCGCTCGGCGTATCGCGTGCCGCGGTCCGGGAGGCGCTGGGCCGTCTAGACCGGGCACGCCTCATCCAGGTCCGCCAGGGCGGATCCACCGTGGTGCGCGACTTCCGCGCCGAGGCCGGGTTCGACGTGTTGCCGTTGCTGCTCGTGCACGGCGGCGACGTCGACCGCGCCACCTTGGCCAGCCTGGTCGAGGCGCGCGCCATCATCGGTCCGCAGGTGGCCGCCCTGGCGGCGGCCCGCGCCACCGTCGACGCTCGTGCCCGGCTCCGTGCCATGGTGGGCGAGCTGGAAGCGGAATCAGAACCCGTGCAACGGATGTGGCGTGCTCTGGGCTTCTGGGAACTCATCGTCGACAGTGCCGAGTCCATCGCGTTTCGGCTGCTGTTCAACACGCTGAATCAGGCATACGTGCCCGCACTCGACGCGCTCGTCAACGTGATGGCTGCCGAGGTCAACGACATCGAGCACTACCGAGCGCTTGCCGATGCCATCGCCGCCGGGGACGCGGACGCTGCGCGACTGGCCGCCGCGGCGCTGTTGGAGCTGGGTAGCGCCGCATTCGGCGCGCTCGCCAACCAGTTGGAGGGTCGGCAATGACCCGCAAGCAGGTGACGCTGGGTGCGGCCTTCGCCGAATTCGTCCGGCACCCCAGCCCGTGGATGCTCATCACGTGGGCGGGCGCACTGTGGGCAGCGCGCCTGGCGGCGGGCGGCTGGTCGGAGGGTGACGCGGTCATTGCCGTTGCGCTGGTGGCTTTTTCGCCCGTGGGCGAGTGGTTGATCCACATCGGAATCCTGCATTGGCGTCCGCGCACTCTGGCGGGCGTCACGATCGACTCGCGGCTGGCCCGTGACCATCGTCTGCATCACCGCGACCCACGTGACATCCCGCTGATCTTCATTCCGTGGCCCAGCCTGATTGTGATCATCGCCGCGACGCCCCTGGTGTTGCTCGCCGTCGGCGACACCGGAAAAGGGCTGACGTTCGTCCTCACCATCGCGACGTTCCTGGTGTTCTACGAATGGATCCACTACCTCGTCCACACCGACTACAAACCCCGCCATGCGATCTACCGTGCAGTGTGGCGCAACCACCGGTACCACCACTTCAAGAACGAGAACTACTGGTTCACCGTGACCAGCTCCGGGACAGCCGACCGACTGCTGGGCACCTACCCGGACCCGCACACCGTGGAATCGTCGCCGACGGTGCGAAACCTGCACGCGGCGTCGACAACCGGTTGACCAGCCACGCCTTTGGTAGCCGCGGCCGCAGGGCGGCGTTTGGTTTGACACCAACTGGTTAATCCTGCGAAAAGCAGCGGTTCTCCGGCAGTCGCTGGTTCAGGAGGTGTCCGACATGACGCAGCAGATGCAGGTCAGCGAGGAGCAAGCGCGAGCCGTTGCCGAAGAATCTCGTGAAAGCGGCTGGGACAAACCATCGTTCGCCAAAGAACTGTTCCTCGGGAAGTTTCCCTTGCCGCTCATCCACCCGTTTCCGCGGCCGTCCGATCGGGACGCGGCGCGCATCGAGGAATTTCTCGGCAGGCTGTGGGAACTTCTCGACACGATGGACGGCGCGGTTATCGAGCGTGACGCACAGATCCCCGACGAATACGTCAAAGGACTGGCCGGGCTCGGCTGCTTCGGGCTGAAAATCCCGGCCGAGTACGGCGGTCTGGGCATGTCGCAGGTCGCCTATAACCGGGCCCTGATGATGGTGTCGAGCGTGCACCCCAGCCTCGGGGCGCTGCTGAGCGCTCATCAGTCGATCGGGGTGCCCGAACCACTCAAACTGGCCGGCACCGACCAACAGAAGAAGAGGTTCCTGCCGCGTTGCGCGGCCGGGGCGATCTCGGCATTCCTATTGACCGAACCGGATGTGGGCTCAGATCCTGCTCGGCTGGCCTCGACTGCGAGACCGATCGAGGACGGTGCGGCCTACCAGCTGGATGGGGTCAAACTGTGGACCACCAACGGCGTGGTGGCCGAGTTGCTGGTGGTGATGGCGCGGGTGCCCGACGGTGACGGCCACCGGGGAGGCATCAGCGCCTTCGTGGTGGAAGCCGATACGCCCGGGATCACTGTCGAGCGCCGAAACCAGTTCATGGGGCTGCGCGGTATCGAGAACGGTGTGACCCGGCTGCACAAGGTTCGAGTGCCCGCGCAGAACCTGGTGGGACGCGAGGGCGACGGTCTGAAGATCGCGCTGACCACGCTCAACGCCGGCCGTTTGGCCATCCCGGCGATGGCGACCGGGTCGGCGAAATGGGCTCTGAAGATCGCTCGGCAGTGGTCCCGCGAGCGGGTCCAATGGGGCAGGCCGGTCGGCGAGCACGAGGCGGTGGCCAAGAAGATCGCGTTCATCGCCGCGACCAGCTACGCGCTAGAAGCGGTTCTGGAGCTGTCCGGTCAGATGGCCGACGAGGGCCGCAACGACATCCGGATCGAGGCGGCGCTGGCCAAACTGTGGTCCAGCGAGATGGCGTGCGTCATCGCCGATGAGCTGCTGCAGATCCGTGGCGGCCGCGGTTATGAGACCGCCGAGTCGCTGGCGGCGCGCGGCGAGCGCGCGGTGCCGGTGGAGCAACTGATTCGGGATCTGCGGATCAACCGGATCTTTGAAGGATCCAGCGAGATCATGCGGCTGCTGATCGCGCGTGAGGCGGTCGACGCGCACTTGGGTGCTGCGGGGGATCTTGCCAACCCCAAGGCAGGGCTGAGTCAGAAGGCTAAAGCCGCCGCTGGAGCCAGCGGCTTCTACGCAAAGTGGTTGCCGCAACTGGTATTCGGGGAGGGACAACGCCCCACGGCCTACCGCGAGTTCGGCGAGCTGGCCACGCACCTGCGTTTTGTCGAACGCCATTCACGCAAGCTGGCCCGCAACACCTTCTACGGCATGGCCAGGTGGCAGGCCGGCATGGAGAAACGGCAAGGGTTCTTAGGGCGCGTCGTCGACATCGGGGCGGAGCTGTTCGCGATGGCAGCGGTGTGCGTCCGCGCGCAGGCGCAGCGGGCGGCCGACCGGACCGAAGGTCAGCAGGCCTATCAGCTGGCCGACGCATTCTGCGGGCAGTCCCGGCTGCGGGTCGAGGCGTTGTTTGCCGCGTTGTGGGCCAACACTGACCGCGCCGACGCCCGGTTGGCCGACGCAGTGCTGCAGGACCGTTATCTCTGGCTGGAGGACGGCATTCTCGATCCGTCCGAGGTCACGGGGCCGTGGATCGCCCACTGGGAACCGGGCGCCTCCACCGAGTCGAACTTGGCACGCCGGTTTCTTCCCACCCCGTAGATCAGCCCCTTCATCGAGCCCTCCTGGCACTTCGGGCCGTCTGCGGCGCTCGAACCGTGGCACTCTGGTAGGCATGGCCAGCTACCTCGCCGGCGGCGATTTCAAGCGCGACACCAACTACATCTCTACCCGGATCACCGCCGACGGCCGTGATGGGTATCCCGTCGAACCGGGCCGATACCGGCTGGTGGTCGCGCGGGCCTGCCCGTGGGCCAACCGCACCATCATCGTGCGGCGGCTGCTAGGCCTGGAAAAGGTTATCTCCATAGGGTTTTGCGGCCCTACCCACGATCAGCGCAGCTGGACCTTCGACCTGGACCCCGGCGGCGTCGACCCGGTGCTGCAGATCTCACGGCTGCAAGACGCGTACTTCAAACGCATTCCGGACTACGCCAAGGGGATCACCGTTCCGGCGATGGTCGACGTGGCCACCGGTGCTGTGGTGACCAACGACTTCGCCCAGATGACTCTGGATTTCTCCACCGAGTGGACGGCCTATCACCGCGACGGAGCGCCGCAGCTGTACCCCGAAGCGCTGCGCGACGAGATCGACGAGGTGGCCCGGCGGATCTACACCGAGATCAACAACGGGGTCTACCGGTGCGGTTTCGCCGGTACCCAAGAGGCCTACGACGCCGCCTACGATCGACTGTTCACCGCGCTGGACTGGGTCAGCGTCCGCCTGGCCGATCAACGATACCTGGTGGGGGACACCATCACCGAGGCCGACGTGCGACTGTTCACCACACTGGCCCGGTTCGACCCGGTCTATCACGGACACTTCAAATGCAACCGGCAGAAGCTGTCCGAGATGCCGGTGTTGTGGGCCTATGCCCGGGATCTATTCCAGACGCCCGGGTTTGGCGACACCACCGACTTCGTGCAGATCAAACAGCACTACTACATCGTGCATGCCGACATCAATCCGTCGCGGATCGTCCCGGACGGACCGGATCTGGCGAATTGGCTGTCGCCGCATGGACGAGAAGCGCTGGGCGGCAGGCCGTTCGGGGACGGAATGCCGCCGGGGCCGGTTCCGGCCGGCGAGCAGGTGCCGGCCGGCCATGGCGCTTAATCCGCCATCAATCCAGCGCGTGACGATTCCAGCGCGTGCCCACCGCCCACTCGGCGTGCGATGCCGTGAACAGCTCGCCGGTTCTGGCGTCGACGATCAGGGTGGGCAGCTGCACCACCAGCCCGCGCAGCAGACCGCGCTGCGGATCCACGGTCGGGACGGTGACCGCCAAGGTGCTGCCCGCCGGATATGTCTCTTTAGTGGTGTCGGCCGGGTTGTCGTAGAGCCGCCATAGCTGCCACGGCGCTCGCCCGATGGTCTCGTCCACCGACAGCTGCACCGGATGGCGCGAATCGACCGCCAACGTGCCTTGCGCTTCGGTCAGCAGGCACTCGTCGAGATTGAGCACGTTGCAGTACATGTACGGCCCGGTGCGGGTGAGATGCCCGTTGGAGTACGCGCTGATCTGCGGCGGCAGCGGCTCTTCGGCCCGGGTGAACCACCAGGTGCCGAATCCGGCGAGCGCCGCGGTCACCACCGTCAGCGCTGCCACCAGCACGGCCGTCGAGCGTTTCACTCCTACATCACCCCTGTCTTGCTGGATCGAGGCGGGCACCGTCCTGCTCGATCAGCACCGGCCGGTTGCCCCCCAGGCCGGGAATCAACGAGTCGCCGTGGAACGACAGGATGGTCTGGGCCAGACCCGGGATCAGCAGAGCGGTGATCGCGGTGAAGCCCACCCACAAGTCGGTATATACCAACACGCCCAGTGCGCCACCCAACACCCAGGCCAGTTGCAGGGTGGACTCGGTGCGGCCGAATGCCGATGCCCGTGACTCTTCGGGCAGGTCGTCCTGCAGCGCTGCGTCCAGCGACGCTTTCGAGATCGCACTGGCCCCCGACGTCACCAACGCGGCGATCGCCGCCATCACCAGGGTCCCGGCCACCGCTGCCACCAGCGCGACAGCGGTCACCGCCATGGTGCAGCGCACCACCAGCACCGCGGGGCGTCCCAGTTGCAGGCGAGCGCTGGTGAAGTTCCCGGCGAAATTGCCCAGGCCGGCGGCCGCTCCGATCAGCCCGAGAATGCCCAGCTGTACCCAACCGCCGGCGTTGTGCTGCTTGGCCACGAACGCCGGGTACAAGAACAAGAACCCGACCATCGCCTTGATGGTGCAATTGCCCCACAGCGCGGCGATGATGTTGCGGCCCAGCGGTTGCCGCAGTGGCTGGCTCAGCGCCCCGCCGGCACGCCGGACCTGTTCGGGCCAGCTTCGGGGCCGTTCGTCGAAGCGGTAGCTCAAGGTGGCCGGGATCTCGCCGGCGGTCACTTCCACCCATCGCGGGATCCGCATAGACAGGACCGCTCCGGCCACCGAGACCGCCACGAGCACCAACAATGCCCCCGGTAGCTGTAGCAGCCGGGTGAAGATGTACTCGGCTGCCGCGGCGACACCGCCGCCGACGATCGTGCCGCCGAGTAGACCGAACATCGTCAGCCGGGAATTGACCCGCACCAGATCGATCGACGGCGGCATGACCCGTGGCGTCACCGCGCTGCGCAACACCGTGAACGACTTCGACAGCGCCATCATCGCCAACGCGCACGGGTAGAGCACCCAGGAGCCGAAGGTGCCCGCGACGCCGTCGTAATTGGCGATCAGCACCAGGGCCAGCAGGGTCCGCAGCGAGAACGACATGGCCAACGCCGCGCGCCGGCCATGCTGGACGCGATCCAGAGCGGGACCGATCAGCGGCGCGACCACCGCGAACGGCGCGATTGTCACCAGCAGATACAGCGCCACCCGGCCCTTGCTCTCGCCGGCGGCCGCCGCGAAGAACAAAGTGTTGGCCAGCGCGACGGCCATCGCCGCATCCACCGCAAAATTCGCCACCACCGGCCAGGTCAGGGCGGTCAGTCCAGATTTGTCGGCGCCGTCAGCGGTGGCGGCCCGTTGTACCAGCCCATACATCCGCGAGCCCATTTCGCGACTGCGTGCCGCGGCAGCGCGGGTGACCGTGACGCGATCGCTGGCACCCGAACCACCCGGAGCCTCGGGGCGACGAGGCGTGCCGGTGTGTTCGCGCAGCGGTGGCAGGTACCGGTTGTCGCTGGGCATGGGTTTGCGCTGCCGCTGGTCCCCGGTGTTGTTGCTGGGGTAGTTGGCCATGCCGGGATGCTGTCCGGCCGAGCCGTTACGCGCACCTCGGCCGGAGACCGGTGACGGACGGCTGCGCCGGCCCGGTTCGGGGAGATCACGACGCCGTGCAGACACATCCGCGATTCTTCCCTATCTCCGCCGCATGACGGCGTAGGCCGTGATCGTGCCTGCATGTGGCTGATGGAGCCGCGCTGCGGCAGTATAGGGACGTCATTGAACGGAAGGGACCTGCGTGATGCGACCCAGCGCAGAATCAGCCACTGCGACCATCGCCGTGCCCACGGTGCTGGCCGATGCCGTCGAGCACGCCCGCTCGGCCGTCGCCGAGTTCAGCGGCGCCGACACTGTCGGCGAGCACCTGGGGGTCGACTACGAAGACCCGACCGCCGCCACCCACCGGTTCGGTGCGGTGCTGCCCGGTTATCAGGGCTGGCAGTGGGCTGTCGTCGTTGCGGCGATCCCAGGCGCCACGGAGCCCACAGTCAGTGAGGTTGTGCTGGTGCCCGGCCCGACGGCCTTGCTGGCGCCGGAGTGGGTGCCGTGGGACCAGCGGGTGCGTCCCGGCGACCTGGGGCCGGGGGATCTGCTGGCGCCGCCCGCCGACGACCCGCGGCTGGTGCCCGGTTACACCTCCAGCGGCGACCCGCAGCTCGACGAGGTGGCCGGCGAGATCGGTCTGGGCCGACGCTGGCTGATGAGTCCGGTGGGACGCGCCGAGGCGGCGCAGCGCTGGCACGACGGCGAGCACGGCCCGGATTCGGCGATGGCACGGTCCACCAAACGGGTCTGCCGCGACTGTGGCTTCTATTTGCCGCTCGCCGGTGAGCTGGGCACGGTGTTCGGTGTCTGCGGTAACGAAATGTCCGCCGACGGACACGTGGTCGACAACCGGTACGGCTGCGGCGCGCACAGTGACACTCCGGCGCCTGCGGGCACCGGGTCCCCGGTATACGAGCCCTACGACGATGGCGTGCTGGAGATCGTCGACGTCACGACGGCTCCGGCCGCCGGACGGGTTGACGAGGTGACCGAACCGGTTGAAGCCGAGACGGAGACGCCCGCCGAGGTGACTGAAGCCACTGAAGAGGTGACCGAGCCGGTTAAGCCGGTGGCCGACACCGACACTGAAGCGGTTGAGGCCATCGTCGAAGTAGCGACCGAGGCTCCGGCCGAAACAGCAGCGGCGCCGGAACCGGAGGAAACCGGAACCGACGCCGAGGCTGACGCAGCAGAGACTGTCATCGAAGCCTCCACCGACATCCCCGACGCCCCAGGGGAATCCGAGGAGTCGGGCGAGCCGGACAGGCCCTAACCGAAGTTGAACAGGTACTCGCCCGGGAGCACGAAGATCATGTTGAAGGCGGTGTTGACCACCGCTCCCGGTAGGCCGAGCACGTAGTTGACGATGTCCAGCGGGATGCTGGCCGCCTGACTGAAGGCCATCCCGAAGTCGAGGTTGATCAGGCTGGTGAACAAATTCTCGAAGTCGTTGAACAACGTGAACGGCAGGCTGATAAAGCGGTTGAACAGTCCTACGGCGGCTGCCACTTCCGCGTTGAACAGGCCGACGATGTCGAACGCGTCGGCAGCGCCGGGGACGTCCAACGCATCGGCCGCGCCGGGCAGGACTTCGGACAGGTCGAAAGTTTCTGGGACGGTGAGCTCGTCGGAAATGCTGGACATGTCGAAAGGCGCGAGCCCGGCGAGGGTGCCGAAGCTGTCGACGACCGCGTTGGCGGCCAGCGTCACCTCAGCCGACACCGCGGCCACGGCGCGCGTGCTGATTTCGGGTGCCGCGGCCACCGGGGTCAGGCCGGCGGCCACCAGGGCCGTCGCTGCGAAGGCGATGCTCGGCAGCCGCACTGCGGATTTCACGGTTTCCATGGATTCCTCCCAATATCCTGCCCGTTTCAGGGGAGGTTACCCCACCACAGGGGCGTCAGGCGTTCTCTGCGGCGGCCTTGATCTTGCTCAGCGAAGCGTTCATACCGTCGACCAGCTCGCGTTCGAAGGTGGGCGTCCCGCCCATGAACTTGCCCACCAAAAACGCAGAGACCGCGGTGGTGTTGCCGTTTTCGACGTGCCGACTCTCGACGACCCGAGTGCCGGTGGCGGTCGGCTCGAGTTCGTAGGTCCACACACTGTGGTTCTCGGTGACGCGGAAGGCCAGCTTGCGCTCCGGGATGTACTCGTTGATGACGGAGCTGGTGGGCCAGTACATCCGTCCGCGCCGGTTGAAGTTGATCGTGCGGGTTCCCTGGCGCACCGCACCGAGCGGCTTCATCCACCGGCACTGCGGGCTCCATTCGGGCATCCGCCGGAAGTCGGAGATCAGTGCCCAGACTTTGGCCACCGGTGCGTTGATGTCGACCTGTGCCGTCAACAGTGGGGCTGCCATGGCGTTCCTCCTCGAATCGTCGGTTCGTAACTCTATTCGTGTTCCAGCCCGGTTTGGGCTCCGCGCGCGCCGCGTCGTGACGCCCCGCGTTGCACCAGAAAAATTGTGGTGCCCACCATCCCGACGCCGAGTCCCGCCACGCTCACCGGCCGCCACCCTTCCAGTGCGGGCACCGTGAATGCGGCGATGGTCGCGCAGCAGAAGCCGGCGACGCCAGCGCCGATCACCGGCCAGATCCGCAGCAGCGCGGTCGGCAGCGGTGGCGGCTGAAGGGAGGGCTCCGGGGAGTGCTGAGGGGTCATCGCCGTTGACGTTAGCGCCTCGCCGGTAAAGTTCCCGCAGTGGCCAGGCTCGTCGATGTTGTCGATATCGATGACCCCAGCGATTCCCGGCTGGATGACTTCCGCGATCTGAACAGCATCGATCGTCGCCCGGACCTGCCCACTGGCAAGGGGCTGGTGATCGCCGAAGGGGTGCTGGTGGTGCAGCGGATGCTGGCGTCACGGTTCACCCCGCGGGCGCTGCTGGGCACCGAGCGGCGGCTGACGGAGTTGATGCCCGACCTGACCGCACCCGACGCCCCGGACGTCCCGTATTACCGGGTGTCCGCCGAGGTGATGGCCGAGGTGGTGGGCTTTCACCTCAACCGCGGTGTGCTGGCCGCCGCCTCGCGGGTGCCCGAGCCGTCGGTGGCTGATCTGGTCGCCGGGGCCCGGACGATCGCGGTGCTCGAAGGCGTCAACGACCACGAGAATCTGGGCTCGATCTTTCGCAACGGTGCCGGGTTGGGTGTGGACGCGGTGGTGTTCGGCAGTGGCTGCGCCGATCCGCTCTACCGGCGCTCGGTGCGGGTCTCGATGGGGCATGCCCTGCTGGTGCCGTTCGCCCGTTCGGCGGACTGGCCCGGCGATCTGATGATGCTGCGCGAGCAGGGTTTCCGACTGCTGGCGATGACGCCGGACCCGCGGGCCGAGCTGTTGTCGAGCGCGATGACGAAGCTGCGCGACGAACCGGTGGCGGTGCTGGTCGGTGCGGAGGGGCCAGGCCTGTCGGAGCGGGCGATGCGGGCCAGCGACATGCGGGTCCGCATCCCGATGTCGCGGGGTACTGACTCGCTGAACGTCGCCACCGCGGCGGCGCTGGCGTTCTACGAGCGCATTAGGCTGCCGGAATGACGTCCACCCCCAGTACGCCGTGGGGGACGGGACTGACTGTGGCGGGGTTCGTCGCGGCGGTGACCGGCACCGCGATCACCGTGTTGAGCCTGGGCCTGCTTCGCGTCCACCCGGGACTGGCGGTGGCGCTCAATCTGATTGCGGTGGGCGGACTGGCGCCCACGGTTTGGGGCTGGCGACGTACTCCCGTGCTGCGATGGTTGGCTTTGGGCGCCGGAATCGGCGTGGCGGGTGCGTGGCTGGTGCTGCTGGCGCTGGCCGCTCAGCGCTGACCGGTCGAGCGCACCCCGAGCAGGACGTCCTCCCAGCCCGGGACTTCGGGCTTGCTGCGGCGGGCGCGGGTCCCCGCGCGTTGCTGTACCGGCTCCTCTTCGACCACAGCGGGGGCGGCCGACGTCTGGAAGTCCAACTCGGCCACCGCGGCGACCGGCCGCAGCGGACGCCCGAAGCCGGGGTCGATCAATTCCATGGCCGCGTCGTCGACCGCGGTCACTGTCCCGCCGTGCGCGCCCGGAGTGAACCGGAAGTGCGCGACGTTGTCCGAGCGGCCGGCCTTCCAGGCCAGCTGCACCGTCCAGCGCCCGTCGTCATTGCGCCACGCGTCCCAGCTGCTGCTGTCGGAGCTCAAGCCTCGTGTCACCAGCGCGGAGGTGACGACCTCCAGCAGGGTCGGTACCGCCGGGCCGTCGGACAGCACCGGGTGGGCAGCGGTCGCGAGCTCCGCGGCCCGGGACCGCTCCAGCAGTACCGGGTGGGCGAAGCGTTCCACGCGGGCGACGTCCACACCGGCGGCGGCAGCCACCTGTTCGACCGACGCGCCGGCGCGGATGCGTGCCTGGATGTCCTTGGGGCGCAGCATGCTGCTGCCCGCATCGGCCGGATTCTGTCCGACGCGATGGCCCTCGCCGCGCACAGCGCCGCGCAACCGGTCGTCGATACGCACCCGGAACATCTCGGTGTGGTCTTCGCCGTCTCCGGCGCTTTCGCAGATGATGTGTTTGCCGTCGACGTCGAGGCCGATGGCCCTCAGTTCCCGCATGACTTCTCCTTGCGAACGCCCGGTTACGTGCGGACTCTAGTCCAGTGAACAGCCCCACCCGTCGTGACACGCGGGCGTTATAACGATCTGATTACGGCGGTTCAGCGAGGCTCGACGAAGGAGAGGCGAAGCTGGGGCCGCCGCCGGCCGCGAGTTGGAATTTCACGACGTGACACGCTCATGTCACGTCGTCAGATTCCGACCGGGCACCCATCTCTTCGTCCCCGACGTCGGGGTGAAGCCCCGCTGAACTCAGAGGCGCTCGACCACCCAGTCCACGCACTGGGTCAGGGCGCTCACGTCGTCGGGCTCCACCGCCGGGAACATCGCGACCCGCAGCTGGTTGCGGCCCAGCTTGCGGTAGGGCTCGGTGTCGACGATGCCATTGGCCCGAAGCACCTTGGCCACCGCGGCCGCGTCCACCTCGTCGACGAAGTCGATGGTGCCCACGACCTGCGAGCGCAACGCCGGGTCGGCGACGAACGGTGTGGTGAACGACCGCTCCTCGGCCCACGAGTACAGCCGCTGCGACGAGTCCGCGGTGCGCTTGACCGCCCAGTCCAGCCCACCGTTGCCCAGCATCCAGTCGAGCTGCTCGGCCAACAGCGCCAGGGTGGCGATCGCCGGGGTGTTGTAGGTCTGGTTCTTGGTGCTGTTGTCCACCGCGATCGGCAGGGACAGGAACTCCGGTACCCACCGGCCGGACGCGGCGATGGCCTCGACGCGGGCCAGCGCGGCCGGGCTCATGATGGACAGCCACAGCCCGCCGTCGGAGGCGAAGTTCTTCTGCGGCGCGAAATAGTAGGCATCGACCTCGGTGATGTCGACCGGCAGGCCGCCGGCCCCCGATGTCGCGTCGATCACGACCAGGGCATCACCGGCACCCGCGGGCCGGCGGACCGGCACTGCCACTCCGGTCGAGGTCTCGTTGTGCGCCCAGGCGATCACGTCGACCGACGGGTCGGACTGCGGCTCGGGGGCGCTGCCCGCGTCGGCCTTGATGACGATCGGGTCGCCGACGAAGGGATTCTTGGCCACCGCCGAGGCGAACTTCGCGCTGAACTCGCCGTAGGTCAGGTGCAGTGACCGCTTGTCGACCAGCCCGAACGCCGCGGCATCCCAGAAGGCCGTGGACCCGCCGTTGCCCAGGACCACTTCGTAGCCGTCGGGCACCGAGAACAGTTCGCGCAGCCCGGAGCGGACGCGGCCGACCAAGTCCTTGACCGGCGCCTGGCGGTGGGAGGTGCCGAACAGCGGCGCTGCGGTGGTGACCAGCGCGTTCAACTGCTCAGGACGGACCTTCGACGGCCCGCAGCCGAACCGTCCGTCAGCGGGCTTGATGTTGTCCGGGATCGTGAGCTGCTCAGCCATGGTCTCTAGCGTAGACAGCGGGCGCCGTGACTTCGCAGGGCAGGTTTATTGTGACGTGGATCACCCAAGGCGCTCGACACCTGTCACGCCCACAGTGTTGATCCGGAGTCTGGACGGGTACCCAGTACCTGCGGTACCGTTGTACATAAGCCTACTAAATGTAAACGACTGCTGGAGGTGTCTCCAATGGCTCAGAAAGCCGCTCGAACCCGAATCGTGCGCCGGTGGCGAGCCAACATGGAAGTGACCGACGACGCGAACTACGTCGAGATCCTCAACACCTTGTCGGAAGGGTCGGTGCGCCGGAACTTCAATCCGTACACCGACATCGACTGGGACACTCCGGAGTTCAAGGTCACCGAGAACGACCCGCGCTGGATTCTGCCGGGTACCGACCCGATCGGTCGACACTGGTGGTACCAGGCCCAGCCCGAGGACGTCCAGATCAAGATAGGCATGTGGCGCCAGGCCAACGTCGCCAAGGTCGGGCTGCACTTCGAGTCGATCCTGATCCGCGGTCTGATGGAATACGCGTTCTGGGTGCCCAACGGCTCACCCGAGTACCGCTACTGCCTGCATGAGGCGGTGGAAGAGTGCAACCACACCATGATGTTCCAGGAGATGGTGAACCACATCGGCGCTGACGTGCCCGGGATGCCGCGGTTGCTCAAGTGGGTGCAGCCGTTCATTCCGCTGGTCGCCGGACCGCTGCCGATCCCGTTCTGGTTCGGCATCCTCGCCGGCGAAGAGCCCATCGACCACATCCAGAAGGCCATCCTGCGCGAAGGCAAGACCCTGCACCCGATCATGGAACGGGTGATGGCCATTCACGTGGCCGAGGAGGCGCGGCACATCTCGTTCGCGCACGAATATCTGCACAAGCGCATTCCGAACCTGCCTCGCCGTAAGCGGTTCTGGCTGTCGCTGTACGTGCCGATCGTGATGCGGATCCTGTGCTCGGCGATCGTGGTGCCGCCCAAGGCGTTCTGGACCGAGTTCGACATTCCGCGCGAGGTCCGCAAGGACATCTTCTTCCGGTCGGTCGAAGCTCGACAGATGTTGCAGGACATGTTCGGCGACGTCCGGATGCTCTGCCACGACACCGGTCTGATGAACCCGATCGCCAAGTTGGTGTGGCGGATCTGCCGGATTCACGGCGCACCGTCCCGGTTCCGCAGCCAGCCGCAGCGCGCGCACCTCACGCCCGTTGCCACTTCGGTCGCATAGCGCCGCCCTCAGGTCATGCCGCACGTAATTACCCAGGCGTGTTGTAACGACGCGTCGTGTGTGTTCGCCTGCCCGGTCAACTGCATTCACCCCACGCCGGACGAGCCCGAGTTCGCCACGTCGGAGATGCTCTATATCGACCCCGATGCCTGTGTGGACTGCGGGGCGTGCGTGCGGGCCTGCCCGGTCGACGCGATCGTCCCGCACACCAAGGTGATGGCCGAACAGTTGCCGTTCGTGGAGATCAACAAGTCGTTCTACCCGGAACGTCCTGCAGGGGTGAAGCTGCCGCCGACCTCCAAGCTGGCGCCCATCTTGCCGGCCGCCGAGATGCATCAGCGCGGCAAATATCCGTTGACCGTGGCTATCGTCGGCTCTGGCCCGGCGGCCATGTACGCGGCCGACGAACTGCTGACCCAGCAGGGTGTGCTGGTGAATGTGTTCGAGAAGCTGCCCACCCCTTACGGGTTGGTGCGGGCCGGCGTCGCCCCGGATCACCAGCGCACCAAACTGGCCACCCGGTTGTTCGACGAGATCTCGTCGCGCCGTGGTTTCCAGTTCTTCCTCAACGTCGAGGTGGGCAAGCACCTGAGTCACGCGGACCTGCTGCAGCACCATCACGCCGTGCTGTACGCCTCGGGTGCGCTGCACGACCGGCGCTTCGAGATCGATGGGATGGGACTGCCTGGAACGGGCACCGCGACCGAGATCGTCGGCTGGTACAACGGGCATCCTGAGTTCGCCGACCTGCCAGTCGATCTCAGCTGCGAACGGGTGGTGATCGTGGGCAACGGCAACGTCGCCCTCGATGTGGCACGCGTCCTCACCGCCGACCCGGACCGACTGGCTCGCACCGACATCGCCGACTACGCGCTGGCAGCGCTGCGGGACTCGGCTGTCTCCGAAGTTGTGATCGTCGCCCGCCGCGGCCCAGCGTCTTCTGCGTTCACCCTGCCCGAGCTGGTGGGGCTGACGCAGACCGCTGAAGTGGTCCTCGACGCCGAGGACCATGCCCGGGTGCGTGACGACCTGGCAAGGGTTCAGGACACCTTGACCCGGCAGAAGCTGGAGATATTGAGCAAGCTGGGTGACGCGTCGGCACCGATCACCCGTCCCCGGATTCGATTCGCCTACGAGTTGACCCCGGCGCGAGTTCTCGGTGATGACCGTTGCAGCGCAGTGGAGTTCACTGTCACGGGAACCGATCAGGTGCGACGTATCGATGCCGGCCTGGTGCTGACGTCGATCGGCTACCACGGAACGCCCATCGCCGACCTGCCGTTCGACGACGCCGCCGGCGTCGTCCCGAACGAGGGCGGCCGGGTGATTGACCCGGCGACCGGCGAGCGCGTTCCGGGAGCGTACGTGTCGGGCTGGATCAAGCGCGGTACCAACGGGTTTATCGGCTCCAACAAGTCTGACTCGCTCAAGACCATTCAGACGCTGGCCGCCGACTACAACGCAGGTCTGCTGACGGAGCCGATCGCCGGCCCGCGGGCAGTCGCCCGGATGGTGCACGCCCAGCAGCCCGAAGTCATCGACGCGGCCGGCTGGAAGGCCATCGACAAGGCCGAAATCGCCCGCGGTGAAGGGCAAGACCGACCGCGGGTGAAGTTCACCCGGGTGCCGGACATGCTCGACGAGGTCAAGGACCACTCGGACCTGCCGCTGCTGCAGAACCTGCTCCGCACCCTGCGGCGGCACTAACCGGTCGATTTCGGCGCGGTTTTAACCGCTCAGCGGGAGATGTCGCGCCGAAATCGCTCAGCAGACCTTGCTGACGTGCTCCCAGCCCGCAACGGATTCCGCGCTACGCGGCCCCGGCCCGACATAGATCGCCGACGGGCGCACCAGCTTGCCCAGCCGCTTCTGCTCCATGATGTGGGCGCACCAGCCCGCGGTGCGGCCACAGGTGAACATCGCCGGCATCATGGCCGGGGGCACCTCGGCGAAGTCCAGGATCACCGCCGCCCAGAACTCCACGTTGGTCTCGATGGCCCGATCGGGGCGACGCTCCCGAAGCTCGGCCAGCGCCGCCTGCTCCAATGCCGCGGCCACCTCAAAACGCGGGGCCGACAGTCGCTTGGCGGTGGCCCGCAGCACCCGAGCGCGCGGGTCTTCGGCGCGATACACCCGGTGCCCGAAGCCCATCAGCTTCTCGCGCCGGTCCAGGATGCCCTTGACCACCGCGCGCGCGTCACCGGTGCGCTCCGCCTCGGCGATCATCGGGATCACCCGCGCCGGGGCGCCGCCGTGCAGCGGGCCACTCATCGCGCCGATCGCGCCGGACAGCGCCGCGCCGACGTCGGCGCCGGTCGACGCGATCACCCGGGCGGTGAACGTCGAGGCGTTCATGCCGTGCTCGGCCGCCGACACCCAGTAGGCGTCGATCGCCTCGGTGTGCCGCGGGTCGGGTTCGCCGCGCCAGCGGGTCATGAACCGCTCGGTGATGGTGGAGCACCCGTCGATCGTCTGCTGCGACACCGCGGGCTCCTGGCCCCGAGCCGACTGCGCGACGTAGGACAGCACCATCACCGAGGCGCGGGCCAGCTGGTCGCGGGCGGTGGCGTCGTCGGTGTCCAACAACGGCTCAAAGCCCCACTGCGGCGCCAGCATCGCCACACCGGCCTGGGCGTCGACCCGGACGTCGCCGGTGCGAATCGGCAGCTCCAGCCGCTCGGCGGGCGCCAGCGGACGGCTGAAGTCGCCGTCGACCAGCAGAGCCCACACATCGCCGAAGCCGACCTTGCCGGCCAAGTCCTCGATGTCCACGCCGCGGTAGCGCAGCGCGCCGCCGTCCTTGTCCGGTTCGGCGATTTCAGTGGTGAAGGCAACCGTGCCTTCCAGGCCGGCGACAAAGTTCTCCGGGACCGCAGCAGTCATACCGTGGATTCTTCCACCCCGGCGTCCAGTCGTTGCTACCGGCCGGTAACGACGGCTGGTCTGCGGCGCGGCGTAGCGTTGGGCGGTGCACACGACCGGCCCCGACAACGAGCACCTGGCGGCGATGCGAGTGGAATACCAGGAGAAGGACAACAGCGGAGACCTCGACGCGGACTGGCTCGAGGACGGCTGGGAGGTTTTGCTGCGCAGCTGGATCGGCGACGCCGAGCGCGCAGGGATCTCCGAACCCAACGCCATGGTGCTGGCGACAGTCGAAGCGGGCCGCCCGGTCAGCCGCTCGGTGCTGTGCAAGAACCTCGACGAGAACGGTGTGACGTTTTTCACCGACACCGACTCCGCCAAGGCCGCCGAGCTGGCCGCGACACCGTATGCATCGGCCACTTTTCCCTGGTATCAGCTGGGCCGTCAGGTCCACATTCGCGGAACGGTCACCCAACTCGACGAGTCGGTCAGCGCCGAGTACTGGTCACACCGACCGCGGGCTTCCCAGTTGGGTTTCTGCGCCTCGCAGCAGTCGCAGCCGATCGCTTCACGGGCCGCGCTGCTGGCGCAGTTGGACGCGGTGACGGCCCAATTCTCCGGGGCCGAGTCGATCCCCTCGCCGCCGAACTGGCGTGGCTACCGGATCGCTCCGGAGGTGGTTGAGTTCTGGCAGGGCCGGGAAGGCCGGTTGCACAACCGGATTCGGGTGACCGGCGGGCGGGTGGAGCGACTCCAACCGTGAGTCCGGTGTCGCCGCGGTGAAGATCTTCGCCGACACCACCCCGTTGCGCAGCCCCGACTTTCGGCGGTTGTGGGTGGCCGGGATCCCGACCGTGATCGGGGCGAACCTGACCATCTTCGCGGTGCCGGTACAGATCTATGCGCTGACCCGAAGCTCGGCCTACGTCGGGTTGTCGGGTCTGTTCGCGTTGGTGCCGCTGGTCGTCTTTGGTCTGCTCGGCGGCGCCTGGGCCGACGCCATGGACCGCCGCAAGCTGCTGATCATCGCCTCCTGCGGGCTGGCGGCAGCCTCGCTGCTGCTGTGGGTCCAAGCCGCGGCCGGACTCGAGAACGTGTGGGTGGTGCTCGTACTGCTGGGTGTGCAGCAGGGCTTCTACGCGGTCAATGCCCCGACCCGGTCCGCGGCGATTCCGCAGCTGGTGGCCGGCAAGGATCTGCCTGCCGCCAATTCGCTCAACATGACCGTCATGCAGTTCGGCGCGATCATCGGGCCCCTGCTGGCCGGGCTGCTGCTCGGCTGGGTGGATCTGTCCACCTTGTATCTGATCGACGCGGCGACGTGCGTCTTCCCGATCTGGGCGACCTTTCGGCTGGCTCCGATGCCACCAGTGGAGTCGGCTGGACCGTCCAGCTTCGGGATCGCGGCGGTGCTGGACGGATTCCGTTACCTGGCCGGCAACACCGTGGTGCTGATGTCGTTCGTGGTGGACCTGATCGCGATGATCCTCGGCATGCCGAGGGCGCTGTTCCCGCAGATCGCGAGCGCGGACTTCGGCGGTCCGGTCGAGGGCGGCGCCACCATGGCGCTGCTGGCCGCGGCGATGTCGGCCGGGGCGGTGCTCGGCGGGGTGTTCTCGGGGTGGCTGCCGCGGATCACCCGTCAGGGCCTGGCCGTCGTGGCTGCGATCGTGGTCTGGGGAGTGGCCATGATCGGATTCGGGCTCGCGGTCGGGCACGGTGGCGGGCACGCGGGCCGAGCGCTGTGGGTGGCGCTGGTGTTCTTGGCGGTCGGTGGTGCCGCAGACATGGTCTCGGCGGCGTTCCGGTCGACGATGCTGCAGCAGGCCGCGTCCGACGAGATCCGCGGCCGGCTGCAGGGGGTGTTCACCGTGATCGTCGCCGGTGGTCCGCGGCTTGCCGATGCGGTGCACGGCGCCGCCGGGGCGGTGGTGGGGACGGCCGCGGCGTCCGCCGGTGGCGGGGCCTTGGTGGTGGTGGGCGTGGTGCTCGCGGCCCTGGCAGCGCCCGCTTTCCTGCGTTATCGACAGCCCGGCGATGTACACCGGGAGCCGCCGCCGTCACGCCGATAGGAGATACCTCGGCCCCGGGCGGGCACGCCGGCCCGGAACCGACTACCTTTTCCTATACACGCCCAATCTGGTCAGCCGAATAGCGCAAAGGGGTTCCTCGTGGCCGCAACCGATGACACCGCCACTCTCCGGTATCCGGGCGGCGAGCTAGAACTGCCGATCGTTAAGGCGACCGAGGGGTCCGACGCTCTCGCCATCGGTTCGCTGCTCGCCAAGACCGGCTACACCACGTTCGACAATGGCTACGCCAACACCTCGCCGGTCAAGAGCGCGATCACCTACATCGACGGTGACGCCGGCATCCTGCGCTACCGCGGTTACCCGATCGAGCAGCTGGCCGAAAAGTCAACCTTTATCGAGGTCAGCTACCTGCTGATCTACGGCGAGCTGCCCACCTCCGACCAACTGGCCGCGTTCACCGGCCGGATTCAGCGGCACACCATGCTGCACGAGGACCTGAAGCGGTTCTTCGACGGTTTCCCGCGCAACGCCCACCCGATGCCGGTGCTGTCGAGTGTGGTCAACGCGTTGAGCGCCTACTACCAGGACTCGCTGGACCCGTCGGACAACGACCAGGTGGAGCTGTCGACCATCCGGCTGCTGGGCAAGCTGCCCACCATCGCCGCCTACGCCTACAAGAAGTCGGCCGGCCAGCCGTTCCTGTACCCGGACAACTCGTTGAGCCTGGTGGAGAACTTCCTGCGGATGACGTTCGGCCTGCCGGCCGAACCTTATGAGGCCGACCCCGAGGTGGTCCGCGCACTGGACATGCTGTTCATCCTGCACGCCGACCACGAGCAGAACTGCTCGACGTCGACAGTGCGGCTGGTGGGCTCCTCGCGGGCCAACCTGTTCACCTCGATCTCCGGTGGCATCAACGCACTGTGGGGCCCGCTGCACGGTGGCGCCAACCAAGCAGTGCTGGAGATGCTCGAGCAGATCCGCGACCAGCAGAACGGCAACGTCACCGACTTCGTGCGCAAGGTCAAGAACCGCGAAGACGGCGTCAAGCTGATGGGCTTCGGCCACCGGGTCTACAAGAACTACGACCCGCGGGCGCGCATCGTCAAGGAACAGGCCGACAAGATCCTCGGCAAGCTCGGCGGTGACGACGAACTGCTCAACATCGCCAAGGACCTCGAAGAGGCCGCGCTGACCGACGACTACTTCGTCGAACGCAAGCTCTACCCGAACGTCGACTTCTACACCGGCCTGATCTACCGAGCGATCGGCTTCCCGGCCCAGATGTTCACGGTGCTGTTCGCGCTGGGCCGGCTCCCCGGCTGGATCGCGCACTGGCGCGAGATGCACGACGAGGGTGACAGCAAGATCGGCCGGCCCCGCCAGATCTACACCGGCTACACCGAGCGTGACTACGTCGGCATCGGCGGACGGTAACCACCGTGACCAATCCAGCCAAGCCGCAGATCACCGTTCCGACCGGCCCGGCACCCGCCGACCTGGTCATCGAGGACATCGTCGTCGGAGAAGGCCCCGCGGCCGTCCCCGGTGGGGTCGTCAACGTGCACTACCTCGGCGTCGACTACGACAACGGCGCGGAATTCGACAGCTCGTGGAACCGCGGCGAATCTCTGGAGTTTCCGCTGGACGGGCTCATCGCCGGATGGCAAGACGGCATCCCGGGCATGAAGGTGGGCGGCCGGCGTCAGCTGGTGATCCCGCCGGAGCTGGCCTACGGGCCCGCCGGAACCGGGCACCCGCTGGCCGGCAAAACCCTGGTCTTTGTGATCGACCTGCTCGGCACTCGCTGAGTGGGTGCCCGGCTGATCGGGGCGGCGCTGGTTACGGCGCTGCTCGCTGCGATCGGTTACGGCCTAGCCGAACGTGCGCACCAACCCGTCGCCGCCCCGTCGCAGGCAGCGCCGGTGCCGGTGTCGGTGATCCGTCACGGCACTGAATTCACGCTGGCCGGGGACGTCGCCGATCCGGCAGCCAAACGAGAGCTGTTGGACGCGGTGATTACCTCGAGCGACGACGTCACCGTCGTCGACCATCTCGCGGTGGTACCGACAGCGGTGACTGTCGACTTCTCTGGCGCGGCCCCGGTGTTCGAGGCGGCCGCGGGCATCGGCGATTTCACTTTCGCGATCACCGGCGACACCGTGACGCTGGGAGGCACCGCGGCGAAGACGGACGAGTCGGCCGCCGTGCAGGCCGCGGCCGAAGACGCCTGGGGACGGGCCCGCATCGTCAACGAGCTGGCAACCAGCGCCCAGACCGGGGAAAAGTCCACCAAAAACAACTAACTACCTCCGTCGGCAAATCGAAGCTCCTACACTCGCGGTGTCCTGGACTCGCGGGTGTTTTTCGGCTGTCAAGGAGGATCCATGCCAGGCTCAGAAAGCCCCACTGTGACTGGCTGGCGAAAGGTCTCGCGGTTCTACCGCCGGCCGCCGGGTATCGGCTGGGTCTTAGCCCTGGCGGCAGTTCCGTTGCTATTGGCCCTGATTGGCTACGGAATAGCCGATCGTTCCAAACTCGACATCAACGCGCCGAACATCAGTACGCCGAACGTCGCCGCGCCGACGCTGTCGCTGTCGGTACCGAGTGTGAGCCCGCCGGGTAGGTCCTTCGCTCCGCTGGCGATTCTGCGCAACGGCAATGTCGTGACCCTCAATGGGGATCTGCCCGACATCGCCACGCGAACCGGACTGCTCGACATGCTCAAGGGAGTGTTCGGCAGTGGCGTGCAGTTGGTCGACAATCTCACCATCAAGGCCGGAGTCACCGCACCCGACCTGTCCAGCCTGGGGTCGGTGTTCAAGGCCGCAGTGTCCATGCCGGACTTCAAATTCAAGATCGTCGACGACACCGTCACTCTGATCGGAACCGCGGCGTCTGACGCGGTCAAGTTTGCCGTCGCGGCGGCAGCGAAAGCGGCGTGGCCGAACCTGAAGCTGCTCAACGATATTCGGGTCTCGAATGGTGCGACCCAGGTTGCCCCGAGTGCGACCGGGGCGCCGACACAGACGCCGGCCCCCAGTCCGATTGGTGACTGCGGCAATCTGCAGGCCGACATCACCGCGTTGATGAGCACGCCGGTCAGGTTTGTCACCAACGGATACACCTGTCGGTCGCCACGAAGGAGCAACTGGCCCGGGTGGCGGAGAAGGTGAAGGGCTGCCACCACGCCCGCGTTGCCGTCAACGGTTACACCGACAACACCGGCAACGACCGAATCAATGTGCCGCTCAGCGCAGCCCGCGCCAAGTCCGTCGCCGACTTCCTGGTCTCCCACGGCGTCCCCGCCAACAGCGTCACGTCCAAGGGATTCGGCTCGGCCGACCCGATCGCCAGCAACGCAACACCGGACGGTCGTGCCCAAAACCGTCGCGTCGCGATCACCATGAGCTAAGGAGAAGCTGCAATGGATTTCGTCATTCACTGGCTGTGGTACCTGCTGGCATTCGCGGTCGGCTCGGCGGTCGCCTGGTTGCTCACCGTCGTCTCGCTCCGCCGCACCAGCAAGGAAGACGCCGTTGCGGCGCTTCCCGGCTCGCGTGAGATAGGAGCCCACTGATGCACGGTGCCAATTGCTGGTTGATGGGACTGTCATTTCTGTTGGGTCTGCTGTTGACATTCGCCTTCACCATTCGGCGGGTCAAACGCGAGGTGCCGGTATCGGTTGCACCCGGTGCCGTCGGCCCCGCGGCGAGTGCACGAACGGCCCCCATCCCGGCCGCCGGGCCGGGCACCGGTTCGCGCCCGCCGGCGAAACTCGCCGGCGGCACGCTTCCCTCGGAGACCGAGACCAGCACGATGGAGATCGGCGGAGCGCCCTACGGCGTGGGCTCGGCACGCTCCGGTGCCGGCGGCGTCGGCCCGACAGGCTGGACGATCAAGGGCAACGAGGACTCGATGCTCTACCACGCTCCGGCGAGCCCGGCCTACGACGCGACGATCGCCGAGGTGTGGTTCAAAGACGAACAGACCGCCGCGGCGGCCGGCTTCCAGCGCTGGGACAGCTGGCGCAAGGACACGAAGAAGAAAAAGAAGTGAGCAGCCGGGCGTAGTGCGCTCAGCGCGGTGGCGGAAGCCGCAGCAGCAGACGTACTCCGCCCAGCGGGCTGTCTTCCAAAGATGCCGTGCCGCCGTGCAGTTCGGCTTGTTGCGCCACCAGGGCTAGCCCGAGACCGGACCCCGAATGCGATGCCGTCGACCCGCGGGAGAACCGCTCGAAGACGATGCGGCGCTCTTCCTCGGGAAGCCCGCCGCCGTTGTCGTCGATGGCGATCTCCACGCCTTCGCGTGAGGTGACCGCCGACAGCTGCACCTGGGTCGCGCCGCCGTGCTTTACCGCGTTTGCGATCGCGTTGTCCACGGCCAGCCGCAGTCCGGCGGGCAGCCCGACGATGATGCAGGTCGGCGACGGCACCAGCGAGACGTTCAGGTCGGGGAAGACCCGCATCGCGTCATGCGCCGCACGGTCGAGCAGATCGGTGATGTCGACCGGCACGTGATCGTCGGAGGTGGACAGTTCGCCCTGTGCCAGCCGCTCCAAAGCCGACAGTGTCGCCTCGATCCGAGTCTGGGTCCGCACGACGTCGTGCAGCACCTCCTTGCGTTGGTCGTCGGGCAGGTCCAGGGTCGTCAGCACCTCGAGGTTGGTGCGCATCGCGGTCAGCGGGGTGCGCAGCTCATGCGAGGAGACCGCGGCGAAGTCACGCGCGGAGGCCAGGGCCTCCTTGGTCCGGTCTTGCTCGGTCCAGATCCGCTGCAGCATGCCACGCATCGCCTCGGCGATCTCCACTGCCTCGGTGGCGCCGCGCACTTCGATATCGGGCCGTTCGTCGCCGGCGTCGATCGATCGCGCTTGCTGCGCCAGTCTTCGCAGGGGCCGTACCGCGAATGCCGTCAGCAGCCAGCCCAGCAGCGCGGCCGCCCCGATCGCGGCGGTACAGAGCAGGATCACCCGGCGGTGCAGGTTGTTGGTGTCGGCGAGGGTGGCGTCGTAGGTGGCGCCGACGGCCAGCGACCGTGGCCCTGGCCCGGGGATGTCGACGGTGCGCACTCGGTAGCGCACGCCGTCGATCTCGGTGTCAGCGTAGCCCGGCTCCAGCTCCGGCAGCACGATGGTGGAGTTCGACGTCACTTGGTTGGCCCGCCGCAGTGTGATCACCGCGTCGGTGGCGCCGGCCGACCGGGGGAGTTCGCCCAAGCCGATCAAGGGGACGGTCAGCCCGGCCGCCTCGTCGAGTCGGCGGTCCAGCCAATACTTGCGGTCGTTGGTGATACCGACCCAGACGATGGCGCCGATGATCACCGTCACGATCGCGGTGCCGATCGCCGTCGCCAGCATCACCCGGGTCCGCAGCGACGGTGTCCGGGCGAAGATGCGTCGCAGCAGTTTCATGACGTTCACGCTTGCACTCACTGCGTTCGCAGGACGAAGCCGACGCCGCGCACGGTGTGCAGCAGTCGTGGAGCGCCGCCGGCCTCCAGCTTGCGCCGCAGGTAGCCGATGAACACGTCGACGACGTTGGTGTCGGCGGCGAAGTCGTAGCCCCAGACCAGCTCGAGCAGCTGCGCGCGCGACAACACCGCGGTCTTGTGTTCGGCGAGCACGGCCAGCAGGTCGAACTCCCGCTTGGTCAGGTCCACGTCGACACCCTTGACCCGGGCGCGGCGGCCGGGGATGTCGACCTCCAGCGGGCCCACCGTGATGGTCTCCGAGGAGGAGCTGGCCGCCGACCCGCGCCGTCGCAACATTGCCCGAACCCGGGCCACCAGCTCGGCCAGCACGAACGGCTTGACCAGGTAGTCGTCGGCGCCGGCTTCGAGCCCGGCGACCCGGTCGTCGACCGAACTACGCGCGGACAACACGCAGACCGGCACGTCGTCGCCCATGGCTCGCAGCGCCGTCACCACACTCACGCCGTCGAGCACCGGCATGTTGATGTCGAGCACGATGGCGTCGGGCCGGGCTTCTTTGGCGCTGCGCAACGCCTCCGCGCCGTCCGCCGCCGTCGCCACCTCGAAGCCGGACAGTCGCAGTCCGCGTTCCAGTGAGGCGAGCACGTCGGAGTCGTCGTCGACGACCAAGACCCGGGGGGAGGCAGCGGGGTTGGCGGGGTTGTTCATGGTCGCCATTTTGCCTGAACATGGGTGTCGAGCGCGGGATGTGCCGCGGGGCGGTGCGACGGTTCTAAGGTCGAGTCCGTGAACTCGGCTTCGGCGCTGCGCAGCCTGCTGCCTTATCTGCGCCCCTACCGGGTGCGTTGGGTCGCCATGGTCACCGTGGCCGTGCTCAGTCTGGTCGCCACCGTGGTGATACCGCTGATGACCAAGGCCGTTATCGACGGACCGGTGCAGCACCGGGACCAGCCCGGACTGTGGGTGCTGGGTACGGCGGCGACCGCGCTAGGGGTCATCGAGGCGCTGTTGTTGTTCATGCGGCGCTGGCTGGTCGCGCCCACCACCATGGGCGTGGAAGCTGACATCCGCAAGGATCTGTACGCGCGGCTGCAGATCCTGCCGATGACCTTTCACGGCCGCTGGCAGTCCGGCCAGCTGCTGTCGCGGATCATGAACGACCTGTCCGCCGTGCGGCGCTTCCTGTCGTTCGTGGTGGTGTTCCTGGTGCTCAACACGGTGCAGATTCTGGCGGTCACGACGATTCTGCTGGTCCTCTATTGGCCGCTGGGCGTGGTGGTATGCGCGTCGCTGATACCGGTCATGCTGGCGGTGCAGCACTTCCGGCGCCAGTACACCCGGCTCACGCGGCAGGCGCAGGACCAGGCCGGCCAGGTGGCCACCGTCGTCGAGGAGTCCGCGCTGGGCCTGCGCACCATCAAGGCGTTCGGTCGTGAGGACTACGTGTTTGCGCGGTTCGACGCCCAAGCCGCAAAGCTGCGCGACCTGGGCGTCGAGAAGGTGGTGGTGTCGTCAAAGTTCTGGACCCTGTTGGAGGTGATTCCGAACTTCACGCTCATCGGGGTGCTCGCGGTCGGCGCGTACGCCGCCGGGCACCACCTGGTCACGATGGGCACTCTGGTCGCGTTCGTCACGCTGATGCTCTCGCTGATCTGGCCGCTGTCATCGCTGGGTTTCCTGCTGTCGGCCACCCAGGAGGCGATGACCGCCGCCGACCGGATCACCGAGATCTTCGATGCGCCCCTCGAGGTCACCGACGGTGACGACCCGATGCCTCCGGTGGGCCGACTGGAACTGCGCGATGTCGGATTCCGGTTCGACGATCCTGCCCCATGGGTACTGCGCGGAGTTAATCTCACCGTCGAACCCGGTGAGACCGTCGCTCTGGTGGGCGCCACCGGTTCCGGGAAGTCGGTGCTGGCGATGCTGCTGTCCCGGCTCTACGACGCACAAGAGGGACAGATCCTCATCGGCGGCCGGGACATCCGGACGCTGACGTTGGCGGCGCTGCGCTCGGCGGTGGTGACTGCCTTCGACGACCCCACCCTGTTCTCGATGTCGGTGGCGGAGAACCTGCGGCTGGGCCGGCCCGAAGCGAGCGATGCGGAACTGGCCCGCGCCATATCGACAGTGTCGGCTGATTTCGTTTATGACCTGCCGTCCGGGCTGGACACCCGCATCGGGGAGCAGGGCATGAGCCTGTCGGGCGGGCAGCGTCAACGGCTGTCGCTGGCCCGGGCCCTGGTGGCGGCGCCGACGATCCTGGTGCTCGACGACACGCTGTCGGCCCTGGATGTGCACACCGAGGCCGCGGTGACCGATGCACTGCGCCGGTTACTGGCAACTGGGCCGCAGCCGATCACCGCGCTGGTGGTGGCCAACCGGGCATCTACCGTGGCGCTGGCAGACCGGGTGGCATTAGTCGAGGGCGGGACCATCACCGCGGTCGGTACGCACGCCGAGCTGCTGGCCAAGGTGCCGCGGTATCGCTATCTGCTGGCGGCAGACGACGAGCTCGACGACGGCGCCGAGCACCTCGTCGACTGGGCGCGACGGTGACGGCCGAGCCGGACCGGGCCGCGGCGCGGGCCCTGCTCTGGTCGTTATTGCGCCCGTATCGGTTCGCGGCGCTGCTGATGGCCGTGGCCATTGTGGTGGAAAACGCTGCCCGGCTCGCGGTTCCGGTGCTCGCGCAGCGTGGAATCGACCGGGGAATTCCGCCGATCGCCGCCGACGGCTCGATCCGGCAGCTCAGCCTGATCGTGACCGCGCTCGCGGTGGTGGTGTTCACGCAGGCCATCAGCCGGATGCTTTTCCTGCAGTGGTCGGGCACGATCGGGCAGCGGATGCTGCTGGAGCTGCGGCAGCGAGTCTTCCGCCAGTTTCAGCGCCTGGATGTGGGATTTCACGAGCGCTACACCTCGGGCCGGGTGGTCAGCAGGTTGACCAACGACGTCGACGCCATCCAGGAGATGCTGCTCACCGGGTTCGACGGGCTGGTCGGCGCCGCGCTCACCATGGTGGGCACAGCCGTACTGCTGGTCGTGTTGGACTGGCGGCTGGGCCTGATGTGCCTGGCCGCCTTTCCGGTGCTGGTGGTGTTGCTGCGATGGTTCCGGGCCGAATCGTCGAAGAACTACACCGCGGTGCGCGAGCACGCCGCACGGGTGATCGTGCAGTTTGTCGAGACCATGACCGGGATCAAGGCGGTACAGGCCTACCGCTGTGAGGCCCGCAATCAGGAGATCTTCACGGGAGTCGCCGATGGCTACCGTGCGGTGAACGAGAAGGCGTTCAGACTGGTCGCGATCTTCGCGCCCGGGGTCAAGCTGGTCGGTAACCTCACCACCGGTGTGGTGCTGCTCTACGGGGGCTGGCGAGTGTTGCACGGGCACATGACGATCGGAACCTTCACCGCGTTCCTGCTCTATCTGCGGATGTTCTTTGAACCGATGCAGGGCATCTCCGAGTTCCTCAACATCTTCTCCTCGGCGACCGCGGCGCTGCAGAAACTGGCCGGGGTGCTGGCCGAAACGCCCACCGTCACCGACCCGACCGAGCCGCAGTACGTTCCCGGTGAGGTGCGCGGTGAGATCGACTTGTGTGACGTGCATTTCGGCTACCGGGACGGCCAGTCGGTGCTGGCCGGCCTGGCGCTGAACATCCCGGCCGGGCAGACCGTTGCCCTGGTCGGCAGCACCGGAGCCGGTAAGTCCACCATCGCCAAACTGATCGCCCGGTTCTACGACCCGGCCTCGGGAGCGGTGACGCTCGATGGCGTCGACCTGCGCGCGGTCAGCCAGGCGGCGCTGCGGCGCCACGTCGTGATGGTCACCCAGGAGAATTTTCTGTTCACCGGCACAGTCGCCGACAACATCCGGTTCGGCCGCCCCGGCGCGACCGACGCCGAGGTGGCCGCCGCGGCGACGAGCGTGGGCGCCGATGCGTTCATCACCGCCCTGCCCAAGGGCTACGACACCGATGTCGCCAAGCGAGGCGGTCGGCTCTCGGCCGGCCAGCGTCAACTGGTCGCGTTCGCGCGCGCCTTCCTCGCCGACCCGGCGGTGCTGATCCTCGACGAGGCGACGTCATCGCTGGACATCCCCGGCGAGCGGATGGTGCAGAAGGCGCTGCGCAACGTACTGGCCGGGCGGACCGCGCTGGTGATCGCCCACCGGCTTTCCACGGTCGAGATCGCCGACCGGGTTCTGGTGGTCGAGGGCGGGCGCATCGTCGAGGACGGGCCGCCGGCCGAGCTGATTCGCGCCGAGGGCCACTACGCCGCACTGCACGACGCCTGGCTGCGCTCGTTCGCCTGAACGGTGGCTGCGAGCGCTCCGCGGCGGGTTAAATCCAAGTGAATTTAGCTGCACCGACCTGCGAATATCGGGGCGGCGGGCGCAAAGATCCCGCAAACGCCAGAGTTTGCAAACTAAATGCCCACTTAGGCTTTCCGTCGTGATCGTCACATCGAACGTTAAGGCCGCCAAGAGGGCCGAAGCTGCCAAGGCAGCTGCGTGATCGGTTCACCCACCGCGCAGGGATTGGCGCTGGCGTCGGCCACCAGTTTCGGGATCAGCGACTTCGTCGGCGGTGTCGCGTCGCGACGGGTCGCCGCGCTGCGCGTGGTTTTGGTGTCCACCCCGGTCTCCATGGTGATGCTGGGAGGGCTGGCCCTGATCGGCGGCGGGCACATCACGACGAGCACGGTCGTCTTGGGCATGCTCGGTGGCCTCAGCCAGGCCCTGGGCATCTGGTGGTTCTACGCCGCCATGGCCGCGGGCCCGATCTCGGTGGTATCGCCACTGGCCGCGGTGGTGGATGCCAGCGTGCCGGTGTGCGTCGGGCGGCTGCTGGGGGAGCGGCCCGGCATGCTCGCCAGCGCAGGCATCGCGGTGGCATTGGGTGCGGTGGTGTTGATCAGCTGGCACGCCGGCGACGACGGTGTCCATCGGCCGGGGCTCAGCCACCGCGTGCTCTGGCTGACGGTCGCCTCGGGGGTGGCCCTCGGGTTGAACTTCGTCTTCCTGGACCGCACCCCATCGGATTCCGGGCTCTGGCCCCTGCTGTTCGCGCGTGCCGCGGCCACCATTCTGGTGATCGCCGTCGCGGCGATGAGCCGCAATCTGAAGGTGCCGACGGTCACACCCTTGCGGTTGGCGTTCCTGATCGCACTGCTCGATACCGCCGCCAATGTCACCATGCTGTTCGCGTTGAAGCTCGCGCTGCTGTCGCTGGCCAGCGTCCTGATCTCGCTGTACCCGGCCGCCACGGTGATCTTGGCGGTCGTCCTGCTGGGGGAGCGAGTGCGTTTCCGGCAGGTGATGGGGATGGTGCTGGCCGGAGTGGCCGTAGCGATGATCACCGGGTAGTTCGGCTTAGTTCGGCCCGTCGCCGAAACTAACCGCCCAAACCGACGTTTTGCAGGCCGCTACTCGCACTTTCACTGCGAAACGTCGGTTTCGGCGGGATTCGGCAACCCGATCCGGCGGTAGCGCTCCAACCGGGCCGCCATCCGCTGCTCAGCGGGCACCCCGCGCAGGGCTGACAGCTCGACGGCGATGGCCCGCGACATGCGCTTGGCGAAGTCGATCGGCTCCTGCGCAGCATCCGGGTGCTCGCCGACGATCACATCCACGATTCCGTGGGCCTGCAGATCCGCCGAACGGATGCCCTGCGCGGCGGAGAGCTCCGGGGCGTGCTCGGTATCGCGGTACACGATGGCACTGGCGCCCTCCGGGGGCAACGGCGCCAGCCAGCCGTGCAACGCCGCCAGCACCCGATCCGCCGGCACCATCGCCAGCGCCGGTCCGCCACTGCCCTGGCCCAGCAGCACCGACACCGTCGGTACCTCGAGGGTGACCAGCTCGGCCAGGCAGGCCGCGATCTGGGCCGCCAACCCGCCCTGCTCGGCCTCCACCGACAGCGCCGGGCCCGGGGTGTCGATCACCAACACCAGCGGCAGTCGCAGGCCCGCGGCCAGCGCCATGCCGCGGCGGGCATCGCGCAGCGCCACCGGATCGGTCAGCCGATCTGCGCCCCGCAGCTGCCCCAACACCACGGTGGGTTGGCCGTCGAAGCGCGCCAATGCCAGCAAGATCGTGGCACCGCGCTCGGTGCTTCCGGTGCCCGAAAGGAACACCCGTTCGGTGGCGCCGTGCCGCAGCAGAAACCCGACGCCCGGCCGATCCGGACGCCGCGACGCACAGACGGAAGCCCACGCCGCGATGTCGGGAATCGGCACCGGGGCCGGTTTCAAGGCCGGTTGCGCACGAGCCGGACCCGGATCGTCGAGCATCACCTTCAGCGCCCGCGAGCAGGTGCGCCGCAGCCACTTGAGCGGGATGACGCCGTCGATCACGCCGTAGGCCTGCAGGTTCTCGGCGGTCTGGACGCCCGGCGGGAACGGGGCGCCGTAGAGCTGTTCGTAGACCCGCGGCCCCAGAAACCCCACCAGTGCCCCGGGCTCGGCCAACGTGACGTGCCCCAGTGAACCCCAGGACGCGAACACCCCGCCGGTGGTGGGGTGGCGCAGGTAGACCAGGTAGGGCAGATGAGCGCGCTTGTGCAGCTCGACCGCGGCGGCGATCTTCACCATCTGCAGGAATGCGACGGTGCCCTCCTGCATCCGGGTGCCGCCCGAACTCGGCGACGCCAGCAGTGGCAGGCGTTCAGCGGTGGCCCGCTGGACTGCGGCGGTGATCCGCTCGGCGGCCGCGACCCCGATGGAGCCGCCCAGGAAGTCGAAGTCGCTGGCGATCACCGCGACCCGGCGGCCGTTGATCCGGCCTTCGCCGGTCAGGACCGCCTCGTCGCGGCCGCTGGCAGCCCGGGCCGCCATCAGCTCGGCGGCATAAGCGTCACTGGTCGGCACGGCCAGCGGCGCGGCGTCCCAACTGAGAAATGAGCCGCGATCCAGCACCGCATCGCGCACTTCATCGGCCCCGGTCCGGCTCACAGATCGAGGCTAATAGGCTTGGAGCTCATGATCGGTGTTACCCGCGATGAAGCCGTCACGACTATCGAGTTGCAGCGCCCCGAGCGTCGCAACGCCTTGAACTCCCAGCTCGTCACCGAGTTGCGGGAGGCGGTCTTAGACGCCGCCACCCACGACGTCCGGTCCATCGTGCTGACCGGGCAGGGCACGGTGTTCTGCGCCGGCGCGGATCTGTCCGGGGATGCGTTCGCCGCCGACTACCCCGACAAGCTGGTCGCGCTGCACCAGAGCATCGCTGACGTCCCGGTGCCGGTGATCGGCGCCATCAACGGCGCGGCGATCGGCGCCGGCCTGCAGTTGGCCATGGTCTGCGACCTGCGGGTGGTGGCCCCTGAGGCGTTCTTCCAGTTCCCGGTCGCTAAGTACGGCCTGGCACTGGACAATTGGAGCATCCGGCGGCTGACCTCACTGGTCGGCTACGGGCGGGCCCGAGCGATGATGCTCACCGCGGAGAAGCTGCCGGCCGACGCGGCACTGTTGACCGGGATGGCCAACCGGATCGGCACCCTTGCCGACGCGCAGGCCTGGGCGCGCGAGATCGCCGGGCTGGCGCCGCTGGCGCTGCAGCACGCCAAACGGGTGCTCAACGACGACGGCGCCTACGAGGAGCAGCAGCCGGTGCACAAGGAGCTGTTCGACAAGGCCTGGGGTAGCCAGGACGTCATCGAGGCTCAGGTGGCGCGGGTGGAGAAGCGGCCGCCGAAGTTCCAGGGCGCCTAACGGGGGACCGGCGCGGTGACCGCAAACGCGGCGGAGCCCGCGGGTGGCCACCATAGACTCGTCGTCATGCTGCGTGGGGCACTTCGACTGGCGGGAACCACAGCGTCGCTGGCCGCTGGCGGCTGGACGCTTCGTGCGCTGCGCGGCACGCCCGCCGCGTTGGGTGCGGCGCCCACCGCGATCAATGCGGTGGCCACCCGATCCCGCAACTACCGCGACGGCATCTTCCACAACATCGAACGCGCAGCGATGGTCAACATGGACCGTGAACAGCAGCGGCTGATGGTGCGCGAGCTGTTCGCCGATCGCGTCGGGCGACGGCCCTCGGCGCCGATCCCGCTGGAGGTGCCCGACTTCAGTGTCGGCGTCGAGCCCCTGGCGATCACCTGGCTGGGACACGCGACGGCGCTGGTGGAGATCGATGGCTATCGCGTACTGACCGACCCGGTCTGGAGTGAACGTTGCTCGCCGTCGGATGAGGTCGGGCCGAGACGGCTGCACCCCCCGCCGGTGGGGCTCGGGGCGCTGCCCGCCGTCGACGCGATCGTCGTCAGCCACGACCACTACGACCACCTCGACATCGACACCGTCACCGCGCTCGCCCGCAGCCAGCGGGCGCCGTTCATCGTCCCGTTGGGCGTCGGGGCGCACCTGCGTGCGTGGGGCATTCCCTCGGAGCGGGTGATCGAACTCGACTGGGACGAGAACACCACGCTCGGCGAGCTGACCGTGACCTGTACCCCGGCTCGGCATTTCTCCGGACGATTCCTGACCCGCAACCAGACCCTGTGGGCGTCGTGGGTGATCGCCGGTCCCGAGCACCGGGTTTACTTCGGCGGAGACAGCGGTTACACCGGCAGCTTCGGCACGATCGGTGCCGAACACGGCCCGTTCGACGCCACGCTGTTGCCGATCGGGGCCTACAACACCGCCTGGCCCGACGTCCACATGAACCCGGAGGAAGCGGTTCAGGCGCACCTCGACTTGAATGCCTCGCCGTCAGGCCTGTTGGTGCCGATTCACTGGGGCACCTTCCGGTTGGCGCCGCACCGCTGGGCCGAGCCGGTCGAACGGCTGCTGGCCGCCGCTGACGCCGCGGGGATAGCGACGGCAGTGCCCAAGCCCGGCGGTTCAGTGCGGCCCGGCGCTGCCGCGCCCAGAGCGTGGTGGAGGCTCTAGCGCCATGACCAGGTGGGCGGCTACGGCCGGGGCCACTGTGCTGGCCGTTGCTTTGAGCGCGTGCACTCCGGCGGCGACTCCGGCCGTGCAGCACGACACCCCGCCCAACGAGGTGTCCGGCGTGGACATCCCCGCGGGCCGCGTCGATGCCGCGGTGGCCAAACTCGACGGTCTGGCACAAAAGTTGATGACCAGCACCGGAATACCCGGGCTGGCCGTCGCGGTCGTCCACGGCGGGAAGGCCTTGTACGCCAAAGGCTTTGGCGTGCGCGATACCCGTAACGGTGAAGGGCCGGACAATGCGGTCAACGCCGACACGGTGTTCCAGCTGGCTTCGATGTCCAAGCCCGTCGGCGCCACCGTAGTGGCACAGCAGATCAGCGCGGGGACCATCGCCTGGGACACCCCGGTGGTGACGCAGCTGCCCTGGTTCGCGCTGTCGGACCCCTACGTCACCGACCACATCACTATCGCCGACCTGTACGCCCATCGATCCGGGCTGCCCGATCATGCCGGCGACCGGCTCGAAGACCTCGGCTACGACCGTCGGGAAGTGCTGCAGCGCCTCAGATATCTGCCGCTGGCCCCGTTCCGCAACAACTACGGCTACACCAACTTCGGACTGACCGCCGCCGCCGAGGCGGTGGCCGGTGCCGCCGGCGTGGCCTGGGAGCAGCTGTCGGCCGACGTGCTGTACCGACCGCTGGGGATGGCCTCGACCAGCTCTCGCTACACGGACTTTCTCGCCCGTCCCAACCGCGCACTCACCCATATCAAGACCGACGAGAGTTATCAGCCGCGATACCAACGTAATCCGGACGCCCAGTCACCGGCCGGCGGAGTCAGTTCCTCGGTGAACGACATGGCCCGTTGGCTGGCTATGGTGCTGGCCAACGGCAGCCACAACGGCACCCAGATCATCGTGCCCGAAGCGTTGCTCCCCGCGATCACGCCGCAGGTGATCAGCGCCCCCGCCGGGGTCGCCACCGCCCGGCCAGGGTTCTACGGCGAGGGATTCAACGTGTCGATCACCTCATCGGGGCGCACCCAGTACGGTCACTCGGGCGCTTTCCTACTGGGCGCCGCGACCGCGTTTTCGGTACTGCCGTCGCAGGACGTCGGAATCATCGTGCTGACCAACGCCGCCCCGATCGGGGTCCCGGAGGCCTTGATCGCCCAATTCCTCGACCTGGTCCAGTACGGCGAGATCCGCGAGAACTGGCCGACGCTGTACCGACAGGCGCTGGCGCCGATGTCGCAACCCGAAGGCACGCTGGTGGGCGCGGGGCCACCGGGTCATCCGGCCCCGGCCCGGCCACTGTCGGAATACGTCGGAAAGTACGCCAACCGCTATTGGGGCCCGGCCGCCGTCACCGAGGACCACGGTGCGCTCGAGGTGACCCTCGGGCCGCAGCACCAGCGATTCCGGTTGAGCCACTACGACGGCGACACCTTCACCTTCGCCCTGCGGGGCGAGAACGCTCCGGACGGAACGATATCCAAGGCCACCTTCACCAGGGATGCTGTAGAGCTGGAGTACTTCGATCACGACAAGCTGGGAAGGTTCACCCGTTGACGACCGCGCGAACCGCAGGACTCACCGACGCGGAAGTCGCCCAGCGGCTCGCGCGGGGCCAGACCAACGACATCCCTGCCCGCGCCGCGCGCAGCGTTCTCGAGATCATCCGGGCCAACGTTTTCACCCGGATCAACGCGATCCTGGGTGTGCTGTTGGCCATCGTGCTCACCACCGGCTCGCTGATCAACGGGCTGTTCGGGTTGCTCATCGTCTTCAACAGCGTCATCGGAATGGTGCAGGAGATCCGGGCCAAACAGACGCTGGACAAGCTGGCGATTGTCGGCCAAGCGAAACCCTTGGTGCGCAGGCAGTCCGGGACGCAGCAGCTACCTCCGGGGCAAGTGGTGCTCGACGACGTCATCGAGCTGGGCCCCGGTGACCAGATCGTCGTCGACGGCGAGGTCATGGAGTCATCCGACCTGGAGGTCGACGAGTCCCTGCTCACCGGTGAAGCCGACCCGATCGGCAAAGACCTGGGGGACCAGGTGATGTCGGGAAGTTTTGTGGTCTCCGGCAGCGGCGCCTACCGGGCCACCCGGGTGGGTCGCGAGGCGTACGCGGCCAAACTGGCCGAGGAGGCCAGCAAGTTCACCCTCGTGAAATCCGAACTGCGCAACGGTATCGACCAGATCCTGAAGTTCATCACCTACCTGTTGATCCCGGCCGGGCTGCTGATCATCTACACGCAGTTGTTCACCACCGACGTGGGCTGGCGGGCATCGGTGCTGGCGATGGTGGGTGCCCTGGTGCCGATGGTTCCCGAGGGTCTGGTGCTGATGACGTCGCTGGCTTTCGCGGTCGGGGTCGTGCGGCTGGGGCAACGGCAATGCCTGGTGCAGGAACTGCCCGCGATCGAAGGCCTGGCCCGTGTCGACGTGGTCTGCGCCGACAAGACCGGCACCCTCACCGAAAACAAGATGCGGGTTTCCGACGTCATCGAACTCGCCGGCGCCGACGGCCTTCCGGTGCGTGAAGCGT
>Ga0182738_1000291_pt1 | contig 76152 bp, 75 predicted proteins | sample eDN5th30CBELigMG_FD_128876 | JGI IMG/M metagenome (GOLD analysis project Ga0182738, IMG submission 128876) | Enriched Miracle-Growth compost microbial communities from Emeryville, California, USA - eDNA 5th pass 30_C BE-Lig MG (version 2)... ... | reverse complement strand
CCAGTTTTTGATACTGAACGTTTGAAGCGACGAAGAGCATCTTCAAGCGATTCGTTTTTACGAACGACGGTTTTAGACATTCTCTTTCCCTCCCTCCGAACACAACACACTAACATCAACATGTTTTCCATGTACCTTGACATTATAATATAAACAACGATACAAGGTCAACTGTATTTAGCACAGTACTTGTATTACTTTTAAAAAAAATTGTAAAAATGGCAAAGAACGATGTAAAAACACTATTTCTTTCCGTTTATATTTTTCCACACAGCAAAAAAACTAAACATAAACCTGCGATTTTCAAAAAACTTTCATTAAGTTTTTACAAATAAGCTTTCTTTTAATTTTTCCTTTCACTTTAGGCTTTTAAACATGTCCACTTACAAATGAGCATATAGTTTTTTAGAAGGAGTGGATATAAATGATGTATATTGGACTATTTATCGTCTTTATTATTCTATTTATTTTTGGCATGACTATACTTCGGACAGGTCTTTTTAATTTGACTTCCCATAATTTGAAGATTTGGCTTGAGAAACTAACAAATAGGCCATGGAAGGGCTTTATTATCTCCATTATTATTACTGCTTTGCTTCAAAGCAGTTCAGCAGTGATGGTTCTGACAATTGGGCTGATTGCTGCAAGAGCATTGACCTTCCCACAATCCATCGGCATTATTTTAGGCACCAATATCGGCACAACCTTTACTACAGAATTTATTACATTTAATATAGACCAGCTTCTTTTGCCTCTAGCAGTACTGGGTGTCTTTTTTATCCTGATGAACAATAAAAAATGGCGCAGCTTTGGTTTTATTTTATTTGGCATTGCCATTGTTTTTACAGCGATGCGCGGATTTAAATATTTTGCAAGCATTCTCCAAGAAGCGCCTGCAATCAAAGATTTTTTATTATATATGGCTGATCATACTTTTTTCGCCCTAGCGGCAGGCGTCCTGCTTACCGCGCTCATCCAATCAAGCACAGCTACAATTGGCATCATTATGGGCTTTTTATCTGCTGGAATGCTGCCGATAGAAACAGGAATTGCTGTAATGCTAGGCTCTAATATTGGAACATGCATCACCTCCTACCTAGCTTCCATCGGCGGGGAAAAGGAATCTAAGTTGTGCGCCTATGCACATATTTGGTTAAATATCGGCGGAGTGATTCTTTTTTATCCATTTATCCATGAACTAAAAACAATTGTAGAATCTATGACCGCAAATAAAGATGTGCAGCTGGCCCATGCAAGTTTGTTCTTTAACGTACTTTCTTCTTTTCTTGTTCTTCCATTCGCAGAAAAATTTGGACATCTTATTATAAAAATGCATAAATGATATCTTTGATTCTTCTTACAAAAAAACGCAGACAGCTTCTTAAGGCTATCTGCAAATCAACATTTGAAATTTTTATCACGCAGTGCAGGCTCGCCCCTTCTCCAAGAGATAATAAGATGTCTCAGCGTCTATTTGACTAGATCCTGTAGAGACATCAGCAGAGGGCATTTCTCCCCCACTGATTGACGTTTTACTTTATCTAATAATTCGAGTTGCTTGTTAACCCAGATATGGAAGAAATAAAAAAGAAAACGGGATATAAAGGGAAACGAGTAAAACGTGGAATGTTTCAATCTGCTGAAAGAAAGTTAATTAATGCCGATGTGAAGGGGGCTTACGATATTATAATGAGAAAGGTATTTCCAAATGCTTTCGCAAATGGAGTAGAGGGTGTGAGGTTACATCCAGTTTGAGTAAACGTTATTTAGGCAACATAGACGAATGAAGTAATTTATTAAAATTTTTAATTAAGTTTAGGGATTTTAATGATTTTGATAACCTGATCGATTATTCCAGCAATTTTATTCATTTTCTTATTCTCTCTTAATCAATATGTATCATGCTAGGTTTTTCATAGACTGTTTTAATCAAAAAAAAGCCCCCTGCACCTTCCCCTATTAATATCACAATAATAGTATAAGAATGAGATGACAGGGAGCTTCTGTTTAGCCTATCGCTTGTTTCTGCTCAACTGTATCCAAAACACGGACAAATTGCCCTTCGTTTACAGGATAGCCAGCTTTTATAATTTTCACTTTTACAATTTTGCCTACCATTTCTTCTGTTGCCGGAAAAACAACTTTTAGATAATTGTCTGTATAGCCAACATATAATTGGCCATTGCCAGATTCTTTATACACTTCTTCCGGAATTACTTCCACTACTTCTCCTTCATAGTCGGAGGCATACTCTTTTGCCAATTGATCAGATAAAGCAATTAAACGGTGTACTCGCTCGTTTTTAATTTCTTCATCAATTTGGTCTTCCATTCTCGCAGCAGGCGTTCCTGTACGTTTGGAATATGGGAATACATGCAGTTCAGAAAATTTATGTTTTTTAATAAAATTATAGGTTTCCATAAATTCTTCTTCTGTTTCTCCTGGAAAACCGACAATTACATCAGATGTGATTGCAAGACCAGGCAACGCTTCTTTTAAGCGCGTAATTCGCTCTGCAAAAAATTCCATCGTATACTTTCTTCTCATTCGTTTTAATACCGTATTAGAGCCGGATTGTATAGGAATATGAAGATGGTTTACCACAATATTGGACTGATCCAATACTTCGATTACTTCATCCGTAATTTGGCTTGCTTCAATGGAAGAAATGCGAAGACGTTTTAATCCTTTTACTTTCGCCTCTAATTCGCGCAGCAGGGCAGCTAAATTATAATCCTTCATATCTTCTCCGTAGCCGCCAGTATGAATTCCAGTTAAGACAATCTCTTTATAGCCAGCATCCACTAATTGCTGTGCTTGTCTGATGACTTCTTTTGGATCTCTAGAGCGCATTAAACCTCTTGCCCATGGAATAATACAAAATGTGCAAAAGTTATTGCATCCTTCTTGAATCTTTAAAGAAGCTCTTGTTCGGTCTGTAAATGCCGGAACATCCAATTCTTCGTACACACGATTTTTCATGATATTTCCAACCGCGTTGATTGGCTGTCTTTCTTCTTTATATTGCTTTATATAATCAAGCATTTTTACTCGGTCTTGTGTGCCTACAACAATATCGACACCAGGAATAGCCATAATTTCTGCTGGGGAAGTTTGAGCATAACATCCAGTTACACAAATAACTGCATCAGGATTTTTGCGTACAGCACGTCTAATGACTTGACGGCTTTTTTTATCCCCTGTATTTGTTACAGTACATGTATTAATAACATAAACATCTGACATGTTTTCATAGTCTACTCGTTCATAGCCTTGTTCTTTAAAAAGCTGCCAAATGGCTTCTGTTTCATAATGATTTACTTTACAGCCTAATGTGTGAAATGCAACTGTTGGCATTTTTCGTCACCTCAATAATTCATAATGGTAGGATACAGCAGATAATAAATAAAGGGGTGCTGTTTCCGTTCTTAAAATCCTTGGCCCCAACCCGCATGTTTGAAAACCATTTTCCTTTAATGCTGATACTTCCGCTTCTGTTAAACCGCCTTCTGGACCAAACACAGCCATTACTGATTTGCCAGGCTTAAGCTGTTTTAAACAGCTTGCTAAAACGGAGCTTTCTCCCGCCTTTGCCTCTTCTTCATAAGCAACCAGCTTCAGATCATAGTTCATTCCAAGCTCGATTAATTCTTTGATTTTTACTGATTCCATTACCTCTGGCGCCTTATTGCGATGAGATTGTTCTGCTGCTTCTTTAGCAATTTTATTCCAGCGGACAAGTTTTTTATCTGACTTTTTCTCATCCCATTTAACAACGGAGCGAGCTGCAATAAAAGGGATAAACTTAGATGCTCCTAGTTCGGTTCCTTTTTGTATAATCCATTCCAGCTTATCCCCTTTCGGCAGTCCGCTCACAATTGAAACAGAAACCGGAAGCTCTGTCGTTTCATCTATCCATTGTACCACTTTCGCAATAACTTGGTTTTCGGTAATTTTTTCTATCAAGCAGCGTGCAGCCTGCTGTTGACGATTCACACAATACAATTCATCTCCGAGCTTCATGCGCATAACTCTTGTAATATGATGAAAATCTTCCTCTTTAATAAAAAAAACATCTTCTACATTTTCTGAAAAATACCTCTGCAATAAAATAACCTGCCTTCATTTAATATGCTCCAAGGGTTTGCGAATGAGTAGAGGAGTTTAATGCGGCTCTTGCCGCCGCACCAAACTCCTAGAAAGTTTATTCGTGAATTTTTTTAGCAGTGATGCTGACCCAGTCTTCCATTTGAACTGTTTCCACAATCTCAAGGCCTGATGCCATTATTGCCTCTTTTACCTCTTCTTTTTTCTGTGAAATAATGCCAGAAGCAATAAAATAACCATCTTTATTTAATAAACGATATACATCATCTGTAAAGCGGACAATAATTTCAGCTAAAATATTGGCAACAATTACATCAGCTTGTTTATTAATGCCATTTAAAAGGTTATTTTGCTGAACAGATGCTACCTCGTGCACTTTGTTTAATTTTAGATTTAGTTTTGCTGAATTTACTGCTACTTCATCTAAATCAAGTGCTAACACAGATTTTGCTTGAAGCATGGCTGCAGCAATGCTCAATACACCAGAGCCCGTGCCTACATCAATCACCGTGTCTCCTTTTTTTACTATTCTTTCCAAAGCTTGGATACATAATACCGTCGTAGGATGTGTTCCTGTTCCAAAAGCCATTCCAGGATCCAGTTCAATAATTAATTCATCGCTATTAACAGGTTTATAATTTTCCCATGTTGGCACAATCGTAAATTTTTCGGAAATTTTTACAGGATGATAATATTTTTTCCAAGCAGTCGCCCACTCTTCTTCATTTACTTCCATAATGGAAACTTTATTTAGCCCTATATCAATATTAAATAATACAAGGTTATTAATTGCTTCTTTAATCTCTTCAACAGTTTCTCCTAAAAAACTGTTGATAGGCAAATAAGCTTTTACTATTACACCTTCTTCAGGATAATCATCAGGATTTAATTGGTAGATTTCGCCGAAACGGTCTTCTCTTTCTTTACTTAATTCAAAAGGATCTTCAATCACTACCCCACTTGCTCCTGCTTCATGCAAAATATTAGAAATAGGTTCAATCGCTTCATTTGTTGTATGAATACTGATTTCTGACCATTTCATCTCTACCAACTCCATCTTCATTATTCACCTTTAAAGGCTCTTTTTACTTTTGAGAAAAAACTCTCTTCTTCTTCTCCTCGTGGAGAATCTCCTGTTATATCAGCAAACTCCTGCAGAATTTGTTTTTGTTTATCCGTTAATTTCGTTGGAGTAATTAAGCGGACAATGACATGCTGATCTCCAACACCGTATCCTCGCACATTTGGTATGCCTTTTCCTCTAAGGCGGAATTTTGTACCGGTTTGTGTTCCAGCTGGCACTTTCAGCTTAATTTTGCCATGTAAGGTTGGCACCTCAACTTCATCTCCAAGCGCTGCCTGAACAAATGTAATCGGCATCTCACAATAAACATCTTCTCCATCACGTTCAAAAAATTCATGTGCACGAACATGGAAGACAACATATAGATCCCCAGCAGGCCCTCCGTTTACTCCCGGCTCTCCTTGACCGCTTACACGCAGCTGTTGGCCATCGTCGATGCCAGCTGGAATTTTCACAGAAATTTTGCGGCGTTTTTTCACTTTTCCTGTGCCGCCACATGTTGAACATTTATGCTTGATTTCCTTGCCTGTACCGTTGCAATGATTACATGTTCTTCTATTCACAATGCGGCCAAATGGTGTATTTTGTTCCACATTGATTTGACCAGTTCCACTACAATGTTTACAAGTGACCGGTTTTGTTCCCGGTTTTGCACCAGAGCCGCTGCATGTTTCACATGTTTCTTCGCGTGGTATTTCAATTTCAGTTTCTTTGCCAAAGGCAGCTTCTTCAAAAGACAGCGTCATTGTATATTGCAAATCAGCTCCTTGTCTTGGCGCATTCGGGTCGCGTCTTCTGCCGCCACCGCCGCCAAAAAAGCTGTTAAAGATATCTTCAAAACCGCCAAAGCCGCCAAAATCTCCAGCTCCCCCGCCAAAGCCTTGGTTTGGATCTGTATGGCCAAACTGGTCATAATGAGCGCGTTTTTGATCATCGCTTAATATTTCATAAGCTTCTTTTACTTCTTTAAATTTTTCATCTGCATCTGCTTCTTTATTGATATCAGGATGATACTTTTTAGAAAGCTTTCGATATGCTTTTTTAATTTCATCCTTAGAGGCCGTTTTACTTACTCCAAGGACCTCATAGTAATCTCGTTTGTTCATGATTACCACTCCCCGATTCTTTTCACATAGATGCTATTGTATCATTTTGCTATCCTAAAGTACAATAGTTTACACATTTTTTATCAAACTTCTCTTATTCTTTGACAAGCGAAAAAGCCAAAGTCAAGAATAACCTGACTTTGACTTTTTTAGAATCTTTTATGCTTATTTATCGTCTTTTACTTCTTCAAACTCTGCATCTACAACATTGTCGTCTTTGCCAGCAGATTGGCCTTCTGCGCCTTGTGCAGCTTGCGCTTGTTTTGCCGCTTCTTCATAAAGTTTCATGGAAAGATTTTGCACGATTTCTTGCAAAGCATCTTTTGCAGTACGAATTTCTTCTAATTCGTTTTTCTCAATCGCTGCTTTTAATGCATCTTTCGCTTCATTCGCTTTTGCAACTTCACTTTCATCTACTTTACCTTCCAGATCTTTTAATGTTTTTTCCGTAGTGAACACTAATTGATCTGCTTCATTGCGAAGTTCTACTTCTTCTTTGCGCAATTTATCTGCTTCTGCATTTTCTTCTGCTTCTCTTACCATTTTGTCGATTTCTTCGTCAGATAATCCAGTAGAAGATTTAATTGTGATTGTCTGTTCTTTGTTGGTGCCAAGGTCTTTAGCACGAACGTTTACAATACCATTTTTATCAATATCAAATGATACTTCAATTTGCGGGATTCCACGCGGTGCTGGCGGAATATCTGCCAATTGGAATCTGCCTAATGTTTTATTGTCTGCAGCCATTGGGCGTTCCCCTTGAAGCACATGGATATCAACAGCCGTTTGATTGTCTGCAGCAGTTGAGAATACTTGTGATTTAGATGTTGGGATTGTTGTATTACGGTCGATTAATTTTGTAAACACTCCGCCCATTGTTTCAATACCTAAAGAAAGTGGCGTTACGTCAAGCAATACAACGTCTTTTACATCCCCAGTGATAACTCCACCTTGAATTGCAGCACCCATTGCTACTACTTCGTCTGGGTTTACCCCTCTATGCGGCTCTTTGCCGATTTCTTTTTTAATTGCTTCCTGTACTGCCGGAATGCGCGTAGACCCACCAACTAAAATAACTTTATCGATCTCAGAAGTGCTTAAACCAGCATCTTTTAATGCCTGACGAGTAGGTCCCATTGTACGCTCTACTAAGTCGGCGGAAATTTCTTCAAATTTTGCTCTAGAAAGCGTTACTTCCAAGTGAAGAGGTCCTGCTTCTCCAGCAGTGATAAATGGTAAAGAAATTTGCGTAGATGCAACACCTGATAAATCTTTTTTCGCTTTTTCAGCTGCATCTTTTAAGCGTTGAAGCGCCATTTTATCTTTGCTTAAATCAATGCCATTTTCTTTTTTAAATTGCTCCACTAAATAATCAATGATAACTTGGTCAAAGTCATCTCCGCCAAGACGATTGTCGCCAGCAGTAGATTTCACTTCAAATACACCATCGCCAAGCTCTAGAATAGATACGTCAAATGTACCGCCGCCAAGGTCATAAACTAGAATTGTTTGATCTTCTTCTGTTTTATCAAGACCATATGCAAGTGCTGCAGCTGTCGGCTCGTTGATAATGCGTTCTACTTCTAAACCAGCAATTTTACCAGCATCTTTTGTCGCTTGGCGCTCTGCATCATTGAAGTAAGCAGGAACTGTGATAACAGCCTTTGTTACTTTTTCTCCTAAATATTCTTCTGCATAGCCTTTTAAGTACTGAAGAATAATAGCGGAAATTTCTTGCGGAGAATAGTTTTTCCCTTCCACTTCCACTTTATAGTCTGTACCCATGTGACGTTTAATGGACATAATCGTATTTGGGTTTGTAATAGATTGGCGTTTTGCTACTTCCCCTACTTGTCTTTCGCCATTTTTAAATGCTACAACAGATGGAGCAGTACGGTTTCCTTCTGGATTTGGAATAACTTTTGGTTCTCCACCTTCTAGTACAGCAACACATGAGTTTGTTGTACCTAAATCGATTCCAATAATTTTACTCATGGAATATCCCTCCAATTTTTTATATGTAGTGCTTTTATTGACTTACTTTTACCATTGCTGGTCGGATAACTCTATCTTTTAGCTTATACCCTTTTTGGAACTCTTCTACTACCATATTTGGCTCTGTTCCCTCTGCTTCTACTTGCATTACTGCCTGATGAAGATGAGGATCAAACTCTGAACCAACCGATTCAATCACTTCTACGCCTTCTTTTTTTAGAGCTTCGAGCAAACCTCTGTATACCATTTCCATTCCTGTATATAGACTTTGAGCCTGCTCTTCGGTTGCTTCCATTTTTAGCGCTCTTTCAAAATTATCAATTGCCGGCAGCAAATCCATAACTAGACTTTGCGCTCTATATGTTTGCGCCGCTTCTAAATCCAGCCTTGCTCTGCGACGGGAATTATCAAAATCAGCTTGAAGACGAAGATATCTGTTTGCTTCAGTTTCTAGTTTAGCTTCTAGCTCCGCTATTTTTGACTCTGCTGCTTTTAAGCTTTCTTCCTCAGCAGATTCTGCTTCTACTTCTTCAAACACTTCTTCTACAATTTCTTCTTGTGGTTCACCAGCATTTTGTTCTAATGGCTCATTCTGCGTTGTTTTTTCTTCTGCCAAAATGTTCACCTCCCTTAAATAAAATCTTCATTCATACTATCCCCCTTTTTACTTCCAATCAAAAGAAAAGTTTCAAAAGAGAGATGAAAAAATTTTTTGAGATTTCCCAAACAGCAAGGAAAACCCATTTACTCTTTTAAGACATGTTTTATTTTTGATACAGATTTGTTAATACTTTCGTTAAGTCGTGCGATAAAAATTGCAAAAGACTGACCACACGAGAATATTCCATTCTTGTTGGACCTAAAATAGCAATAGATCCCAATTGTTCATTGCCAATGCTATAAGACGCTGAAATGACGCTGCAATTGTCCATTGCACTATTTTTATTCTCTGTACCAATCTTAATGCTGATGTCTGCCGAAGTATTGCGAATCAAATCATGGATTCCTTCTTCTGTATCTATCATGTTCAATAGATTTCTGATTTTTTCAATATCATGAAACTCAGGCTGACTGAGAATATTGGTTTTGCCGCCAAAAAACAATTTTTCGTGGCTGTCAATTTTCACTGTTTCAGATAAGGAATTTATAAAGTAATCATAGTGGCTGATATGCTGCTTTAATATTGATGCCACTTCTTTATAGATTTTATTATGCAATTTATCAAGAGAAATTCCTAGCAGCCTTGCATTTAATATATTGACTACTTTTTCTATTTCACTTGCTTCAACTGATTCTGGCAAGTGAAACATTCTATTTTCCACATGACCGGTATCTGTAACAATAATAGCGGTCGCAGTATGTTTGTTCAACGGAACAATTTGAATTCTTTTCAGCTTATTTTCTTTTACAGCAGGCCCAAGAACTATAGTAGTATAATTGGTTAAATCTGACAATATCTTTGCTGATCTTTGCACAATTTTTTCTAGCTCGTATATTTTTTCGGCAAAAACCGAATTAATCTTTATTATATCCGTTTTGTTAAGCTTCTGCGGGGCCAACAAATGATCCACATAAAAGCGATAGCCTTTTTCCGATGGAACTCTACCGGAAGAAGAGTGTGTTTTCTCTAAATATCCCGACTCCTCCAAATCAGCCATCTCATTACGGATAGTCGCCGAACTAAAGGATATTTCCTCTTTCTTCGACAAACTTCTCGAGCCAACAGGTTGTGCGGTCGATATAAAATCATCAATAATCACTTGTAGAATTAATAATTGACGATGCGTTAACACATTCATCACCTCTGTTAGCACTCTCGATTAACGAGTGCTAAATCTATTTATAAATTATCAAATATACAGGGACTGTGTCAATAATTTGCTCCTTTTTCTCGCAGAAAAATTATAAATTTACGGTTCCTTTTTGCAAAAGCTTTACTCTGTTACAAACATTTTGGCACATCTACCTCATTCTTGAAGCGTGCCAATAAAAGATTGAAACACTTCATTTCCTAAAAAGCGCCCTTTATCTGTTAATTGCAAAAATCGATTATTTACGACAATCAGTTCCTTTTTGATCAATGCTTCGATTTCGGCATGAAAAAGCTCCAGCACTTCTTGATTATATTTTTGCGCAAACAACGTCAAGTTTACTCCTTCATTTTTCCGCAAACCTAAAAATAATTCCTCTTCCATCATCTCCACTTTTGTGACCTGATGTTCTTCAATAATCGGCAGTTTTTTTTGCGCCAAGGGCTCCATGTATTTTTTTAGCGGTCCAAAATTAGACAATCTTTTGCCCGCAACATATCCATGTGCGCCTGCTCCAAAACCAAAGTACTCTTCATTATTCCAATAGGTTAAATTATGTTTGCTTTCAAAGCCCGGTTTAGCAAAATTGCTGATTTCATATTGTTTGTAACCGTTTTTAGCCATTTCTTCCATCAATAATGCATACATTGCCGCCTCCGCATCTTCTCCTGGTATAGGCAGTTTGCCTTTTCTTCTTAAATTATAAAAAACCGTTTTTGGCTCGATAATCAATGAATATCCAGAAAAATGCTCAATATCTAGGGTAAATGCAGTTGTTAGAGTATCTTTAAAATTTTCTACCGTTTGATTTGGCAAGCTGTATATTAAATCAACACTAATATTTTTGAAACCAACCTTCTTTGCCTCCTCAATCGAACGATAAACATCCTCTGCTTTATGTGTTCTGCCAATTTTTTTTAAAAGTTCATTATGAAAAGATTGCACGCCAAAACTCAAACGATTTACACCGCCATCATAAAGAGCTTGCAGCTTTTCTACTGTTATTTCTCCAGGATTAGCTTCAAATGTATACTCCACTTCCTCTTCCATTGCTAAATGCTGTTTTATCATGACACATAATCTTTCTAGCTGAGAAGCAGATAATGCTGTGGGAGTTCCTCCACCGACAAAAATAGTAGAAAGAGGCCTGTTTCCGTACTGTCCTACCGTTAATTTTATTTCTTGTTCTAATGCATCTAAATACTGATCCACTGGCTGTCCCTTTAAAAACACTTTATTGAAATCACAATAATGACAAATATGTTCACAAAAAGGAATATGGATATATGCCGCTTTTATCAATTTTTCACAACCCTTTTCACTTTATTCACTAGCCTTTTTAGAAGCAAATTCTATTATCCTTGTCCAAATAAATAAGAAAAGAGGTTAGTGCAACCTCTGCAGCCTAACCTCATTTTGTATGTTATTTTTTCGTATTGCTGTTGTCATCCATTTTTAGAACAGCCATAAACGCTTCTTGCGGTACTTCCACAGAGCCTACTTGTTTCATCCGCTTTTTACCTTCTTTTTGTTTTTCCAAAAGCTTACGTTTACGGGAAATGTCCCCGCCATAACATTTGGCAAGCACATTTTTCCTCATCGCTTTTATTGTAGAACGAGCGATAATCTTTTGTCCTACAGCTGCTTGAATTGGCACTTCAAACTGCTGGCGAGGAATTAAATCTTTTAGTTTTTCTACGATAACTTTTCCGCGCTCGTATGCAAAATCTTTATGAACAATAAAGCTTAAAGCATCTACTTGTTCACTATTTAATAGAATATCCATTTTTACAAGCGTTGATTGCTGATAGCCAATTAGCTCATAATCAAATGAAGCATATCCTCTTGTATTGGATTTTAATTGGTCAAAGAAATCATATACGATTTCAGATAAAGGAATTTCATACACAATTTTCACACGTGTTTCATCCATGTATTGCATGTCAATGAATACGCCCCGCTTTAATTGGCATAATTCCATAATTGCCCCTACATATTCATTAGGCGCCATCATCGTCGCTTTCACATATGGTTCTTCAATGCGTTCAATTTTTTGCGGATCAGGCATCGCAGATGGATTATCTACATTTATCTCTGTTCCGTCTGTCATAATAACATGATAAATAACGCTTGGCGCTGTTGTAATTAGATCAATTTTAAATTCACGCTCAATGCGCTCTTGAATAATTTCCATATGCAGCAATCCTAAAAAGCCGCAGCGGAAGCCGAATCCTAACGCTTGGGATGTTTCTGGTTCAAATTGAAGAGCAGAATCATTCAGCTCCAGCTTTTCTAATGCTTCACGAAGATCATTAAACTTTGCACTGTCAATTGGATAAAGGCCGCAATAAACCATTGGATTCAATTTTCTATATCCAGGAAGTGCTTCAGTTGCACCATTTTTGGCATTTGTAATCGTATCACCAACACGAGTATCGCCAACATTTTTAATTGCAGCAGTCAAGTAGCCTACATCTCCTACCGACAATTCTTTTGTTGGAGTTGTTTTTGGTGTAAACACCCCTACTTCAATTACTTCAAACTCTTTGCCCGTTGCCATCATTTTGATTTTATCGCCCGGCTTAACGGTCCCTTCAACCACACGAATATATGTTACTACTCCACGATAAGCATCATACAAGCTGTCAAAAATAAGCGCTTTAAGAGGCGCCTCTGGATCTCCTTCTGGCGCAGGGACTTTTTCGACAATTTGTTCTAAGATGTCTTCAATTCCTATTCCAGCTTTTGCAGAAGCCAATACTGCATCTTGTGCATCAAGCCCTATTACATCTTCAATTTCATTGCGAACGCGCTCTGGATCTGCACTTGGCAAGTCGATTTTATTGATGACAGGCACGATCTCCAAATCATTGTCGATCGCCAAATATACATTGGCCAACGTCTGCGCTTCAATGCCTTGGGCCGCATCTACAACTAATACTGCACCTTCGCATGCAGCCAGACTTCGAGATACTTCATATGTAAAATCAACATGTCCTGGAGTATCAATTAAATGCAATGTGTAGATTTCTCCATCTTTTGCTTGATATTTCAATTGCACTGAATTCAATTTTATGGTAATTCCACGTTCTCTCTCTAAATCCATGGAATCCAGAAGCTGATCTTTCATCTCTCGTGCTGTAAGTGCATTCGTTTTTTCTAAGATTCTATCAGCCAATGTAGATTTACCATGGTCTATATGAGCAATAATGGAAAAATTCCGGATTTTAGATTGTCTCTTTAGCATTTCGTCTCTGTTCATTTTGTTCACTCCTACAATAATCGCACATGTACACTATTTTTGATTATAGCAGTGTGATTAATAAGATTCAATCAAAACTAATCTAGGCTTACAAATAAATATACAGCTATCTTGCTTTTTGCCTGAATAGTTTTTCTCTAGGCATCTCCTAAAAAATAACGACACATAAAGCGAAACTTCAATCAGCAAGGGTATTGCTGCATGTTAATGCATGTTAAAAATAATGGGCTATTCCTTTTTATCAAGCAAATCAACCGCAATATCTACTCCCTTTTGCGCCAAGGAACTCATTCCGCCTGCCACTGCTTTTCCCATATCTGAAAACAGATTGTACGCTTTCATTTCTTCTAGCTGCTGTTTCTTTTTTTCTAAATCATGACTAGTGATATCTTCGCCGAGTACAGATGCTTCTAAATTGCCGTCATTTTTTTGAAAATCAAGTGCATTGGCAAAGTTTTCATCATCATATCCTTTCATGCTTTTTATGCCGTGATTTGCCTGCTGCATTCCAAAAAGAACACATATAAACATTAATAGGGCCATTCCGGCTGCACGCAGCGTAAAGCCTTTCATATTTTTCCTCCTTCAGCCAAACTCTATATCAAATGAATAAATACAAGGCATTTGGTTTCTGTCTTTTCTAGCATTTCTACTAAAATCCTATGTATTTACTAGAGAAAATAGAACAAATCACTAGAAAGAAAAATAGAACAGCAGGCTGTTTTTCTCTCCTACTGCCCTTATTTCAACCAAATTCATTAATATTAATGTGTGTTAAACCCTACATTTTCTTGATTAATGGCTTGATGCAACGCTGCATTCAGCCCATTTGCAAGCAAGTTGGACATATCTTCAATAAATACATCCACTTCTTTTGGCGTCACCATTAAATTATGGCCAATTGGCGAAAGCACCTCATAAATCAATTTTCTTTTTTCTTCTTCTGGCAATGTGCCAATAATGCCCAGAAAGGTTTTGCGATGGTGTTCTTCTGGCAAATCTTCTTCTGTTAACACCTTTTTTTTCCCAAAATTTAATCCGGCCGGCGCCAATGCTCTAGAAGGCTTATTTCCTTCTTTTAATTCTTTGCCAAAATGCTTTAATATATAGTCTATCGTATCGCTTGTAATAGAAACGGCATCAACAACTGTCGGAACCCCGATGGCGATCACAGGTCTTCCCAATGTTGCCTCGCTTAATTCTTTTCGCTTATTGCCAACACCTGATCCAGGATGGATGCCTGTATCCGAAACCTGAATCGTGGCATTTACTCGTTCAATGGATCTGGATGCCAAAGCATCAACAACAATAATAAAATCAGGATTTATTTTTTCCACTACCCCTTTAATAATGTCGCTTGTTTCAATTCCAGTCAGCCCCATTACACCAGGAGCAAGGGCACTCACCGGCCGATACCCTTCTTCGACATTTTCTGGCTGCAATTCATATAAATGTCTTGTAACCAGCACATTTTCACAAACTTGAGGGCCTAACGCATCCGGCGTAACATTCCAGTTTCCTAAACCCACTATTAAGCAGGAAGCATCCTCTGTTATGTTAAGCTGCTTTAAAAACTGAGAAAACTCTTGTGCGAACACCTTTTCCACTTCACTTTGCAGCTTGCTGTCTTGCTGTCTAATGCCAAGCACTTCTATCGTTAAATACTTCCCCTTTTTTTTGCCGATTATTTCTTCTCCCTTTTCCGTTACTTCTACATAAGAGATTTTTATGCCATTTTCATCTTTTTCTTTTATAATAACCCCATCTAATTGGGATTGATTAGGCTCTTGGTGAACCTTTCCTGCCTTATTTACAGCTAGCTCTTTCGCCTCAATCGCTAAATCTGTTCTTATAGAATACTTGCTTAAATCGATAGAATTTTTCATCACAATCTCCTCCCAGGAACAATAGTTCAATGTATTCCTATCTTTTCCTAGGCAGGGAAAAAACATTCATTTAAAAGCATTCATAAAAAAAGCAATCAATCTATGTTGACTAACCGATAAAGAATCCCTTACACTAGTACTTTAAGATCAAGTAGAAATAATGGACTTTTGTATAAACAACTTTTTCTAGCAAATTTTAAGATGTTTTCGGCAAATTAAAAGGATAGTATTGCATTATTGATCTGCTTTTGATAAAATATCACTTGTTCTTTAAGTTTGTTTTAGGAATGTAAAATCGAGGGGATATGCCGCTCGATGCTTCTTTTTAGGAGGTGAACGTAAATGCCAAATATTAAATCTGCGATTAAACGCGTGAAAACTAGTAATGCTCGTAACGCTCAAAACACTACAGTTAAATCTGCAATGCGTACTGCTGTTAAAAAGGCTGAAGCTGCTATTGCTCTTAATGACGCAACTGCTGCAAATGAAAGTTTTGTAGAAGCTGCTAGTAAATTAGACAAAGCTGCTGCAAAAGGTCTTATTCATAAAAATGCTGCTGCTCGTAAAAAATCTCGTTTAGCGAAAAGAAAAAATGCTATAAACGCTTAATTGAGTAAACGCAGGCTATCATGTAAAATGATAGCCTTTTGTTATGCAAAAAAACCGCGAACGAGAGTAATTCGCGGTTTTTTTTAATAAGAGCGTTTCTGAAAACGATCATGTATTTGAAAAAGAATCATTTCAATAATCATCGTTTTATTCATGCTTCCCGTTTTCATTCCATAATCAGCCTCAGCAAATAAATTAATGCATGTCAGCAGTTCTTGTTCAGAAAACTTCTGTGCTTGTCCTGCTGCTAGTTTTACTCGAAATGGATGAACCTTTAACACAGATGCCATTTGCTGCTGCCCATACCCTGCTTTTGATAGCCCCTTCACTTGATAAATAAGGCGGAATTGATTTGTAATAATCGCTAATATTTTTAATGGCTCCTCGTTTTGCTTCATCAAATCATAATAAATGCGCAAAGCTTCCTCTATTTTCCTGGAAATAATCTTATCCACCAATGAAAATATATTTTGCTCTAGAGATTTTGCAACTAGCTCTTCTACAATTTCCTTCGTTATTAAATGAGAATCTTGCACATATAATGCCATTTTATCTACTTCACTCGTTAATAAAAAAAGGTTTGTTCCAGCGAGCTGAAGCATGGTCTCAAGCGCTTCTTCGTCCATTTCCACCTTATTGTAAGCAGCTCTTTGCCTCATCCATTTTTTCAATTCTGTTTCAGTTAGTTTTTTCGCCTCTAATACTTCTGCTTTTTTCTTCAATTCTTTGGTGATTTTTTTCCGTTCATCTAACTTCTCAAAGCTTCCAATAAAAACAAGAATGGTATAAGGAGGAGGCTCCTTTAAATAGGTCTCTAATTTTTTTATATCATGCTCTACCTTTGACTTGTTTTTTTCTGCAGTCAAAAAAATGGGGTTATGCAAAATAATCACTTTTTTCTCACCAAAAAAAGGAATTGTTTCCGCATCTTCTAAAATTGCCTCTATTGGCGTCTCTTCTAAATCATAAGAAGATAAATTAAAGTCTTCTTCATCTATATCAACTGCTGTTTGAATTAATAATTGCTTTGTTTCATTTATTAAAAAGGTTTCCGCTCCATAAAATAAATACACAGGTGAAAACTTTTTCTTTTTAATATTCTTCCATAATTCTTCTATCATAAAAAATCTCCCCATAAAAAATTTCAGCCTATCCTTTTCTCCTATCCTAAAGAAGCTTTCCCTTTTTTACAAGGGGCAAATAAAACATCTCTGTTTTACTAGGAACTTTTTTGATCTTTCACTAATTGCTAAAGAAAGAAAAACTAAAAAGAGGATATAATGAGAATCCTTATTTGCATCTACAATGGAACGGTATATCCATTTATAAAAATGCAGGGTGGATTCTGCTTATTATATCCTCTTTTGATCTATAATGAACATTGCTTAATAAGGCCTAGGATACTTATTAAACAACGGTGCGACATGATTATAATATTCCCCCAAAGCTGCTCTGCTATTTGTGTAAAGTCTTGTCATTTAGGGAATCGCTTTGTTAAGTATCTTCTTTAAATGGTCGGCGGAAAAAAATGAATTTTCCCTGTATTTTTTCCGCTCCCATTATCAGCTATATGTTCCATTCATTAACACAGCAAGAAAAAGAATAAACTCTTTTTCTTGCTTAATAAATGTATGCTGCAGCTAGAATAGGGAGGAAAAGCATTAGATTCTTTATTTTGTTTCTTGCTTCTAGTCTATGGCAGCTGCAGCAAAAAGGTGCTTTTCCTTTTGGAAAATTTATAGGTTATTTCCCCGTTTATATCTGTCCTCCAAATGATAATATGATTTCTTTGCAATCTATCAATAACTGCTTTATGGGGGTGGCCATAGCGATTATTTCTTCCCGCAGAAATCACCGCCGCTTTTGGCGCTATTTTTTGCAAAAAGGTTTCTGAAGAAGATGTTTTGCTGCCATGATGACCAACTTTTAATATATCGATTTTAAGATCAGGATATTTGCTTAATAATAATTTTTCGCCGCTTTCTTCTAAATCACCCGTAAACAGCCAATTTAGGCCTCCTATTTTTGCCTTAATCACAACAGAAGAATCATTTCTACTTTCAACTTTTTCCGGAAAAGGAGATAAAATAGAAAAGGAAGCATCTCCACTCTGAAATGATTGTCCTCCTTTTACATAAGAAACCGGAATACCCTTTTGCTCAGCAAGCTGCACGATCTTTTTTTCTTCTTCTCCAGGTTCAAGATTTGTTTCCGGAAATACAACTTCTTTTACCTTTAGAGAAGAAATTACGGCTAAACTGCCCCCAATATGATCCATATCTCCATGTGTCAATATTAATTTATCAATCGCGCCAATTCCTTTGCTTTTCAAAAAGGGGACTAACGTATCTTTTCCCACTTCATATGGATTTTTTCTCTGCTGCCACTCCTCTTTATTAAATTCTAACGTTCCTCCTGTATCAATTAAGTAAACGCCTTGATGCTTTGGCTGTTTTATTAAAATGCAGTCTCCTTGCCCTACATCAATAAAAGAAACTTCCCCCTCCGTCTGATAATGATTTCCCGCCAGCTGCACCAAAATCAAAATAATCGGAATGCAGAATAAATAACCGCGGCGGCGGCGATTATTTTTTTCAAACTGCACAAAAAATACAATAGACCCTAAAAGATAAAAAAATAACAAAATAGGGGAAGGCTTCCCTACTATAATGGTGCTAAACGGAAAAGAGGATAACCACATAATAAAACGATTAGAAAAAGCCAAAATAAGATCCATTGGCAGCAATAAGCCATCTATCGCAAAGGGAACAAAAAAGGACAGAAGAAATACTATTAATAAATAGGGAAGGACAACAATTGAGTAGAACGGAATATACAATAAATTGGCTAAAAGAGAAAGTATGGGAATTTCATAAAAATAAGATAAAATAATCGGCATTACAGAAAACTCAGCAGCAAATGTAGGAAATAATAGCTTGTAGATAAAATTCGAGGATAGGCTCGTAAATAAAGAAGACGAAAGCAATAAACACAAACAGACAGCAAAAGATAGCATAAAACCTACATCAAAAATAACTTTTGGCTGAAAAAAAATATAGATAAGAAAAACGAGGCTTAATAAATCAACAGGGGGAAAGGAGCGCAGTTTGGTTGCTTTCCGTTTTAAAAGCACAAGCATAGAAGTAGATACTGCACGAATGACACTGGGGCTTAGACCTGTTAAAACGGCGTATACAGGCAATATGCCCAGCATAATGATGATTGTTTTTTCCTTTGTGACGCCAATACGAATCATGGCAAAATAAAAAACAGCGATAAGCACGATAATATGAGATCCCGAAATAGCCAATAAATGAATAATCCCCAATCGTTGAAAAGCTGTCTGAATTTCTTCGTCCATCAGTTGCCTATCGCCAAATATAAGAGCAACCGCAATTCCGGCTGTTTCATTGGAAAATTTTTCGTCTATCCATTCTATCCCTGATCTTCTGCCTGCTTTTATCAGCTGCAAAAGGTTTGCTGGCTGACTGGAGCAAGTCTTATCGTTTAATGCCTCTAATTGTATGTTCCAATAGATCGAATGATTCCATAAGTACTTTTCATTATCAAAGCCAAATTCATTTCTTGCCGGCTGTGGTCTTTCCAATTCCCCTTGGACCATACATGTTCGTCCAAGAAAAGAAAATTTTTGTATATCCTCTTTTTCTTCTCTAGAGGTTAATTTATAAAAAAATTGGATTTTTTCATTCGTTGCAGCTTCTTTTGCAATCCCTTTGACCATATCACCATCTACTATCGGCTCTTCTAAAAAAACCAGAGAAAAATTTGCTGCAGATGACGGCAAGGAAGAAGACAAACGCTTTTCTAAATCAGCTCTAATAAAAAATATTCCAAAAGCCAGCAATATTCCGCATAGTGAAGTTAACATAAATTTTTTTGAACCCAAAAGCCATACTGTATAAAAACAAAAAACAAGAAGAAAAAACGCATTTAAAAAAACAGACAAATAGGCAAAGAGTCCCGTTATTCCAACATACAATAATCTATTTTGCATCTATCTACTCACCTTTTGCGCAAATTCATTATTTTTTCTTAAAGGAGGCTTCAATCAGCAGGAGCGCTTCCCATCCCCACTGATTGTCAGTTGAACCACGCAGTATTTTGCAGGAGGTTATTTTAGTATCCATTTACTGATTGCCGCTATTTCCCTTACCTATTTATGCTTCCTTCAAAAAATTGTTTCGCAAACAGTTTTTCCGCTTGTTCTTCCAATTCTTTTAGCTCCGCAGCATCCATTGTTGTTTTTTTTAATTTATCTAATAAATTTGCTACAAAAAATTGCTTTTCTTCTTGCTGCTTATCAAATACTACTTCATTATTCGAAACTTGCACCATCGAAACGCCTGCTTGATGAAATAATTCTATCGCATATGGATGATTTTTATAGTCATTTGCATAATAAACTGTTTTAATGCCGGCTTGTATAATTGCTTTGCAGCATTGCAAACAAGGAAAATGCGTGACATAAATATCTGCCCCCTCTGTTGCGACACCAAATTTTGCACACTGCAATAATGCATTCATTTCTGCATGAATTGTACGAACACAATGATTGTCGATTACATAACACCCTTCATCTGTACAATGAACACCGCCTGTAATGCTGCCATTATAGCCCCCAGCAATAATTCGCTTATCCCGGACAATTGTTGCACCGACAGCAAGCCTTGTACATGTGCTCCTTAAAGCAAGCAGTTCGCTCTGGGCCATAAAATACTCATTCCATGAAATTCTGTTCATGCTTTTCACCTACCTGTTTCCTAATCAAATCTATTATTTATTATAACGTGATACTCTATTTTTCGATAGAGACCTTTTCATATAGCAAAAAAAGATCTTCTGCACTATTTCCTCTAAAAATAGGGCTGTTTTCGCATACTTTATTGTTTTTTAATATAGTCAAATTGCAAGAACAAGTTTGTTCCATTGCGCTTCAGACGCTCGCTTTCCGCGGGGAGGAAGCTTGAGCCTCCTCGGGCTTCTTGTGGGGCCTTGGCCTTTCCTCTTGTTCCCGCAGGAGTCGAGTGTCCTTCGCTCCATTTCACTAATCGGACTTTTATGGGCAAGTTTCTACCCACCTAGATTTTCCATTTCTTCTCATCCTCTCTTAGGTGGGGGTCAAAAGCCCGTTAATGCCGGATAAAAAGTGGATTCAACAGCAATAATCTTTACGGAAACAGCCAAAAATAAAAATCAACGGTTTTCCCAAAGCAAAAACTAATAGAAGCATCTCCTAATAAATAATTAATTCACGATAATGAAATCCGCTAATTTTTCATATGTTTTTTCGCCAATACCGCTGATTTTTTTTAAATCTTCTTTCGCAGCAAATTCTCCATTGCTTTCCCGATACTCAATAATCATTTCTGCTTTGGCAGGTCCTATTCCTGGCAATCCATCTAACTCGGCTGCTGTGGCCTCATTTAAATCAATGGCACCTCCATTGCCTCCATTGCCATCTGAACTGCCATTCACCAAATTTCCCGCACCAGCTTCTGTTTTTTCCTCCCCTTTATATGGAACATATATCACCATTTCATCCGTTACCTTCAACGCCAAGTTTATTTGGCTTTCTTCTCCCTGTTCATTGATTCCCCCTGCTTTTTTTAATACATCCATTACGCGATCTCCCGGAAGCGCCTCATAAACTCCAGGCCGTTTTACTGCTCCTTTTACATCTACAGCCATCGTTTCATCTGTCTTATTTTCCTTCCCTTCTGCTTCGCCATCATTTTTTTGCCATTCTTCTGTGTCATAAGCAGCAGCCTCTATTTGCCCCTTTTGGCTTTGAAAGAAGTAAAGATATGTTTTGTAGCCGATGAACATAAAGAGAACAGCGGCAATGATCAAAATTCCTTGATATTTTTTTATCCAGTTCATCATTCTCATCCTTTCTAGGTATATTCTTGTCATCCGATTCATATCGTTATATGAGAAACCGCTCATTATAGGGGGGGAAGGATAAATGAAAATCGGAATGATTGGTACGGGAAATATGGGGAGAATACTGATTGAGGCAATGCTTGATAGTAAGGCCGTTTCCCCCGATTTACTATTGATTCATAACCGTACAAAAAATAAAGCTTTACAAATTAAAGAAAACTATCCCGACATCGTTGTTTGCGATGATTGTATAGAGGTAGTAAAGTCCAGCGACATTGTTTTTTTGTGCATTAAGCCGCACGATTCCATTATTCTTACAAAACAACTTGCACCATACATTACAGATGATATGTGCGTTGTTTCCATTACCAGTCCAATTAATGCCGAGGATTTAGAAGTTTTTTTAACATGTTCTATTGCAAGAATTATTCCTAGCATTACGAATAGAGCATTAACGGGAGTCAGTCTATTTTCTTTTGGAAACCAGTGTACAGATAAGTGGAAAAAAACATTAACAAGAATATTCGAAAAATTCTCTACCCCTTATATCATTGACCAAAAGATTACAAGAGCAGCTTCCGATATCGTCAGCTGCGGTCCGGCTTTTTTTAGTTATTTGACACAACGGTTTATAGATGGGGCAGTCGAAGAAACAGAAATGGATAATCAAACAGCAACACTGCTTGCAAGCGAGATGCTTATTGGTCTTGGAGAACTTCTAAAAAAACGTTATTATACATTGCCTGCTTTACAAGAAAAGGTTTGTGTAAAAGGTGGAATTACTGGAGTCGGGATTGAAATATTGGAGAAAAATTTAGGAGATGTCTTTAATCAGCTGTTTCATGCTACACACGAAAAGTTTGCCGAGGATATAGAGCTAGTGAAAAATACGGTGCTTGCAGCAAAAGATAGCTGATGAATAGTTCAAGCAGTAAATACATTCGCGATATTTTTAAAATATCCTTCTTTTTTATTTACTTCTATAAATCAAATTATCCATATTCAACAAAAAAATGACTGGAGAAATATCCTCCAGTCATTTTTATGCTTTCTGGCAAAGGAAAAAAATCCTCTCTCCATTTTCTTTGTTTGCTTCTTCATCAAAATCAGCAATAATATCAACAATGCGAAAATTAGTTTCTTTCAGCCATTTTTTGTATTGATCAATTGCATAAGTCCGCTGAAAATGGCATTCATCATGCCGGTGATACATTCCTGATGCCTTATTCAACTCAAAAAAAGTTAAATCATGCTCTACACTGTTTTCATATTCCCCCGCATAGCATTGCCAAATTAAGCTTATATCTTCATCATTGACTGCATATGTTTGATTAATAAACAATGTGTTCATTTTATATACAGAATGGACATCAAATATAAAGAGCCCTTTTTCATCTAAATGACGGTGTACTCCTTCAAATGTTGCAATCACTTCTTCTTCTGTCTGCAAATAATTTAAAGAATCGCAAAAAATTCCAATGATATCAAAAAACGGCAGTCCCTCTAATTTAGACATATCTTGCTCCATATAAAAAATGGATTGTCCGTTTTTTATAGTTTTGTCTTGCGCAACACTTAACATATCATCCGAAAGATCCACACCTGTTACTTGAAAGCCGCACTCTGCAAGCCTTATGGATAATTCCCCTGTTCCACATGCAAGATCAAGCAGATGATTGCCTGAAATACTATATTTTTCTTTTGCATCCTCAACTAGCTTCACCCATTTTTCATAGGGTACATCACTCATGAGCTGATCATAAAGATAGGCAAATCTTCCGTATGTCATTGACTAATCTCACTTTGTATATTTTCGATAGGAGCATCTCCCCATAAACGTTCTAAATTATAGTACGTTCTTTCATCTCGGTGGAATACATGAACCACAATATCTCCTAAATCAACAAGAATCCATTTCGCTTCTTGAAAGCCTTCTAATCTTTTGACATTTACGCCAATTTCTGCACATTTATCTTTTATTTCACTTGCAATTGCTTGTACCTGTTTATCCGAGTTGCCATGGCAAATAATAAAATAATCCGATACAAGTGAAATTCCTTTCATATTCAGAGCAACAATATTTTCCGCTCTTTTATCATCAGCTGCTTTTACAGCTGTCACTAACAATTTACGATCATCCATCTATTCATCCTCCATTTTCATTACGATGCTGTTATACATTTCAAACGTCAACGGAAAAACCGGCCGATTATTTTGTATAAGAAATCCCATCGTATTTTTTACCGATTTGATAAAGCCTTGATGAAAATCAACTTTTGTCAACTCTCGCACTTCCTCCACTCCTGGAAATGCTCTGTTAGGTTCGATATAATCTGCTAAATAAATAATTTTTTCCAGCATCTTCATTTTAGCTTTGCCAGAAGTATGATATTTAATTGCATCTAAAATCTCTTGATCGGAAATGCCTGCTTCTTTTTCTACAAGGTAGGCACCAACCGGAGCATGCCATAATTCAGAATGAAAATTCAAAAGAGTGGGATCCATCTTCTGTTCTATGATGATTTTTTGCATTTCTTCTTTCGGACGGAACTTGGCATAATCATGAAAGATGGCAGCAAGCTCTGCCTTTTTTGCATCTACTCCATGCTCTTTTGCAAGTGCAATCGCTGTTTCCATTACGCCAATTGTATGCACATACCGATGTTCAGTTAACTGTTTTTTCACAATCGCTAATGCTTGTTCACGCTTCATAAAGACGATTCTCCTCAATATATCTCTTTACATTTTCTTTTATTAGATAATCAATAGTATCTCCTTTTTTCAGCCGTTCCCGAATTAATTTGGAGGAAATATCAATTGCAGGCACATCTACATATTGAACAGGATAGGTTGTTTTATTGCTGTATTGTGGGCGATTCACACTAATAAATTGAATAATCTCTACTAATTCTTCAATCTTATACCACTTTGGCAAATACTCTACCATATCTCCACCAATGATAAAATGGAAATCTATTGAAGGATGCATTTCTTTTAATATTTTCATTGTATCAAATGTATAAGACTTTCCTTCGCGATTCATCTCTACTGTTTCTATCCGGAACTTGGGATGACCTTCTATCGCCAATTTGAGCATCTCGATACGGTTTATATTGGAAACATTCCCTGCTTTTATTTTATGTGGCGGGTCTTGATTTGGCATAAACCATATCTCATCCAAATTTTTATGATGCAGCACTTCATTTGCGATGATGAGATGTCCAATATGAGGAGGATCAAATGTTCCTCCTAATATTCCAATTCTTTTTTTCAAAGAAATCCCCTCTTTTTACAAATGTTAAGATGGTAAATTGATGGTTTTATTTTCTTTTGATTCTTTATACAGCACAATTGTTGAGCCGATAAGCTGCACCAGCTCACTTTTTGTTCCTTCTGCAAGCTGCGCTGCTACTGTTTCTTTATCTTCATCACAATTTTGCAATATGCTTACTTTCAATAATTCTCTTACTTCTAACGCTTCTGCTATTTGGGTAATCATATTTTCATTTACCCCGCCTTTTCCCACTTGGAAAATTGGGTTTAAATGATGAGCCTTTGCACGTAAAAATCTTTTTTGTTTGCCTTTAAGCATCAAACTTGCCTCCTAATTGTTTTAACACATTTCTTTTCATACGTTCTGTATCCGGAAAAATACCAGTCCATTTTTCAAAAGCTAAAGCACCCTGAAAAACAAACATTTCCAATCCATTTTGCACTAGTGCTCCTTTCATTTTTGCTTCATGCAGCAAACTAGTTTCTAATGGATTATATATTATATCACTAACTAGTGCGTTGCTGTTTAAATCTTTAAGCGAAATTGGCTGCTCTTTTGTATATGGCGACATTCCAATTGAAGTCGTTTGAATAATCAAATCATATTCCCCACATCGCTCTTGCGCTGTCTGCAGATCAAAAACATCTGTTGACACAGAATAAGGACAGGCCTTTTTCAAACTCTCTGCCTTATCTAATGTTCTATTCACAATATCAATCTTTTGCACTTTCTCATGTGCAAGTGTAAAATAAATGGCTCTTGCTGCTCCGCCCGCCCCAATCAGCATGACCTTTTTATCAGATAAAGCAGGAAGTATGGTCAATAAACCTCTCACATAACCAGAACCATCCGTATTATAGCCAACCCACTTGCCGTTTTCATTCACTACTGTATTAACAGCTCCAATTGCCTCACTTAAAGGATCCAGTTCATCCAAAAAAGGAATAATATCCGCTTTATGCGGCACTGTAATATTAAACCCGGCAATATCCATCTTTTTCAGCTTAGACAGCCCTTCTTTTAACATTCCTTTTTTAATATGAAATAAATCATATTGTGCCTCTATCTGATAAAATTGAAATAAATCATTATGCATAACAGGCGACATACTATGTGCAATAGGATCTCCAATAACTACATATTTTTTCATTTTCTGCTCTCCCAGATCTTTTTATTCTCTTAATATAGCAGCAAATAGCAATTATCCCCTTGATGCAGTATATGTTTTGCTGTTGACTGATGGGAACTTACTATCCATTGTTAAATTAATGATTTTCTAATCATGGCATGGACCCCTTTGGGAACATACACTGATACTTGGATATTTGGTTCGTTTACAGTAATCCAGCCTAACCCTGAAAATACAATATCTGTTTTGGCTTCTTTTATCGCAAAATCATGTTTTACAAGTTTAGGAAATTCATCCAATTGTTCAGCCCGAGGCGGCGTCAGCATTTCCCCAACATGTTTGTCATATAATTCTTGCGCCTTTTCTGTTTTTGTGCGATGGATATTGATTTCATTAGAGAAATAACAAACAAATGCCTGTCTTTGACCTTTTACAAAATCAAAACGAGCCAATCCACCAAAAAATAAGGTTTGCCCATCATTTAACTGATAAATTTTTGCCTTAATCTCTTTTTTCGGCGTAATATATTTTAAGTCCCTTTTATCCACATAATGCGCCATTTGATGATGATTAATAATTCCTGGTGTATCCACTAGAGCCCTTCCATCCGATAATGGAATTTCAATAATATCTAATGTAGTTCCTGGAAAGTGAGAGGTTGTAATAATGTTTTCCTCCCCGGATACTTCTTTTAAAATTCGATTAATGAACGTTGATTTTCCAACATTTGTACAGCCAACTACATATACATCCTTGCCTTTTCGATAATGCTCAATTGCTTCTACCACTTCTTGAATCATTTGCCCTTTTTCCGCACTAACTAAAAAAACATCTTCTGGCTTTAAACCAAGGTCCTTTGCTTCTTTTTTCATCCAATTAATCACTTTTTGCTTTTTCACCGATTTTGGCAGCAAATCTACTTTATTACCCACTAGCAGCACTTTATTTTTTCCTGTAAAACGATGCAGGCCAGGCAGCCAGCTCCCATTAAAATCGAAAATATCGACGATTTTAACAATCAAACTGTCACTTTGGCCAATTTCATTTAATATTTTTAAAAAATCACTATCTGTTAACGAAACATCTTGTACTTCATTATAATGTTTTAAACGAAAGCATCGTTGGCAAATAATCGCTTCTTTTTCCAACGCGGAAGGCGGTGCATATCCTAGACCTTCACGATTTTCTGTTTGAATTTCTATTCCACAGCCTATGCAATGTATCTTTTCTGTCACGTATTAATCCTCCCAAGTTATCTTTCCTTTTTTGCGGAACCAGTTTAATATTCTTCTTTCAATTGTTCGATTGATTTTTGTAAAAAAACCATCTGTCTGTGCTACAGGCACTACTAAAATAGTATGGAATCCACTGCGGTTGCCGCCGAGCACATCTGTTAGTAATTGGTCGCCAATCACAACTGCCTCTTCTTTTTGAATGCCCATTTGCAAAATTGCTTTTTTAAAAGCCCGTCCCATCGGTTTTCTTGCGGCAAATATAAAAGGAATATTTAAAGGATCAGAAAAAGCCTTTACTCTTCCTTCCTTATTATTAGAAACAATAGTTACTTTTATCTTATTTCTTTTCATTTCTTCAAACCATTCAATAATTTTAGGCGTTGCAAGAGGGCGATCCCACTCTACCAACGTATTATCAAGATCGGTTATAATTCCTTTTACCCCTTTTTCTTTTAATGCTTTTGGCGTAATTTCAAATATATTTTTTACATGCTGATCTGGTAAAAAATCATTTAACAATGTATATGCACCTCTTTAAGATAATTACTTTCATTTGTTTTAGAAGTTTTGGTTGCATGAATAGTTGGAAAAACAAAGTTATATTATACCGTTTTAAGGACATAAAGTGAAATAAACAATCAATTTTGCCTTTAAAATAGGCTGTTTTCGCATACTTTGTTGTTTTTTAATATAGGCAACAAGTTCGTTCCATTGCGCTCCAGACACTCGCTTTCCGCGGGGAGGAAGCTTAAGCCTCCTCGGGCTTCTTGTGGGGTCTTAAGCTTCCTCTTGTTCCCGCAGGAGTCGAGTGTCCTCCGCTCCATTTCACTAAGTTTATAAAGTGAAACTAACAATCAGTGGGGGTCAAAAGCCCGTTAATGCCGGATAAAAAGTGGATTCAACAGCAATAATCTTTACGAAAACAGCCTTAAAATAAGAAAAAAAACAATTAGAACTATTTTTCCAAAAAAAGCCGTAAATATTTTTCGACAAAAATTGTGAAGTTTTTATATGTGGATAACATTGTACACATATTACACATTGATTAACATACTATTTTCTTAGTTTTAAACAAGTTAATCACAAGTTATCCACCTGCTGTTGTGGATAACCGAACAGTTGTTCTCACTGTTTATTTTTGTTAAAGTAATGGTATAGAAAAAAAACAAGCTATCTAACAATAAGCTTAGTGAATGGAGGTGAATTCTGACATGCGCAAACTGTCAGATGAATTGTTGATTGAGTCTTATCATAAAGCGAGAGAACTTAAACTCTCCCCCGAATTTATACGCCTCATTGAAACAGAGATTCACCGACGTTCATTAACTAATAAAATAAAAGTATCATCCTAATAAAAAGCCCAAAATTTGGGCTTTTTATTATGTTTATTCACTTTTTCTCCTAAGTTCTCCAATTACTTCCCCTATTTTAACTGGATATGGAGTAGAAAGAAAGTCTTTGCTTCTAAAAGTTTCTTTTTCGAATAATAATATAACAGTAGATCCAAACGAGAAATAAGCCATCTCTTCCCCTTTTTTTAGTTGTTCTTCCTGGTGGCTAAGTATAATAGAATTAATAAACATTGCTCCTACCTTTACAATCGCAATATGCTGATTATCATGTGTTTTCACTTCTGTAATAGTTCGGTAGTTTTTTGCAAGCGTTTCTTTGCCAAACTTTAATCCCCATTTATTAACGGGATATGATTTTTCCCCTAATGTCCATTGTTTGATTACATGGCCGGACACCGGGCTATGTATACGATGATAGTGGCTCGGGCTTAAATAAAAAATGATAAAAGTACCTTCTTTATATTTATCGACTGCTTCTTTATTGCCAAGCATTTCAGAAATAGAGTATACTTTTCCTTTGACTTGAATTATTTTGTCCACTGTAATGATGCCGATATCTTCAATAATAGCATCCACTGGACTAATGACGTCCGTTTGCCCAAAAGAGCTGTTTCTCGTTCCTTTTTTTAGTTTTCTAATAAAAAATTCATGCAGGTTAGGATAAGAAGTCAAATCTTTTTCCATTTCATCTATATTTATTTTGTATATCTTTGCAAACGAAGGAATAATAAAAGAACTCGCTTTCGAATGAGCAAATTTCATAATTAAATCTGAACTCCATTTACCATTTGTTAATTCTATAAAAAACCTGTATAGATAGGATCTCAATGTAGAAATTCCCCCATAAAAAATTTTTTCTTTTCGAACAATCATATACTACCTTAAAATTATATATTATTATATAGGTAAAAGGTGTATGAAAGATTTTCATACTAGGAGTGAATAGAATGTTTCTACCCAATGCTTTAGATCAAACGATAAAAAAATTCAAATCGCAAGTAGCAAATTGCCTTACTTTAATGAACTTATGTTTAGGTGGTTTCTCTATCATAACTAGCCTAAAAGGCCATATTTCGTTGAGTATATTGTTAATTTTTATTGCCGCATTTTTGGATAGATTAGATGGAATGGCAGCAAGAAAATTCAATATTGAATCAGAATTAGGAAAACAATTGGATTCAATGGGTGATATTATTTCGTTTGGAATGGCTCCAGCTGTTTTAGTCTATCAAGGAGTTCTTTTTGATGTAGGCTCACCTGGCTCCTTTTTTACCGTTTTATATATTTGCTGCGGGGCTTTTCGTTTAGCGAGGTTTAATATTACTGAAAGTAATGGCTACTTCACAGGACTGCCAATTACTGCGGCAGGCTGTATCCTTACGTTTGCCAGCTTAGGTATGCGCTTTATTCCAGCCCATCTTTATTTGTTTTTAATGCTGGTCCTTTCCATTTTAATGATTGCTAATTTTAAATGGAAAAAAATATAATAGCAGCAAAAAAACTTTTGCATTTACGCAAAAGTTTTTTTGCTGCTATTATTTCGTCAGTTCTAAAAATTCCTCTACATCCTTTATACATAATTGAATGGCGCTTTGCCAAAACGCTTCTTCCTCTAAATTTACATCCAGATGTTTTTTGGCCAATTCTTCTACCCTCATGCTCGCAGTGTCCTTTAATAAAGCCATATACTTTGTTTCATAGCCTATCCCTTCTTGCTGTGCTTGTCGATAGATGCCAAGAGAAAATAAATAGCCGAATGTATACGGAAAATTATAAAATGGAACACCAGTGATATAAAAATGCAGTTTAGATGCCCAAAACATAGGGTGATAAACATTTAATGCATCCCCATACGCCTCTTTTTGTGCTTGTACCATCATTTCACTTAATTTTGCTTCACTAACAATTCCTCTTTTTCGCTCTTCATAAAAATTGGTTTCAAATAAAAATCGTGCATGGATATTCATTAGTAATGCAATGGCATTTTGGATTTTCCCTTGTAATAATGCAATCCTTTCTTGCTTGTTAGAAGCAGCTTTCACACTAGCATCTGATACAATTGTTTCTGCAAATGTCGAAGCTGTTTCTGCAACATTCATGGCATAATTCCGGTTTAATGTATGCACATCCCTCATTGCATATGTATGAAAACCATGCCCTAATTCATGCGCTAATGTAGACACATTGCTTGTTGTGCCAGAATAAGTCATAAAAATGCGTGACTGCTTACTTTCAGGGAAATAGGTGTGAAAACCGCCTGGCCTTTTTCCCTGTCTATCTTCTGCTTCAATCCACCTGTCTGCAAATGCTTTCTGGGCAAAAGCTGTCATTTCCTCGCCAAATTTTGAGAATTGTTTTAAAATAAATGCTGCCCCTTCTTGATAATCCATCGTTTTTTCCATATTATCAATAGGAGCATCCAAGTCATACCAGCTTAATTTTTCTACTCCTAACAACTTGGCTTTTCTTTCTAAAAATCGAATAAATGGATCTTTATTAGAGGCTATCACCTTCCACATAGTTTGAAGCGTCTTCTCCTCCATCCGATTTATCTCTAACGGCTCTTTTAAAAGATGATGCCAGCCTCTTTTTTCATAAATATTTAAACGAAATCCAGCTAAATGATTTAATGTTTTTGCGATTAGGGGGCTTTTCTCTTCCCAGGCCTTTTCCCAAGCAGAGAAAACAGCTTTTCGAACATGCCGATCTGGATCAGAAAACTTATTGGCAGCTTGCCCTACCGATAAATAATGCATTTCCCCATTTTCCTCAAAGGGAATTTGAATGGAGCCCGCGATTGTATCGTACATCTGGCTCCAGCCATGGTAGCCATCAATACTCAATTTATTGATAAGCATTTCTTCTTTTTCGCTAAGTTTATTTTTTGCTTGCATTCTTCTTTCCGTCAGCACAAAAGCTAATTCTTTTATCCCTTCTCCCTGCAAAAGATTATGCCACTGTTCCTCGCTATAGGAAGCAATTTTCCCATCAAATGCTGTAAGCGCATTTTGAAAAGATGCGCTAAGCTCCATCACTTTTCCTCTTAAAACATGTGCCTTTTTATCTTTTATATTTTGAGCTTCTAAACAGCTGACAAAGGCCCCTGCTTGTCTAATCTTTTTGACTATGCGTTCATAAAGATCAATTTGCTTTCGAACAATCGACTGATCTTCTGCTCCAGCTTCAGGAACATAATGCTGTACTGTTAAAAAAAATTGATGAATACACTCTTCTGTTTGATCTAGATGCTCTAAAAATTCTTTTGATTCACTTCCTCCCTCATAAAATACATCCAAATCCCAGTTTTTTGAATATGTATGGTTCTTCAATGCAATCCCCTCCTGTTTCTTCCTTTATTTATTATAAGTTTATTCCTGCCGCTTTCCTATTTTTCTCCCCAGCTTATTCTAAAAAACTTTTTTAAGCATACTTCCCTGTTCCCCTTTGCAAAAAGCGTACCACGCTATTTAAAAGATTCGGCATCTTGTCCAAAAATAAAGTAAAAAAACGCTTCTATAGCGTTAAAAGTTAGGAGCTATTCTAGTCGACTTTCTATTTATCCGACATTAACGGGCTTTTGACCCCCACTGATTGAAGTTTCACTTTATTTTTAGCCACCGTCAGCAGTAAAACTGGCTTCCAAACCACCATATGCTTCCAAAAACCAAAATAACAATAAATAGGACAATCAGCAATGCATACCATGCTCCTCCTGTAGCTCCATATGCAACAGGAGCAGCATATGGAGCTGCAGCAGCTGGTGCTGGCGGCGCTGGCGGTATTGGTGCTCCTAATGGCACACTTGGCATTGCTTGGTATGGATATCCATATGCAGCCATTTATATTCCTCCTCTCTATTATAAATTATTCAATTTTTTTCTTATATGAATAGGCTTTTATACTATGTAGAAAGATATTTGTCTTTTTATCTTGCCCTATTTTTTCCCTTTTTCATATTTATTTCTATAAAATAATAGCTAACTATTGTTCTATAAGGATAGAACAATAGTTAGCTATTATTATTCGACAATTATTATCGTCTCAAAGCCATGTGATTTTGCTTCTGACGCCAGAGAATCGGCATTAGTTCGTTTAGAAAATGCACCAATTTGCACTTTATATAAACTTTCACTTTGAATAACGATTGTCTCAAATCCTTTTGCTTTAGCTTCAGCTGCAAGGCTGTCGGCATTAGCTTTATTTTTAAAAGCGCCAATTTGTACTTTGTATAGGATTGTGTCATCATTTTCTGGATTAGTCACTTCTTTTTTAAGCTGAAAAGCCTGAACAAGTCCATTCACATGTCCCCGAGCAATTGCTGTTATAAAAGAGGAATTTTTTAGTTTATTTGCATCAGAGTTTGTATCAATAAATCCATTTTCCGTCAATATTGCTGGCATTGCTGTTTCTCTCAACACGTGAAAATTTGCTTGCTTTTTTCCTCTATCATAAAAATTAGTACTGCTTATTACTGCATTATGAATCTGTGTTTGATACGTCGTAGTTGGAGTTCCTGATCCTGGATATACATAACTTTCAAAACCTGTTCCACCCCCAGCATTAATGTGGATGGATAGATAATAATCTGCTCCCCAAGAATTTGCTGCATTTGTTCTTTCAGATAAACTGACAGTAGCATCTCCCGTCCGACTCATTCGTACCGAAACATCAGAATATTCATCTTGAAGGATATCTCGCACTTTTTTGGCAATTTGTAAAGTAATGTTCTTTTCTTGAATGCCATTGCTAACAGCCCCTGCATCAGACCCGCCATGTCCTGGATCAATAAAAATTTTTACCATTCCATTCATCACCTCATCATAGCTTATGACAAACGGAAAAAAATGCTTGGATACTTGTCTCTTATCATCGAATTTTTCTCATCTATCTTCCCTGCTGCTTCTTTTCCCTTCAGCTCTGTTAATTTTACGCTCATTTTATGCTCTTTCCCTTCATTTTCTCCTTGTTCTCGAATAACTTTTTCGGACATGCATATGATGTATCAAAGGAGGAATCAAAATCTGAATGAAAAAAAGCGTTATTTTTTTAATCCTACTTTTATTAGTCGCATTCGTTGCCTATATAGAAACACCCACTGCCCGTATTAATAAAGATTATGTTTACTATTATGATGGAAATGCAGAGAATTCAGAAGAAGCAAGTACATCAGCAGAATCCCTCGGTGCGCCGGAATTAGAATACCAGCTAGATTCCACCGTCAAGGAAGATGGCTACATAATAGAAACATACCGGGAATATGAAATATATAAAGACAAAAATGGAGAGATCATCAAAACTAAAGCAACAACAAATACACAAACGATTAAATACGCCGAGAATGAGTAGCAGACAAGCTTATGCTGCTCATTCTCCTAAAAAGGGATTTTCCATATTTGAAAGATAAGGACTCCAGCTATGCTCATAATAACTGTTCCTAGAATAGCAACCAAGCTTGCTCCTTATTCCATAATTAAATAATCAATCTCAACAATATCCTTGCTGTCGCGGAAGGTTCCCGCAGATACACCAATAACTTTTCGAAATGCTTTATTAAAATAATTTGCATTGGCATACCCAACTGCAGCAGCAATTTCTATAATCGTGGAATTTGTGGTACGAAGAAGTTCTGCTGCTTTTTGAATGCGGATTTTAGTAAGATATTGAATGGGTGTTATATTTAGCTGATTCTGAAACTGTTTAATAAAATAATATTTAGAGTAGCCAGAAATCGCCGCTATTTCATCAAGCGTAATTGGATCATGATAATGTGTCTGCATATAAGTTACTGCTTTTGTGATATTCAGCGAAAAGTTTCTTTTTGTTTTTTCTATATTTTTGCTAAAACGATAGCATTCCATAATAAATTCATACGCTTTGGCTGATGCATGATAAGAATCAGTAATTTTTTGTTCGCATGTCTGCTGATAAATTTTTAATAAAAGCTGAATCAGCACGGAGTTTACCGGAACTTCCACAACAGGTCCAGCTTGTTTCTGCATCATATTCCAGCATTTAGCTGCCTCGCTTCCTACTAATGTAATAAAAATAAACTCCCACTGTTTACTGTCTGCTGGGAGATAATAGCGATGATCGCTCGGAATCTCCACAAGAAAAGCCTGACCGGCTTCTAGACGGTAAGTTTCCCCCTCCATTTCAAGCCTTCCTTCTCCAGATAATGTATATTGAAATACATATTTGCCCACATCTTTCCGCTTTAATCCATGCCAGTCATATGTTGTTCCAAATATTTTTTCTTCCCTGCCAAGCACTGAAATATTGGCCAATTCATTTTTTGAATTATCTTGAAAGTAAAAGCCATATACCCCGTCCCCTGCTCTGTTACTTTCTTTTGCAACAAAAGACAACATATTACCCTCCAATCACATTAACTTACCATTGATACTATATAGAAAGCGCTTTATTATTAGTTTATCAAGAAAAAATAATTCTGAATAGATGCTAACTATTTAAATCCAATCAGCAATTTTTTAATCCATACAAGCATAGTTGGCCCATTTCAGTTAGGAGGAAAAGAATGAGCAAAATCACCTTTATTGGGGCAGGGAGTACTGTTTTTACAAAAAATGTTCTTGGCGACTGCATGTTTGTTCCAGCATTGGCAGGGTTTGAATTTGCCTTATTTGATATTGATGCGCAACGTCTAAAGGAATCAGAAAATATGCTAAACAACTTAAAGCAAAGCTTGCAGGCAAATGTAGTCATAAAAGCCTATACAGATCGCAAAGAAGCTTTACGCGGGGCAAAATATATTATTAATGCCATTCAAGTCGGCGGCTATAAACCTAGTACTGTCATTGATTTTGAGATACCGAAAAAGTACGGGCTTCGCCAAACAATTGCCGATACAGTAGGGATTGGCGGAATTTTCCGTTCCTTGCGCACCATTCCAGTAATGTGGGATTTTGCCAAGGATATTGAGGAAGTTTGTCCAGATGCCCTGTTTATGAACTACACCAATCCAATGGCCACTTTAACAGGAGCCATGCTGCGCTATACGAATGTCAAAACGGTTGGTTTATGTCATAGTGTGCAGGTTTGCAGCAAGGACTTGTTTGAATCATTAGGAATGGATCATGAAGGCGTTGAAGAAAAAATTGCCGGAATTAATCATATGGCATGGCTTCTTGAAATAAAACGGGATGGCAAAGACTTATATCCTGAAATTAAGCAGCGTGCAAAAGAAAAACAGCTTGCCAAACATGATGATATGGTGCGTTTTGAATTAATGGATAAATTCGGATATTATATAACAGAATCTTCTGAGCATAATGCAGAATACCATCCATACTTCATTAAACGAAACTATCCAGAACTCATCGAAAAGTTTAATATTCCATTAGATGAATACCCGCGCCGCTGCGTCGAACAAATAGAGCGCTGGGAACAAATGCGCGACGAAATGGTAAATAATGCAAAGCTGACCCATACACGCTCTCGTGAGTATGGGTCACGGATTATCGAAGCAATTGAAACAAACAATCCATTTAAATTCGGCGGCAATATTTTAAATACAGGACGCCTTATCAGCAATTTGCCTGAAAAAGCGGTTGTTGAATTATCCTGCGTAGCAGATCGCAGCGGCATTACTCCTTGTTATGTTGGAGACCTTCCAGAACAACTGGCTGCCCTTAACCGCACCAATATCAATACACAATTGTTAACGATTGAAGCAGCCGTTACTGGAAAAAAAGAACATATTTATCAAGCAGCCATGCTTGACCCGCATACAGCAGCAGAATTATCCATGGATGATATTATTGCCATGTGTGATGACTTAATCGAAGCACATGGCGATTGGATTCCTAAATTTAATCATTCAAAAATAATTTTTGCATAATATGTTTAGTATAAGCTGCATCTTCCAATTGCCAGATATTCTCAGCAATTGAAGATGCAGCTTTTCTATTAATCAATTGGATAAGCAAAAAAGCAAACTTCCTATTTAAAGAAGAGAGACTCTTCACATTCTATAATAAAAGAGCACTCGACTAGGAGCGCCCTTTTATCTATCATCTTTTCTTCTTTTCTTTTTCGGCACGATAAAATTCATGAAACATTTTCATCAATGCTCTTTTTTCAATTCTTGATACATAACTTCTTGATATCCCTAATTCTTTAGCTATTTCCCGCTGTGTTTTTTCTTTTTGCAAATCTAGGCCAAAACGTCCGACAATTACCTCTTTTTCTCTTTCATCCAATACATCAATATATTCTTTTACTTTTTCTAATTCCATATTTAATTGGATCGTATCGACCACATCTTCGGACTCTGATTTTAAGACATCAATAAGACTAATTTCATTCCCTTCTTTGTCTTGCCCAATGGGATCATGCAAGGACACATCTTTTTTCGTTTTCTTCAATGCCCGCAAATGCATCAGTATTTCATTTTCAATACATCTAGCAGCATATGTCGCAAGCTTTGTACCTTTTCCTTCTGAAAAGCTTTCTATTCCTTTAATTAATCCAATAGTACCAATTGAAATCAGGTCTTCAGAATCTTCTCCTGTATTTTCAAATTTTTTAACAATATGTGCAACAAGACGCAGGTTATGTTCAATCAGCATATTCCTTGCATGTGAATCTCCCTGCGCCATTAAACGCAAATATTTTTTTTCATCTGCAGCAGACAACGGTTGTGGGAAGGCATTATTCTTCACATAGGAAACAAGGAACACCAACTCTTTCAGCAAAATTCCAAGCGAATATAAAATTCCAGACATTGTTTCACCTCCACATTAAAGGACATTAGCCTATACTTTATAACTATGTGAATAAGAGAAGTGTTTTGCATGTCCAAGGAATAATAATCTTTAGAAAATCTTTTTGATTTCGGTTTAAAAAATGCAGTTAATGGGTAAAAAGGATATTTGTATGACATCAATCAAAAAAATTGGATAACCACAAAAACAGGATATTACAAAATTTGCAGTATTATTTTTCCACTTTTTTTATAAATGTGAGTTTTTTCAGCAAAATCCTTGTATAATATGGATAAGAATTCTTTTACTATACATAATTGCTTCATTTTGGCCAAACAAAGGACATATGGCGATTGATACTTGCGAGGGGATAAAAATGAATACAAAATATTTGGACTTATTAGTAGAGAAATATGATTCTGAAGAAAAAGTTGTAACAGAGATTATCAACCTAGAAGCCATTTTAAACCTGCCAAAAGGAACCGAACATTTTGTCAGCGATCTCCACGGAGAATATAATGCCTTTCAACATGTATTAAGAAATGGCTCCGGCAATGTAAAAGAAAAAATCAAAGATTTGTTTAAAGATGAACTTTCCCAATTAGAGGTAGATGAATTTGCAACATTGGTCTATTACCCTGAGGAAAAACTAGACATGATGAAATCATCCTTTGAACGTTCTGTTCAACTATATCAATGGTATGCAGATACAATTGAACGAATGATTAGACTCGTATCTTTTGCTTCTTCCAAATACACGCGCTCCAAGGTTAGGAAAGCGTTACCAAGCCAATTTGTTTATATTATTGAAGAGCTGCTGTACAAAAAAGATGAACTTGATAATAAAAAAGAATACTATACGGAAATCATTCAAAGAATTATTTCGTTAGGACAAGCACCAAAACTAATCAGCGGCATGGCCTATACTATTCAAAATTTAGTAGTAGATCATCTCCATGTAGTAGGAGATATTTATGACAGGGGGCCAGATCCTGATAAAATCGTCGATAAATTAATGACCTACCATTCTGTTGATATACAGTGGGGGAATCATGATGTGTTATGGATAGGAGCATTTGCAGGATCAAAGGTCTGCCTTGCCAATATTATCCGGATTTGTGCAAGATATGATAACTTAGATATTATCGAAGATGTATATGGCATTAATTTGCGTCCACTTCTTAACCTAGCAGAAAAATATTATGAAGATAACCCTGCATTCCGCCCAAAAATCAACGCAAAAGAAACAAATATTTCCGAAGAGGAAATATTGCAAATAACAAAAATTCATCAAGCTATTTCCATTATTCAATTTAAATTGGAAAGTGCCATCATTAAAAGACGACCAGACTTCCATATGGAACGAAGACTATTATTAGAAAAAATCAATTACTACAATAATACTATTGAATTAAACGGCATTACTTATCAGTTGGAAAATACATGTTTTGCCACCATTGATCAAAAAAATCCTGGATTATTATTGCAAGAAGAAGAAGAAGTTATTGAAAAACTGTTATTTTCCATCCAGCATTCCGAAAAACTTGCTAGACATATGCATTTTCTAATGAAAAAGGGCAATCTCTACCTTCCCTATAACGGAAACCTTCTTATTCATGGCTGCATTCCGCTCAACAATGATGGCACAATGAAAGCAATGGTCATTGATGGACAAGAATATGCCGGCAAAAAGCTGCTGGATATTTTTGAATACTATTTAAAGGCGGGATTTGCTCATCCTCAAATTACGGATGATTTGGCAACAGATATGATCTGGTATTTATGGTCTGGGGAAAACTCTTCTTTATTTGGCAAAAAAGATATGACTACATTTGAACGTTATTTTATTAAAGACAAAGCAGCACATAAAGAAGAAAAAAATGCTTATTATAAATTGCGGGAAGAGGAAGAGATTTGCCGAAATATTTTAGCTGAATTTGATTTAAATCCAGACCAAGGACATATTATTAATGGTCATACCCCTGTAGAAGAAATAAATGGAGAAAATCCAATTAAAGCAAATGGCAAAATGATTGTCATTGATGGCGGTTTCTCAAAAGCATACCAATCAAAAACAGGAATCGCAGGCTATACTCTTTTATATAATTCATATGGCATGCAGCTTGTTGCACATAAGCAATTCACTTCCAAAGAAGACGTACTTTTAAATGGTACAGATGTTTTATCCGTAAAACGAGTAGTGGATCGTGAGCTTAGAAGAAAAAAAGTATTAGAAACAAATGTCGGCGAAAAAATATTAGAACAAATTACAGATTTAAAACATCTATTAGAATATCGTTTCGTCAAAAACTCATAAAACGAAGCTTTAATCAGCGGGAATTTTCTTTATCTCCCTCTGACAATCAGGCTTTTATAGGAGACAAATAAAACATATCAGCTAAAATAATCCTGCTGATATGTTTTATTTATTTATTTAGAATCCGTAAAAGATGAATGGATAAGGCGAAACTTCAATCAGGCTTTTCCCGCACATTTCTGCCCATCTAGATTTCTCATCACCCCTTAGGTCGGGGCAAAGCCTGTTGATGCATGATAAAATTTTTCTTTTCCATTCTAATGTCAATCATAAAATATATACATGCATACATTTTTTCCTAGATGACAACTCGTTAAGCAGAATCCTTCTCCACCCAAAAGATTTTAGTCCGATTTTGTAATTTTATAATCATCATACCTCAACACCTTTCTCCTTATATAAATTAAAAGCGGTTCATATAATAATGTTTCGCTGCATTTTCTTCCATAATTTCTTCAACACGCTTAGCTTCTATAAATGCCTGCTTTGTTTCCTTCACTTTGTTAATCGTAATCGTAAAAAACAACAAATTTAAGGTCATTTCCTTATCCCTCCTATGATTTTCATCCGTTAAATCCGCGGGGAACCTCCTATTAAAATGTGTCTTTGGTTATGTTCCTCCATAATTCTGCTAATTTCTTGTTCATGCTGCATTTCTTCCGCTGTCTTCTCATGTTTCTTAATACTGATTGTGAAAAACAACAAATTAAGTGTCATTTTCTCACCTCCTTTCGCCTATCCTTTTATCTTTTTTTACTTTTTTGTAAAATTTTATTAAAAAAAAGCGCAAAAAAACCGCAGAGAACTATACCCCCTGCGGTTCTAAAATACAATATAAAAAACCGCAGGACACCATTCACCTGCGGTTGGATAGACTAAAAGTATGGTAAACTAGTTCTTCCATTCCTTATAGGTTGAATTTGTGTGGATTGCATATAAAGTTGTTTTGCTCCCGTTTAATAAACATGCTGATACAACAATATACTTTTTCATATTATTCAACCTCCTTTAAGAAATAATTTGTTTACATTGGTAATTATATCCTCCATTTCCAATTTTGTAAACCTCTTTTTAAAAAAATAGGCAAAAAAGATCGAATTATACTATATTTCTGAATAAAAAATTTTTTTAAACAAAAAAAAAAAACCAACTTTTACAAGTTAGTTTTCATTTATTATTATCTATTAGTTCATTTAATATATTCTTTAATTTTTTTACCTTTGTAAAAAAGAAAATAGACCCGCCTAAGCAAGCAGCGGTCATCATCATCATTGCCGCAATATTTGTTTCTGTTTTATCAGGAGCTGGAATGATTACACCCAAATAAAAAAAGACACCTACAGCTAATAAAACTATAGCAAATCTTTTAAAATCCGCTATTTTCCCCATTAAATCTTTCACTGTCTTATTCATATTTCTCCCCCTTTTATCTGCTTATCTATGATACCACTTTATCATACTAGCAATTTCTTCTCCTTATGAAATTACTAGTAAAACTGGAATAATGCATCCTTTTTCCAAATGCTTTCCCATTTATAAAGTGGAACTTCAATCAGTGGGGTTTTCTTCATCCTCCACTGATTGTTAGTTGAACTAATCAGGCTTTTATGGACAAGTTTCTACCCACCTACATTTCTCGTTTTCTCTTACAATCCCTTAGATGGGGACCGAAAGCCTGTTAAATAGTGATAACTATCTATTTTCCCCCTCTAAAGCACAATTAAGCTGCAAACAATAATAAAGCATTATTGTTTGCAGCTTAATGTTTTGATTTGTCATTCTAATGCCTGCGTTAAATCTTCTATCAAATCCTCTACATCCTCTAATCCCACAGAAATCCGCACTAGCCCATCGGTAATGCCAAGCTGCTCTCTTCGCTCTTTTGGAATAGAGGCATGCGTCATTTTAGCAGGAACAGAAATTAAACTTTCTACTGCGCCAAGGCTTTCTGCCAAGGTAAAATATTTTATTTTATTCAGCAATTTGCCTGCGTTTTTTTCACTGCCCACATCAAAGCTTACCATTCCTCCAAATCCTGATGCTTGTTTTTTGCTGATTTCATGATTAGGATGCGTCGGAAGTCCAGGATAATATATCTTTTGGATTTTAGGATGATTTAATAATAAAGAAACAATTTCTTTTGTGCTTTTTTCATGTGCTTCCATGCGTATGCCAAGTGTTTTTATGCCGCGAATCAAAAGCCATGAATCATTTGGTCCAAGCACACCGCCTGTTGAGTTTTGAATAAAATGCAGATTTTCTCCTAATTTTTCATCATTTACCACTACTAGACCTGATACAACATCACTATGTCCCCCTAAATATTTAGTGGCACTATGAAGAACAATGTCAGCGCCCAGCGGAATAGGAGTCTGAAAATATGGAGTAGAAAAAGTGTTATCTACAATTGTCAATAAGCCGTGCTCCTTTGCCAAAAGAGAGGCAGCTTTTATATCAGTTATTTTTAACAAAGGATTAGTCGGTGTTTCAATGTATAATGCAACTGTATTCTTTTGGATAGAATCTTTTATATTCTTTATATTGCTTGTATCGATAAATGTAGCTTCAATGCCAAATTTCGCTAAGATGTTTGTAATAACTCGGAAAGTTCCTCCATATACATCATCTGTTAACAAAATATGGTCTCCTTGCTTAAACAGCATCATAACAGCTGTAATTGCCGCCATTCCAGAACTGAAGGCAAAGCCCCTTTTCCCTTCCTCCAACTCTTTAATAAGCTCTTCTAATGCGTGTCTTGTTGGATTCCCCGTTCTAGAGTATTCGAAGCCTGTATGATTGCCTGCTTCCTTTTGTTTATAGGTGCTGACTTGATAAATTGGCACGTTTACTGCTCCAGTATGGTCGTCTCCTGAAATGCCTCCATGAATAAGCTTTGTTTTACGTTTCAACTTATATGCCTCCTTCAAAGATTTTTTTGCTGATATAACGATCACTGCTATCCGGAAAAACAACAACAATATTTATTTCTTCTGTTGCCCTTTTGGCTTCAAGAATTGCAGCCTGCAATGCAGCTCCAGAAGAGCTTCCTACAAGCAATCCTTCTTTTCTGGCTATCTCTCTGACTTTTTCAAAGGCATCCTGATCGCTTATCGTGTATATTTGATCAAAATAAGCCGTATCCACAAAAGTCGGCAAAAATTCCATGCCGATTCCTTCTGTTTTATGTGGTCCATTTTTCCCTCCATTTAAAATAGAGCCTTCCGGTTCCACTACAACTGTTCGGATGGTGCCTTTTTGTTCTTTTAGAAAACGGGCAGTTCCCATAAAAGTTCCGCCAGATCCAGCCCCTGCAACAAAAACGTCTACTTTTTGATCCATTTGTTCCCATATTTCAGGCCCCAATGTCTTATAATATGTGTTTGGGTTGGCAGGATTTTCAAACTGTCCTGGGACATAGGACTTCGGAATTTGTTTTTGCAGTTCTTTTGCTTTTTGAATAGCTCCCTTGATTCCTAATGCTGTTGGTGTATGCACAATTTTTGCTCCAAGCGCGATCATAATTTGCTGCTTCTCCATACTGAATTTTTCTGGTATGCAAAATATCACCTGTATATTCTTATCAATCGCAGCAAGAGCCAAACCAATTCCCGTATTGCCTGCAGTTGGTTCAATAATTGTGCCGCCTTGTTGCAATTTGCCCGCTTTTAGAGCTGCCTCTATCAATTCTATTCCTAGCCTATCCTTGATGCTGCCTCCAGGATTGTAGTACTCCAATTTAGCAAATAGCCGCACATGCTTTGGGAGCTCAAAATGAGTCAGTTCTATGATGGGAGTATTTCCAATTAATTGATGTACATTTTTCACTGTTTTCAAGGCATTTCCTCCTCTTGCCTTTTTTTAGAGCTGCATATTAAATGGGAAAATTGTTTTTCTTTAATATTCAAATTAAACAAAGCGGAAAAGTATGATTAAAAGGAGGAGAGAAAACTCTAAGTATAATCTCCCTAGAGCTTCTCTCGTTTTGATGAATGGTTCTTATGTGGCAGTCAGTTGATTTTCGAAACAATTCTCATAACTAAATTCGCTGAATGAACAGCTGCTTTTTCTAAATACTGGTCAAATGAAAGGTGTGATTCTTTTCCAGCAATATCTGATAAAGAACGAATGATGACAAATGGCAATTTATATTGGTAAGCAACTTGGGCGATCGCTGCCGCTTCCATTTCTACAGCCTGCAATCCTTCAAATTTGCTTTGGATAAATGCTGCTCTTTCAGGATCATTAATAAAAGAATCTCCTGTTGTAATAAGTCCTTTTACAATAGCATGATCGCCTATCTCTTTTGCACAGATCTCTGCTATTTGAACAAGCTCCCCATCGGCCTCAAACGCAGCTGGCATTTGCGGCACTTGGCCGTATTCATACCCAAATATAGTTGCATCCACATCATGATGACGAACTTCTTGTGAAATAACCACATCTCCCACATTTAAATCTGGATTCAGTCCTCCTGCCGATCCTGTATTAATTAAATAATCTGGTTTAAAATTTTCCAATAAAATAGTCGTGCTCATCGCTGCATTCACTTTACCAATGCCTGATTGCAATAATACAACTTCTTTATCAAATAAAAGTCCTTCTACAAAGTGAAAACCTGCAATTTGCTGCTCCTTTTTATTTGTTATCTTTTCTTTTAATAAAGCTACTTCTTCTGCCATTGCTCCGATAATTGCTATTTTCATTTTTCGTCTTCTTCTCCTTTTTTGATTCCTTCCATAATCCAGACAAAATCATTAAACTGTTCAAATTTAACGGTAAATCCATTATCCTGAAATATTTCCGTTAAGATAGGAATAGTTGTATAATACTCACGCTTTAAATCTTCTGCTAAATTTGGATAGCCTTTTTTTACTGCCTGATCGATAGTTTGCAGATAATCAGCTCTTGAAGCAAACATTGTATCTGCAAACACTATTTTACCACCAATCGGCAAATAATTACTATATATCTCTATGGCCTTACGTTTTTCCTTATCTGTCAAATGATGAAAAGCATAAGTGCTGACAATCGTACATGGAATTTCTTTTATAACAAAGTGAAGAAAATCTCCTTCTTTTATTACAGCTTTTTTTTGAAGCTTTTTTTTCATCTGATTAAGCATTGCTTGCGATGGTTCAATGGCTGTTACCTGAAGACCATTGTTTAATAATTTCACTGTTAAATTTCCAGTTCCAGGTCCAAACTCTAAGACATGGCCAAAAGCCCGATCTGCCACTTCTTGCAAAATTTTATCATAGGAACGAAATACTTCTTGATATTCTAGATCACTCCTTATGCTTTTATCATAAGTATCTGCCCATTCCTCAAATATTTCCACAAACTCCTTGCCCATGTCAACACCCCTTTTATATATTATTATTCCTATAAGCATAGTATGTTTTAGAGTAGTTTTTGTTTCAAATTTCTTTTAAACTCCTTTTCCTCACTAAAAGATGCAGCACATATGCTAAAATAAAAAGGAATTTATCATGCCTTAACGGGATTTTGCCCCACTTAATGGAGTATAAAAAAGCGAAAAATCTAGGCGGACAAAAAACTTGCCTGCAAAAGCCTGATTGGTTCAACTAGCAATCAGTAGGCAGACGCAAAAAAAACCTGCTGATTAAAGCATCACTTTATAGGAAAGGACGAGTGGAATGAACTTTCATCTAGACATAATAGAAGATAAAATTGAATTTTTTGAAGCAGATAATTTAAAAGCTTTAGAAAAAAAAGTCAATGACCAAATTGACATCAATAAAGGAATTTTTTTAGGGGTCCATTCTGTCAGCCATCAGATGGTCATTGCCGACAACGGGCGACCTTATTTTACTGCCGTGGTCCATTTTAAAGCAAAAAACAAATAATATGATTGATGCATCATACAGCAAAAAATGCGGATGAGATTCCATCCGCATTTTTATTACTGTATATTCAAGTCTTTGATTTCTTCTACTTTGACTGGCTTCCATCCTTTTTGATCAATCCATTCAATGTACACACGATATTTTTTTGATTTATCTTTTGATGATACCGTGCCAATTGATTTTTGAGGATCATAATTGTTATTTCCTAAAAACCAAATGACCATATCTGATTCATCCAGCCCAGATCCATATGCTAGTGCCTTTACTTGCTCATTCCAATCTGTTCCTTCAGAATAAACAGCGCGGTGCTCGCCAGTTTGTGTTGTGCCAACAGATTCCCATGAAGGATTTTCGATTGTTTTTACTACATTGGAATCACTGCCGCCTTCTGTTATAATGGGTTCTTCTTCAGTTTTAGACTCCTCTTCTTCTACTGTTTTTTCTTCATCAGAATTAGTGGATTCATCTGTATCGCCATTGACAGTTTCTGCTTTATTATCATTTTCTTTTGTGTTTACAACATTTTCTTTAGCTGTTTTGTCTGCATTTGTTTCATCTTTTGAACTAAAGATCGTATAAGATACAAATACAATTAATAAGATCACTATTACAATTAAACTATTTAAAATCAAATTCGTTTTTTTTCTTTTGGAACGCTGCTCAGAACGACTTCGATTATTCACATTGCCTTCACTATTCAAAGTGTTTCTCCTCCTATTTTCCAGTTCCAGTCAATAGCTGTATTCATTCGGATGGTTTTATTGCAGTGATTAATAGAATGAGTACTCTGCTTTATAATGCAGTGCAACCATTCTTTTATTAAGACTGTACATATTCTATCATGAGAAAGCATTAGTGAAAAGTATTTCGAGCAATTATACCGATTAAGAACCTTTACTTCTCCTTATGATCATAGTCATAAACAGCTTTCACCATTTCAGCAAATAAAGGATTAACCCCTCCTTCATCAGCAGCAACACCTAAATTCACAGCAACTAAAGCATACCTTGGCTTTTCATAAGGAAAATACCCAGCAAACCATTTATTATGCAGCTGCTGATTATTTTTTATAACGTCGGTCTCTGCGGTTCCTGATTTTCCTGCCACTGCATATGGCAAATCCTGAAACCATTTGCCGGTGCCTTTTTCGTTTACAACCACTTCTCTAAGAAGCTGCTGCAATTTTGCTGCTGTATAAGGGGATATTGTATCTCCCGATAAATCTTCTTGTTTAAAATTTAAGAATGTGCTGCCATTTTTATATTCAATGCTAGAGGCAATGCGTACACTCTGTTTTTCTCCTCCACGAGCAATTGTTGCCATCATATTAGCCACTGCAAGGGGAGTGACTCGCACTTCGTTTTGGCCAATTCCAGTTAATGCTACAAAATTATTGTCTTTTTTCGCCTCTTCCGTTAGAAATACTCTTCCCTTTTCTTCATCCTGCAATTGTTTAAAATTCTTTGTGTGATAGATCGTTCCCTCCCAGCCAACTGTTTGCGTCAACGATAATTTTTCTGCATACTCCTCTAATATATTTACATCTTTTGCTTTTAATTCTTTGGCAAGTGTTGCAAATGTATTGTTGCAGCTGACAGCAAAACTGTTTGTAAAATTCAGCATACCGTGTTGATAGGTTGGATCTGGATCGCCATTAATTTTTTTGCTGCAATCAAACAAGCGATTATGATCATCTAATCTATAATCAATAGCGGCTGCAGCAACCACTGTTTTAAATACAGATCCAACAATTTGCTGCTTTAGCATAAAGTTGTTTATTCCCTCTGTGTTGTAAGGATTTTGCCTATCAATCGCAGGCCTGGAAACCATTGCTGCCACTGAATTGGTTTCTAAATCTAAAAGAACAAGTCCCCCTTTTTTTATGCCCTGTTTATCCACCAATTCCTCTGCTGCTTCTTGAAGTTCTTTATTGATCGTTGTTTTTATATTAACTGGATAGAATGGATTTGCGGGCTCTACATATTTTACATTAATGCCAAACAGCGGCTTTCCTGTACCATCGACATGATAAACTAACTTCGCTTCTCCATCAGGCAAAAGAAATTCATCAAAGCTTTTTTCCATTCCAGTAAGTCCTATTAATGTCTGATAAGAGAGTTTTTTTTCTGGATACCTTTTTGCTAATAGCGCTTCATTTTGGCCTGTTATTCCAAGAAGCTGCTCTGCCAAACTATTTTTAAGGCTATCCTTTTTTTCTACGGCAAACACTCCTGGTATAGCCATCTTATTAATAGCTTCCCTCTGTGTGTCCGTTAGCTGAACAGGTGCAGTTCCGCCAAAAACAACCGGAGCTTTTGCATTTTGTATCGCAGCCTGCAATTGGGATGCTGGAACTTCCATAACTTCAGCCACCTTTTCCTTATTCCACTCCATATTTTTTAAAAAAGGAAAAAGGATTAAAACCGATTGTGTCTGATGTGTAAGAGAATTTCCGTCCTTGTCTAAAAATCCGCCTCTGCCATTATCTAATACAATTTCTTGAGACCGCTGCTTAACGCTTGCTTCTGCTAAATTAATATTATGTTTTGTAAAATGTTCTGTTTCAACCAGTTGCACTTGCACTAAACGTGCAAGCAAACAGGAGAGTCCTGCCATTAAAATGATTCCTACACCAATTATTCTCTTTCTCCACATAAAAACACCTCATCAAAAGTCTTGACGAGGCGCTTTCATTTCAAACTATATTTTGAAGCTTTTATTTAATAGTGATAATTTGTACGTTCATTTCCCCACCAGGAGTTTGTACCACTACCTTATCTCCTACTTTTTTGCCAATAAGGCTTTTGGCGATTGGCGAGTCATTTGAAATTTTCCCTTCAAACGGATCTGCTTCTGCACTGCCGACAATTGTATATGTCTCTTCATCTCCATCAGGAAGTTCAATAAATGTAACAGAGCTTCCTAAAGAGACTTTATCTCTATCAAGCTCATCTTCAGAAATAATTTTCGCATTGCGAATCATATTTTCAATTGTTGTAATGCGCCCTTCTACAAATGCTTGCTCTTCTTTGGCAGAATCATATTCAGAGTTCTCTGACAAATCTCCAAAACTTCTTGCAATTTTAATACGTTCTACTACTTCTTTTCTTTTTACCGTTTTTAATTGTTCTAATTCTTGTTCTAATTTTTCTTTACCAGCCAATGTCATAGGAAATACTTTTTCCATGTTGATTTTCCACTCCTTCTGGTTTCCATCACAATCATTTTGTTTGGGAACAGTTGTTTTTTTATGTATAAGAAATTTAGCGCGTCTAATAAGACGCGCGTACTTATTCTAATAGGAAGAGTTTAATACGTATTACAGAAAAAAGAAAGCCCTTTTTTCATTTTGTAATAGTAATGTTATACATAACTTGCCAAAAATAGAATCATTTATACGAAAAATTTCCTATTAAAACAAAATAATGAAAACCTGTTTATTTTGATCCTTGTGAATAAATCTTATGAAAAAGTGATTATTGGCTCATTTATCAAACAAACATTTTCGCATTTCCTCCAATTGCTTTTAAAGAAAAGCAGCTAAATGAACCAAAATCACTAAAATCTTTCACAAAAACCTCGTTATTATCTGCTATTGTTTCACAAAAGTGACTTTTGTTCAAGGATTGTTTGGATTTTTGTTACCATCAAGTCAATGGCAACATGGTTTTGTCCACCTTCTGGAATAATGATATCTGCATATCTTTTAGTTGGTTCAATAAATTGATTATGCATAGGCCGGACCACATTAACATATTGATCAATTACAGAGTCCATAGTGCGCCCACGATCCTTTATGTCTCTTGTTAATCGTCTAATAATTCGAAGATCCGCGTCTGTATCAACAAATAATTTAATATCCATTAAATTACGAAGTCTTTCATCTTCTAAAATTAAAATTCCTTCAATAATGATGACATCTTTTGGCTCTACCATAATCGTCTCTTTCGATCTTGTATGGATATTATAGTCATACACAGGCTTTTCTATTGTTTCATAACGAAGCAATTTTTCAATATGATTAATTAAAAGATCCGTATCAAAGGCTAATGGATGGTCATAATTTGTTTTCAGCCTTTCTTCAAAAGGCAAATCTGTTTGATCTTTATAATAAAAATCTTGTTCGATCATCAAAATAGAATGATCATTAAAACTTTCATAAACTGCTTTTGAGACACTCGTTTTTCCTGAACCAGATCCACCAGCGACCCCAATTACAACCGGTTTACGTTGCATGCAATTAGAGCTCCTTCCGCATCATGTTGTTAGGATGGACAGGTTTTGCTACTTTAAACTTCACAATTTGCAGCGGATGTCTTGCCGCATCCAGAACTTCTCCATCTTCATCCCATATTGTGTCTACAACCATTGTAAAATTATCAATTTCCGGACCAAAAAATTCTACTTCTTGACCTGGTTTAAAGTAATTGCGCTGCTGCAGTGTCACCATTTGTGTTTCTGCATCATAATCAAGCACTAATCCCGCAAAATCAAATGTTGTTTTTTTGCTATGGTTTCCAAACATTTGCTCTTCATAACCTGGTTGCCCTTCAAAAAAGGCAGGCGCTGTATCGCGGTTTGCACATTTATCTAATTCTTTTAACCATTCTTCATCTATTACAAAGTTGTCTGGGTCTGCGCAATACGCATCAATCACTTTGCGATAAACCGTTACAACTGTTGCAATATAATGAATAGACTTCATTCTTCCTTCAATTTTTAAGCTGTCGATGCCAATTTCAATCATGCGTGGAATAGATTCAATTAATTTTAAGTCTTTAGGACTCATTGCAAATGGTGCATCTTCATTTGCAAACAAAGGATTTTCTTTATTGTTTTCTAATTTATATAAATCATAATCCCAACGGCAGCTTTGACAGCATCCGCCCCTGTTTGAATCACGTGCCGTCATATGATTGCTTAGTGTACATCTTCCAGAATAAGCAATACACATTGCCCCATGGATAAATGTCTCAATCTCAATATCGACCTTTTCTTTCATTTCAAGAATTTCTTCTGCGCTTGTTTCCCGTGCTAATACAACTCGCTCTAATCCTTCTTCTTTCCAATATTGCACGGCTTTCCAGTTGGATAGCGATTGCTGTGTGCTTAAATGCACTTCAATTTCTGGAGCTACTCTGCGGCATGTTTCAATAATTAATGGATCGGCAACGATAATTCCATGCACCCCAGCCTCTTTTAATCCCAATAAATACTCTTCAAGACCATCAATATTTTCATTATGTGCAAAAATATTTGTTGTCACATACACTTTTGCATTATATTTTTTAGCAAATTCCACTCCTTCTTTCATTTCCTCAAAAGTGAAATTTCCCGCATTAGAACGAAGTCCATACTCTTGTCCGCCGATAAATACTGCATCTGCTCCATAAGCAACAGCAATTTTAAGTTTTTCCAGATTTCCTGCTGGAGCCAATAATTCTGGTTTTTTTACAATGACTCTTTTTCCATCTCTTATTTCAGATATTGGAGTTTTAACGATTGTCATGCTCTTTTCCTCCTTTTCCCTTCTTAATAAACAGTTTCTTTGAAGAAAAATCCTGTATCTAGCTGTCTATTTACTGGCTGAATTTTTTCGATTTCTGCAAGAAATGCTTCTTTTTCTTCTTCATATTGATCCGGATCATCTATACACATATCAATAGCTTTTCGGTAAATGCTTGTTATTTTCTCTATATAAGAAGAGTCTTTTAATAATCCCTCAATTTTAAAGGAATCAATGCCTGCCTCGATTAAATCTTGCATTTCATCTACAATGCAAATATCATTAGGACTCATAATATGAGTGCCGTTTTCATCTTCAAAGATTGGATATTTATTTTCTCGTTCTTTATCGTGTAAAAATAAATCTTTTTCCGTTCTTTGTTGATCCATTTCTTGCTCTTTTCCTTGATATTGAAAATAATGTTTCAAAAGAGAGCGTTTTGACTGAAACATTGTTGTCATCCCATGTACTTGAATCTCAATTTCTACTTCAGCATTTTCCTTTGTTTCAATAATGCTGTCCATGCTGAGCTCTCTAGCTAAAACTGCTCTTTTTGCCCCTTTTTTGCCCCAATAATTGCATGTATACCAATTTGTCCCGGTAGTTTCTGTGCTCCAATGAAGCTCTAATTCTGGGGCTGCTTCACGAGCAACCATTAACACAGCAGGATCTCCAAAGATAACTGCATCTGCTCCTGCTTCCTTTAAAAAAGGCAGATAATCATAAAGATCATCCATTTTATCATTATGAAAAATCGCATTAACTGCTACATACACTTTTTTATCATTTGCATGTGCTAATTCAATCGCTTTTTTTACATCCTCGCGATTAAATTCACCTGCTAAACGAAGTCCAAACTTTTGCTCTCCTACTACAAATGCATCTGCACCGCTTTTTATAAGGGGCAATATATCATCAACATGAGTTGGCGTTACTAATAGTTCAGGTTTCTTCATCATTATCTCCTCTTTTTGCTAATGGCTAACCCATCTCCAACAGGCAATATCGCTGTTTCATACTCTGGATGGCTCATTAGCCACTGATTATAATTATTAATTTTTCGCACCAATGCTCTAACATTGCGGCTTTCAATATCGCTTTGGGCTACCAAACCGTGAAACAATACATTATCGGTAAAAACAATCCCATCATTTGACAGCTGTTTTGTATATATATCAAAAAATTTGCGGTATTGGCTTTTCGCCGCATCAATAAATAATGCATCATACGGGCCAAATTGCTGCACTAACTTTTCCACATCAAAAGCATCCCCATAAATAAGTTTGATCTGCTTTTGTTTATTTAGATTGGCCACGTTTTGTTCAGCTATTTTATAGCGCTGTTCATCTCTTTCCACCGTTACAATTGTAGTATACGGCAAAGCCTCTGCCATCCTGATAGCGGAATAACCGATTGCTGTTCCTATTTCGAGAATTGTTTTCGGCTTGTGAATGCGCAAGAGCTGTAGCAGGGATTCTATGCCAACAAGCTCCATAATCGGCACATCATTATCGTGGGCATAGTTTTCTATTTCCTCTATTTCTTTTATTCTTCGCGGAACCAAAGCCTCAATATATGCCGTTATTTTGTCTTCTTGCATTTTTTCCACCTCATTGTTCTCTCTTGTAAAATAGGCCATGCTAATCGGCTCTGCTATCTAACATATGCTAACAAAGCCCCTACTAAAAATCTCTACCTAAAAATAGTTAGCTTCTCTTTATAAGAACCTAACATCTTTTTAGCATTTATCATACAATATAATAAACAGGAACAAAATATCATTCCAAAAAAATAATAGTATATATAAAAAACACTTGTACTATTTTAACATAAAATAAAAGGGAAAGCTAATGAATCTGCCTTCCCTTTTATTTCTTCCAAAAGTCAATTATTGGAAATGTATTTTTCCTTCAATTTGTTATGCTCTTGTAGGGTTTTAGAAAAATGGACTTTTCCATCTTTTGATGCTAAAAAGTATAGATAATCTGTTTTGTCAGGATGCAAAGCCGCTTCCATGGACATCACTCCTGCATTGGCGATTGGGCCAGGCGGAAGTCCTTTATTTTGATAAGTATTATACGGTGAATCTACTTCCAAATCTTTATATGTCACTTTTGCTTTATGTTTGCCTTGTGCATACAGAACAGTCGGATCTGTTTGCAATGGCATTTTTTCTTTAATGCGATTATAAAATACACTGGCAATTTTATTGCGATCGGCTTTTTTGGTTGCTTCTTTTTCAATCAAGGAAGACATAGTCAGAAATTCGTGAATTGACAAGTCTTGATCAGCAATTTCCACTTCATATTTTTGCACAATATTTACTGTTTTATCTAACATGGCAGAAATAATTTCCTCAAGGGTGGGATTTTTTTTGTAAAAAGGATAAGTAGCTGGAAAAAGATATCCTTCCAATGGATGTTTTACATCTTTCGCCAGTATTTCTGTTGTCAGCAAATCAGGATATTTATTCATCATTGATTGAATAAATGTCTCCTTATTTAATTGTTTGATAATATCTGCCTCTTTTTGATTGGTCTTTTTTGCAATCGCTGTCGCTATTTCATCCAGTTGTTTTCCTTCTGGTATCGTGATGGAAAACACAGGTTTTTGCATAATTTTCCCTGTTTTTAAACTATCAATAATCTGCGCAAAGGTCATAGATGGAGTCATATGATATTCCCCTGCCATAAAATCAGATTCATTTTTAAATTTGACATAGTATTTGAACACACGGGCACTTTTTACCATGCCTTTGTCTTCTAATGTTTGAGAGATAAAAGATACACTAGAACCAATTGGAATATCAACAACAACTTCTTTTTTGCTGTTCGGATCTACTGGTTTTAATGCAGAATGAATATATAAGAAGACGCTTAATGCTGTAATCCCAATAATCAGCACTATTGCTGCCGCTGCTATCAGCACCACTCTTCTTACAACTTTCGCTTCTTTTTGTCTTTCTGCTAAACTTTCTAAAAAAAACCCTTTTTTATTTGTCGTTCCATTATTCCCCTCTTTATCTAAAGCCACATATTTCCCTCCTAGATGTAGAGCATGTCTGCTCCAAAAAATCTCATATCTCGACTCATTATACTATATAATTGCCTTAAAAGTTGCAAATTTTAGGGAATGTCACTAAGAGAAAACTGGCATATTCTTATATTTCAATAGAAAAGGCATCAGCATATATAGATAATCGCCAATTTACTTACAAATAAAAAAGCAGCCAATTTGGCTGCTTTTTTATTCTTCGTCTTCTTGGTTAGAAAGGAATGTATTTAGCATTTCTTCTACTAAATCCCACTCTTCTTCTGTTTCAATTGGAGATAATTCCCCATCGCGTGTTTCTTCATTTGGAATAAAGGAAGATGCATGGATATCAATTTCTTCATCTTCGTCATCATCTTCTCCAATTGGATAATATAAAACATAAGACTTGCCAAACTCTTCTGATTCAAATGTAAAAAGGATTTCGCACAACTGCTCGTTTCCCTCTTCGTCTACCACTGTAATTGTATTTGTTTCACCATGTTCCATTTTTTCCACCTCTTATTTCTGGCTATCCAAATAGCCTTGTAGAATCATTGATGCTGCCATTTTATCTATTACTTTTTTTCTTTTTTTCCTGCTGACATCTGCCTCTAAAAGAATTCTTTCAGCAGCCATTGTCGTTAAACGTTCGTCCCACAGGATGACCGGCAGCCCAAATTCTTCCTCAAGCATTTTAGCATATTGTATGCTTGCTTCCCCACGAAAGCCAATGCTGCCATTCATGTTTTTAGGAAGTCCAACCACTATTTTACTCACATCATGCTCAACAATCAATAGCCCTATTCGTTTAATGCCAAATTCCTTTTTATCTTCATCAATTTTAATTGTTTCTATACCTTGTGCTGTCCAGCCAAAAGCATCACTTACAGATACCCCGACTGTTTTTGAGCCTACATCCAAGCCCATAACTCGCATTTACATTATTCCTCTCGCTGCTGTTTTAAATAAGATTTGACCAGCTCTTCTATAATTTCATCTCGCTCTAATTTGCGCATAATGTTGCGTGCATCCATATGTCTCGGAATATAAGCGGGATCTCCCGAAAGTAGATAACCCACTATTTGATTAATCGGATTATAGCCCTTTTCTTGAAGTGCATCATATACCTGATATAATACTTCCTTTACATCATGTTCATATGGTTCTTCCGGAAAATTAAATCTCATCGTTTTATCGAATGAGCTCATCAAACAACACCTCATTTTCTTTTGGCTCTCTGGTAAACTTCATAATCGGACAACCATCATAAGAATCTCCTCTGTCCTTTGATTCCAATGATGGTCTATATTCTCGAAAAACAAATCGAAACGGTATAACAAAGCCTTTCTATTAAAAACGATTGCTTCAGTAGTTATCTACATTTTACACTAGTTGCTGATAATATCAAACGGATTTGATGTATTCTTCTACAAATTGTAGTGCTTCTTGCAATTTAGAAGGATCCTTTCCGCCTGCCTGCGCCATATCTGGGCGGCCGCCGCCGCCGCCGCCGCAGCGTGTTGCCACTTCTTTAATGATTTTGCCTGCATGGAAGCCTTTTTCAATTAAATCTTTTGTTACTCCTGCGATAATATTTACTTTGCCTTCATTAACACTTCCCAGCACAATAACAACAGAATCAATCTTTTGCTTTAAATCGTCTGCCATTGTACGCAGGTTATTCATGTCTACGCCTTGAATATTGGCAACCAATACATTAACACCATTAATTCCTTTTACATTATTAACCAAATTACCCGCTTCAATATTACTTATTTTTGCAGCCAATGATTCATTTTCTCTTTGCAGCTGCTTTGTTTCTGCCAATAAACCATCGATGCGTGTCACAACATCTTTGGGACTTGTTTTTAGCTTGGCAGCAGCTTGCTTCAGCAAGCTGATTTGATCGGTTAATTGCTGATAAGCAGCTTGTCCTGTTACAGCTTCAATCCGGCGTGTGCCTGCCCCAATTCCTGCTTCTGAAACAATTTTAAATAGGCCAATTGCAGAAGTATTTTCCACATGGCAGCCTCCGCATAATTCTAAACTGAAATCTCCTACTTGAACAACACGAACAACTTTCCCATATTTTTCGCCAAATAGAGCCATTGCTCCCATTGCTTTCGCTTCATCAATGTTTTTATGATCAATTGAAACAGGAATGCTTTCCCAAATTTTTTCGTTAACAATTTTTTCTATTGTTTCTAACTCATCTGCTGTAATTTGGCCAAAATGAGAAAAGTCAAAACGCAAACGATCGCTTTGCACTAAAGAACCAGCTTGATTAACATGTGTTCCAAGCACATCTTTTAATGCTTGATGAAGCAAATGTGTTGCGGTATGGTTTTTGATAATTTTTGCCCGATTGCCTGCATCTACACTTGCTGTCACTTTGTCATTTAAAGCAAGTGTTCCTTCTTCTATTATCCCGCGATGAAGATTTTGGCCGTTTGGCGCTTTTTGCACGTCTTTTACTTTCACTAAAGCACCATTTGCCTTTAATGTGCCAATATCGGCAATCTGTCCACCGCTTTCTGCATAAAAAGGTGTTTGATCCAATATAAATTGAATTTCAGTTCCTGCTGATGCACTAGATGCCTCTTCTCCATTTTGAAGCAATGCAACAACTGTCGCCTCCGCAATTAAACGATCATAGCCAATAAATTCACTATCTACTTTAATCTCTCCAAGGATACCTGTTTGCACTTGCATGCTGTCTACTTCTTGACGAGCGCTTCGAGCGCGGTTTCGCTGGTTTTCCATTTCCTGTTCAAAGCCTTCATGATCTAGTTCCATGCCTTGATCTTCTGCATACTCGCTTGTTAATTCTACAGGGAAACCATATGTGTCATATAAACGGAACACATCAGCGCCAGAAATAATTTTGCTTTTTTCCGCTTTCGCTTTTTTTATGACATCTTCAAGAATCGCTAGCCCTTCATGCAATGTTTCGTGGAAACGTTCTTCTTCGCTTTTCATGACCTTCTGAATAAAGTCTGTTTTATTTTTTACTTCTGGATAAAAGTCTGCCATTACTTCCCCAACAACAGGAACTAATTCAAACATAAATGGACGATTGATATTAATATTTTTTGCATAACGAACTGCTCTTCTCAGCAATCTGCGAATAACATAACCTCTGCCTTCATTAGAAGGAAGCGCTCCGTCTCCAATCGCAAAAGCAACCGTGCGGATATGATCTGCAATCACTTTAAACGCTTCGTCAAGCTGTTTTTGTTCTCCATATTTTACATCAGCAATTTGTTCTGTTGCGCGAATAATTGGCATAAACAAATCTGTATCAAAGTTTGTTGGCACATTTTGCACAACAGAAGCCATGCGTTCTAGCCCCATGCCCGTATCAATATTTTTCTTTGGAAGAGGTGTATAAGTTCCATCTGGGTTATGATTAAACTCTGAAAATACAAGATTCCATACTTCTAAATAGCGATCATTTTCTCCACCTGGGTAAAGTTCCGGATCATTTTCATCATTGCCATACTCAGGACCGCGGTCATAAAAAATTTCTGTATTGGGACCACTTGGACCTTCCCCGATATCCCAAAAATTCCCTTCCAATCGAATGATGCGGTTTTCAGGAATGCCAATTTTATCCTTCCATAATTGGTATGCTTCCTCATCTTCTGGGTGCACTGTTACTGATAGCTTCTCCTTATCAAAGCCAATCCATTTTTCATCTGTAAGGAATTCCCATGCCCAATCAATAGCTTCTTCTTTAAAATAATCGCCAATCGAAAAATTGCCCAGCATTTCAAAAAATGTTTGGTGTCTTGCTGTTTTTCCGACATTTTCAATATCATTTGTGCGAATGGATTTTTGCGCATTTGTGATTCGTGGGTTTTCTGGAATAACTCTTCCATCAAAATATTTTTTTAATGTAGCAACACCACTATTTATCCATAATAAAGATGGATCATCATGGGGAACCAATGAGGCACTAGGTTCTACTGCATGGCCTTTTTCTTGGAAAAATTCTAAAAATTTGCTTCTAATTTCTGAACCTGATAAAACTTTCATTATTTTACCTCCTTATATGTATACAAACACACTTTTTCATAAAAGAATAAGTATATATCAGGCTGTCGAAAAACGTTTTCAATCAGCCTGAAAATTTGGCAAAATGGACTTTGTCTACACACTGTACATTATGATAGTTTTCAGCATAAAAAAAACTTCCATCCCTGGACAGGGACGAAAGTATGCTTTCGGTACCACCCTGATTACGGTAAACAATCTACCATTTCTCATTAGTTCCTTAACGTGAAAACTACGGCAGGGATTAGCTGCATTCAAGAACTAGCTTTCGATTACCCCTCGCTTAGAATTCCTTGCAGCCTACGGAAATTCCTCTCTATCATGCATAAGCATTAAGCGGACTATAATCTACTTTAATTTATCAATATTTTATCACAATTTCATTCTACATTTCGCATTATACTGATTATTATGCAGTATTGTCAATATTGTATCATGTTAGACCACCTATGTCTTTTTTCCAAAATGCTTGCGCAAATGGATAAGAGCTACTCTTAATATAGAAAGAAGAGGAACAGCAATAATCATGCCGACCATTCCCCCGACTTCTCCCCCAAGCAATAAAGCAAACATAATAAATAATGGATGCATATGCATGCTTTTCCCTACAATAAATGGAGATAAAATATTGCCTTCCAAAAATTGCAGAACAATGATAATGATGGCTATAATAAACAGCATTTTAACAGATATAGTGCTTGCAATGATAACAGCCGGCACCGCTCCAATTATCGGGCCAAAATAGGGAATGACATTGGTAATGCCAATAATGATTCCTAAAACAAGAGGATATTTCATATGAAAAACCCAAAATAATAAAGTGGAAATAAGCCCAATAATAAAACAGACCAATAATTGTCCTCTTATATAGCTGCCTAAAGATAAATTGACATCTTTAAGAAATAAGGAACCACTATCGCGCCATTTAGCAGGTGTAATAAATGCTGTTGCTTTTTTGACAGCATTTATGTCTTTTAACATATAAAATGATATAAATGGGATAAGCATAATGATAAGAAAGGAATTGACAATCCCCATAGCCCCTTTAATCACTTTTGTCAGCAGCCCATCCATTTTCACTTCAAAAGATTCAATGCCATGGTCTACCTTTTCCTGCATATTTTTGGGCCATTCCTTTGTTTTTTCTTGTATGTATTGTATCCAATCCCGGTACTGATTAGAAAGTTCCGGAGCACTTTCTGTCAACTCTTCAAGCTGTTCGATAAAAACAGGAGTCCCTTTATAAAACCCATATCCGATCCCGCCAAAAAATAAGATATAAATAAGAGCAACGGCCAAACCGCGATGCAGACCTTTTTCATGTAGCCACTCAATGACAGGATGCAATAAATACGTAATAAATGCACCAATAATAAACGGAGAAATGACTTTGAGCAATATATTTACAATTGGAAGCCAGATTGGAGATAATTTGATAAAAATAAAAAGAACAATAAAGACCAATAGAGCAAATCCTAATCGATAATACCATTTAATCTGAATATCCATCTAATCCCCTCCTTCCCTATTTTGAGTAGAACGAGGAGAATTTATGCAAAAAGCAGGAATGCCTAAAATGGCACCCTGCTTTATAAGTTTTATAATGCTTTCATTACGCGTTTTTGCAGCTTCTTCATTTGTCTATTGCTTATAATATGATTTTTTTGCATATAGTTGTACATAGCGACACCAGCGCCAACTACCAACAGGGTATTTAATGTTTTGCTCATCTTAAGTCGCACCTCGCTATTATTTATTCACCAATAATCAAGCAATTTTCACTTTTTTTGAGCTAAATAGAAAGATGAGTTTCTAAAGAATAAAGCGGCGATCATCTTCTTCAAATAAATCATCAAGTGAACTTAAACTGCCGTCTTCTTCAACTTGATGTGTATGAATTACCCCTTTTACTAAAGATAATTCAATAAAACAATTCCAACAGTAATATTGATTAATGCCGATTTTTCCAATATCTTTGCTTTGGCAATTTGGACATATCATCATATGGAATACACCTCATTTAAACATTTTAGATTTGATGAGCTTTTTATTGAAATAAAAACTAAGCTCTCGTGAGTATTCCCATTTTGTCCAAATTTCGCCATTATATACTAACACTTTCCACTTTTAAGGAGTCGGCATGTTTTTTATGAAAAGTTTTTTGCAAGATTGGAATATCTGTACCGTTTAATCAAGCTGAAGATAGGATTAGTTTAAGTCTCCGACAAGAGAAACATGCACTGAAATCATTCCCAGCTTCAAAATAGCTGAAGTAAAGGACTGCTCCCAAAAGAAACAGCCCTTCTAACAAAATTTATGGTTCTTATCCGTCTAAATTATCGTTTGATTATCACTTCTTCTTCCATAAAATCATATGGAGTGATATTTTCCATCCCAATTAATGGATCTATTTCATTCATTCGATCTGTATATAATAAAGAACTTTCTTTCTCTATAGCTTCCTCTGCTGTACTTGCTGCTGGTGAATCTTCAGCATCAAATAGCATTTTCTTTAATTTTTCTTGCAAAGTTGTTTGTCTTAACAACTCCTCATTGCGCTTTACGCCAATTTCCATTGCTTCCACTTCGCCAAGCAAAATCAAAAACTGCTTGCTTCTTGTAATGCCTGTATAAATTAAATTTCTTCGCAGCATCCGATAATAGCTTTTGACAATCGGCATAATCACGATCGGAAATTCGCTTCCTTGTGATTTATGGACAGAACAGCAAAAAGCATGGGTGATTTGCTGTAAATCTTGTCTGGTATAAGTTGTTTCGATTCCATCAAAAGAAACAACCACCATATCTTGCTTTTCCGTATTTTCCTTTGCATAAAAAATGGAAACAATCTCTCCCATATCTCCATTATACACATGATTTTCCGGCTGATTTACAAGCTGCAGCACCTTATCGCCAATTCGGTATACAACATCGCCGAACTTTAATTCTTTTCTTTTGCCGTCTGGATTTGGATTTAATATTTCTTGCAAAATGACGTTCATTCGGTCAATTCCTGCAGGACCGCGGTACATGGGCGCCAAGACTTGAATATCCATTGGCGCATAGCCCTTGTTCTTCGCATTTAAAACAACCTTTTTGATTGCTTCTCCAATTTGTCCTTGTGTGCATTTAATAAAAGAGCGGTCACTTTGCTGTACAGTCAGATTTTCAGGCAAGCTTCCTTTTTTTATTTCGTGGGCAAGTTCAATAATAGAGGAGCCTTCTGCTTGACGGTAAATATCGGTTAATCTTACTGTTGGAATGCATTCAGAGGCAAGCAGATCTTTTAGCACTTGTCCTGGACCAACCGAAGGCAGCTGATCCTCATCTCCTACAAGAATTACCTGCATATGTTCTGGCACTGCCTTAAATAATTGGTGGGCAAGCCAAATATCCACCATGGAAGTTTCATCAATAATTAGAATTCTTCCAGAAAGGGGATTATCCTCATCCCGTTCAAATCCTCCAGAACCATTCCAGCCTAATAGACGATGAATCGTCACAGCAGGAAGCCCTGTTGATTCTGCCATTCTTTTAGCTGCCCGACCGGTGGGTGCAGCCAAAACAAATGGGAATACTTCCTCTTTTTTATACATATTTGGATCCAATGAACAGCCATGCAGCTCTCCATAAAGTTCTACAATCCCTTTAATCACCGTTGTTTTTCCGGTACCAGGACCTCCTGTCAGCATAAGCATCGGCGACATTAAAGCTGTTTGAATCGCTTCTTTTTGTGATGGCGCGTATTGTACGCCTAGGCGATCTTCTAAGTCTCCCAATGCCAATAGAAATTCCGATTCAGGAAATTGGTCCTTGTATTCTGTTTGATCAAGAATTCGTTTAATATTGCGAACAAGCCCTTTTTCAGAAAAATAGAGAGCAGGCAGGTACACCTTTTTCTCTTCCCCAATTATTTTCCCCTCTTGCTCTAACTGAATAAGCTGCTCCGCAATGCTAGAAAACTCAATTTCTGCTTTATTATTTTCTTCTAAAAGATCTTTCACTTTCTCGAGCAGCACTTGCACATCTAAATAAACATGGCCCTCTTGCTGGCTCGCTAATTCTAAAATATAAAAACAGCCTGCCTTTAATCGATCGGGATGATTGCCAACTAAACCTAACTGTGCTCCTAAATCATCTGCCCTTCCAAAACCAATTCCTTCAACATCTTCCACTAACTGATATGGATTAGTTTGAATAATATCCAAAGTGGTTTCTTTATAGGTTTGGTATATTTTCATGGAAAGCTGTGGACCAAATCCATATTGGCTTAGGGCAATCATTGCTTGTTCTAGACCCTGATGCTTCATTAATGTATCATATACAGATTTTGCTTTATCTGGAGGGAGTTTTGGCACTGATTCAAGCAATGACGGCTTACTTAAAATCCGTGATATCGCATTTTCTCCAAGTGTATCCACAATACTTTCTGCTGTTTTAACACCGATTCCCTTGAACAAGTCGCTAGACAGGTATGTAATAATGCCCTGTTTTGTTTGCGGCATTTCTTTGCGGAAAGATGTCACGGCAAACTGCATGCCAAATTTCGGATGATCTTTAAAGTCTCCAAAAAAACAATATGTTTCCTGTTCATGAATTTTGGGCAAATAACCTGTAATGACAGCCTCTTTATCTTCATAATTAGCATTTGTTTCGTCGATTCTAATTCTTATAACCGTATATAGATTTTGCTCATTATGAAAAATCGTGGCAAGATGATGTCCTTTCACATAGGTAGGTTCTTCTTTAAAAAGATCTAATGATTCTTGTTCTTTCACTATGCTCCCTCCTTTCTTTCATCGCTGGCTTTTTTTCTCTAAATCAAACTTATTCTGCTTCGAGGATTTTTTTTCCGTAGCCTGCAAGCATATGATCTGGCTGAATGGCTAAGGCTTTTTCAAACATCTCCATTGCACGCTCTCCTTGTTCTTTAAATCCATAGGCAACACCTAAATTATAGTAAGCATCAGCATGATTTTCGTCTATTTCCACACAGCGGCTAAACTGTTTAATCGCTTCATCAATATAGTCTCCTTGTGCAAGGCATAAGCCTAACTGAAAATACGCCTCTGCATCCTGATCATTTAACTCTACTGCTCGCTGCAGATAAGGAATCGCAAATGTCGATTGTTCGAGCCCAATCAATGTCAGTCCCAGCATAAAAAAAGTATCACTATTTTCCAAGCCTTTCTGAATGGCTGCTTCAAACATCTCTTTTGCTTCTGTCAACTGTTCTTGTTCAAAATAGACATTTCCTGCGCTATAATAGGCAGCTGCTGCATTTCCATCTATTTCGATGGCCTTTTTATAAAAAGTTAATGCTCTTTCCTGATCTCCTAGTGCGGATAATACATTGCCGAAATTAATGTAGGATACAGGGTTATTCGGCTCTTTTTCAATTTCTTCCATAAAAATCTTTGCTGCTTCTTCCCATTTTCCTTCTTGCATATATTGAATGCCTAATTGATTATTTTCCACTTCCAACACTCCATTTCTATGTACAAAGTATAGCATATTTCTGCTTTCAGCTGCTTTTTTCCCATGATGATTGCTTTAGTTTATAAAAGGCATTAAAACTATTGTACCAGCAGCAATTGCACAAAAAAAGAAACACTAAATGGCCAGCCCCGCTTTAGGATAGAAGACAGGACTAGCCTTTAATATTTCTTTAAACATTTTTAGCCGACATATGTTAGTCTTTCATTATTTTTAAACACTTGATCAATTGTTCCTCCACCTAAACATTCTTCGCCTTGATAAAACACAACAGCTTGTCCTGGAGTGACAGCACGAATAGGCTCATCAAAAATTACTTTTACTCTAGTTTCATCCAATACCTCAACCGTTACTTTATTGTCTGGCTGACGATATCTAAATTTAGCTGTGCACCCAAAGGATTCAGGCATATTATCTTTGGAAACCCAGCTGACATTTGTCGCGATAATGCTATCTGAGTATAATTTTTCATGATGGAAACCTTGATCCACATATAAAACATTTCGCTCTAAATCCTTGCCTACGACAAACCAAGGATCACCGCTTCCACCAATACCAAGACCATGTCTTTGCCCAATTGTATAATACATCAATCCGTCATGACGCCCAACAACTCTGCCATCAAATGTTTCCATATTTCCTTTTTGTGCAGGCAAATAGCCGCTTAGAAATTCTTTGAAATTACGTTCGCCAATAAAACATATTCCTGTACTATCTTTTTTCTTTGCTGTTGCCAGATTTGCTTTGGCTGCTAATTCTCGCACTTTCGGCTTTTCCATGCCTCCAATTGGAAACATTACTTTTTCCAATTGAGCTTCTGTTAATTGATTCAGAAAATATGTTTGATCTTTATTTTCATCTTTTCCTCGAAGCATGCGGACTTTGCCATTTTCTCTGACTACTTGTGCATAATGTCCTGTAGCCAAATAATCAGCGCCAAGATTCATGGCATGCTCTAAAAATGCTTTAAATTTAATTTCTTTATTGCACATCACATCTGGATTTGGCGTTCTGCCCGCTTTGTACTCCTCTAGAAAATACGTAAATACTTTGTCCCAATATTGCTTCTCGAAATTAACAGCATAATAAGGAATTTCTAATTGATTGCAGACACGGATAACATCCTCATAATCTTCGGTTGCTGTACAAACGCCAAATTCATCTGTATCATCCCAATTTTTCATAAAAATCCCAATCACATCATAGCCTTGCTCTTTAAGCAATAATGCTGCGACAGAAGAATCCACTCCTCCTGACATGCCAACAACCACTCTTGTATCCTTTGGTGCTTTTTCCATTTTTTTCCACCCCTATATCTTTTTCCGTCCTTCTATAGGGAAATTGACAGTCGAGTAATCAAGTTCCGCCTGTTAATCGCACAGTAACAAGCCTTTTCCTCTCCATCAAGACTATGAAAGGACATCAAAAATCTAGATGAAGGAGGCTTTTGCCCGTAAAAGTCCGATATAGCAGACACAGACTTATACGCCCATGTTCTGGAGCAACGTCTGTGTGACCTATTATATCCCATAGGCCTTAAAGCAATAATCGGTAAAAAATCCCCGCTGATTATTGCTTTCACTTTATCTTGTTAATCTTTGTACTATTTTCCCTACTTCTTGACCAACTTTTGTTACTTGTTCAATCGTATTATTTAAACCGAAACTAAAACGAATCGAATTTTTTGTTCTCTCTGAGTTTTCTCCAAACATGCTTACAAGCACATGTGATGGATCAACAGAACCTGCCGTGCATGCAGAACCGCTTGATACAGCAATTCCTGCCAAATCTAAATTGACCAGCATCGCTTCTACATTTGTACCAGGAAAGCTTAAGTTTAAAACATGCGGAAGGGATTTATCAACTAATCCGTTTGGCATATATTTTATTTTTTGTGCATCTAGCTGCTCAAGAAGAATTTTTTTATATTGTGCAAATAATTCTCTTTTTTGCTCCCGCTCTGATACTGCAATCTCTACCGCTGTCTGAAAGCCTGCTACTGCCGGGACATTTTCTGTTCCTGCTCTGCGCTTCCGTTCTTGTTCTCCCCCATAAAGACGTGGAGATAAACTAATGCCATTTTCTATATATAAAAACCCAATTCCTTTTGGGCCATTTATTTTATGGGAAGATACGCTCAATAAATTAATATGCTGTTTTTTCACATCAATTTCCTCTAAACCATATGCTTGGACAGCATCTGTATGAAAAATAGCTTGATGATTTTTCAGCATTTCGCCAATTTCTGCAATTGGCTGCAAGCTTCCTACTTCGTTGTTTCCATACATGATCGTAACAAGGACTGTATCTTCTCGCAATGCACGCTTAAAATCTTCCATACTAATTATGCCATATTCATTGACAGGCAAATATGTTACTTCATAGCCGCTTTTTTCTAATTGTTCACATGCATGCAGTACGGCATGGTGTTCAATTTGAGAAGTAATAATATGTTTGCCTTTGTGCTTTTGGCTTTTAGCAACACCAAAAATAGCATGATTATCCGCTTCCGTTCCACCGCTTGTCAGCACAATCTCTGCACTTTGCGCTCCAATGCTTTTAGCAAAAGTATCTCTTGCTTTATCCACAATATTTCTTGCTTCTCGACCATACCAATGAATGCTCGATGGATTTCCAAACACAGTGTTCATTACTTGATACATTCTATCAATTACTTTTGGATGCATAGGGGCTGTTGCCGCATGATCCAGGTAAATTCTTTCCACTTTATTCACCTACTATATATAATTTGCATAGATGGATTGCAATGGTTTATTGCAATCCACCTTTAAATATAAAACATATAAGAATCTGGTGCATTTTCATCATCTTTATGATTTGCTAAATCTTTAATTGTAGTGCCATCCAGCACCTCTTTTACTGCATCTCTAATTTTCATCCATAACGCTTTTTTTGCTGGCTCTTCATCTTCTAATCCTTCTACAGGACTGATTGGCCCTTCTAATATACGAATAATATCCCCAGCTGTGATTTTCTCTGGATCATCGCCTAACACATATCCTCCATATGCCCCGCGGATGCTTTTTACAAAGCCGGCATTCCGCAACGGTGCAACCAATTGTTCCAAATAATGTTCCGATAAATTATTAGATTGTGCAATTGTTTTCAGTGAAATGGGGCCTTCTCCATGTTTTTTGGCAAGCTCCATCATAATGGTTAATCCATAACGACCTTTTGTTGAAATTTTCATCACTTTTCCCCCTTTATTTTTACTAAGCATTATTTTTCTGGAAAACAGCAAATGCTTGCCGGCACCAAGCATTTGATCAGCCTTAAATACGATAACGTTTTTGTCTAAATCAACTGCATTTATTTATAAACCAAGTAAATGACCCTAGTTATTTTCTAATTATGGGCTGTGCTTATTTATCAACAGTGTTTATTCAATTATAAGAATTTTTATAGTGAAAAGAGACAACCACGATTATATCATAATTCGACATTATTTGCGGTTTCCTTATATGGCGATACCATAACCTTTTTTCTTTTATTATTTCCAATCTCTTTAATAGGATATCATATTTATGCTATTATTTCCTTTTTTCCAGATTATTCTTTTAAGAGCTGCTTGCCTAAAAGCAAATAAAGCTGCCTTAGTTTTGACAGCTTTCCCATTTATGTATATTCTTTATACTTATCGCATTTCGAGCAGCTTAACTGCAGCAAGCACCATTATTTTAATGCCATTTATTAAACTATCTAAATGAAAAGACATGTTGGGATGATGAAGACCTGGCTTTAAGTCGCTCCCTAATCCAATCATTGTAGCTTTAAGCTGTTTTTTATGGTGCGGGTAAAAATGAAAATCTTCTCCGCCTGGCGTTACAGGAGGCGGCACTAGATTAGCGGCTCCAAGCATTTCAATAATGCTTTCTTCCACCACCTTTTCCATCTCTGCATCAGGGCTTGCCGCCACCATTTCAGCAAGAATCTCTATCTCTACTTTTGCACCGTTTGCTTCTCCCGCATGCATAATAGCTTTTTTGAGCTTTTGCAGAAGTTCTTGCATACCTTCATTTGTTTGCGCTCTTATATCCAAGCCGAATTCCCCGTAATCAGGAACGATATTAAAGTTTTTCCCCCCTGCTTGGGCATATGTCATTTTAATGGTAGAAGGAACTGCCGGATTAATTGGAATAGAACGGATCGCCCCATTAATTAACGTCAAGCTGTCGATGACATTGATTCCCAAATGAGGACGTGCAGCATGTGCCTGCATTCCAAATATTCTGCCTTTTAAAATAGTGGAGGCACCGTGATAAATAGCGGCAGAACAGTTTGGAAACCTCATTTCTTGAATTGGCCTTACATGCAGCCCCAACAAATAATCAATATCATCTACAGCTCCTTTCCTTAATAAAGATAAAGCTCCTCCCCCCGTTTCTTCTGCAGGCTGAAAAATGCCTTTAATCATTCCTTTGGTCTCCACTCCTAACTCTTTTAAACATCTTAATGCAAATAATACAATTGTCATATGTCCATCATGGCCACAGGAATGATTTGCCTTCCAGCTGCCATTTACATTTTGCCATAGGGCATCCATCTCTGTTCTTAGACCAACGACAGGCCCTTTTTCTTTTTTGCCAAAGTGGCTCATTACTCCCGTTTGATCTGAAAAACGAATATACGGTATTTGCAGTTGTTTTAGCTTGTTGCATATAAAGTCTGTTGTGCGTTTTTCCTCCCAGCTAATTTCTCCATTTTGATGCAAATAATAATACATTTCTTTAATTTCCTTTTCATAGCCGTCTACTAAAGCATGTATTTGTGCATGCATTATTCACCACCTCCTCCTTTTATAAGGATATTTTTGTGATGGTTCTAATGAAGCCTGCAGATTCCACTTCATCATTTTGCTTCTTGCAGGATTTTCTCTCGACTCTCCCCGCAAAAAATCTCTATTTCTTCACACCTTGATAGTCACTCTAAGAGATTTTTTCTCTTATACCAAAAGCAATAAAATGAAACTTCAATCAGGCTTTTACGGATAAGTTTCTCCCCACCTAGATTTCTCGTTTTTTCTCATCATTCCTTAGATGAAGGTCAAAAGCCTGATAATCCTTGATAAACCAGACATCCTTTTTCTTATAATCCGCTTTGCCATAAGCATTGGCTAATTTTCATATATTTTTCTGCTTATACGATATTTTTGTATGATGCTCTCATTTAGTTCATAGCCAATTCCAGGAGCGGCTGGTACTTGTATGGTTCCTGGCTTTGATAGAACTACTTCTGGAAGAATAATATCTTCATGCCAATATCGGCTTGACGCAGATGTATCTCCTGCAATTGTAAAATTGGCCAATGATGTAATGGCAATATTATGGGCGCGGCCAATGCCTCCCTCAAGCATGCCTCCACACCAAACGGGAATATGGCGCTGGGCACATAAATCATGAATTTTTTTTGCTTCGGACAATCCCCCGACTCTGCCAATTTTAATGTTAATAATTTTACAGCTCCCTAACTCAATGGCTTTGCGGGCATCTTCTCTTGAGTTGATGCTTTCATCTAAGCAGATTGGCGTTGTCATCTGCTTTTGCAATTTGGCATGGTCTACAATATCATCAAATCCTAACGGTTGTTCAACCATCAGCAGTTTTAATGAATCTAATTTTTTCAATTTCTCTATATCTTGTAAAGTATATGCTGAATTAGCGTCAGCCATTAACGGAATATTATATCCGAATTTTTCTCTTATTTTTTGCAATGGTTCTATATCATAGCCTGGTTTAATTTTTACTTTTATTTTTTTATAACCCTCTTGCAAAAAATGCTCTACTTTTTCTATTAGATTATCTATCGATTTTTCGATGCCAATGCTGACTCCAACATCAATTGTTTTCCGCTTCCCCCCAAGAGCTTTTGCCAAAGGCAAGCCATTTTGTTTACTGTATAGATCCCATACAGCGCCCTCCACTGCTGCCTTTGCCATATTATTTCTGCGAATGGGCGAAAAAATTTCTGTTACATCATCAGGATGATGGATGGCTTCTCTCCATAGTAGCGGGATTAAAAATTGATCTAGCATATAGGAAATGGTGCCAGTTGTTTCCTCTGTATAAGTAGGATCCGGAAGAGCTACAGACTCCCCATAGCCCACATATTCTCCACTATGCATTTGAATAACAAGAAAGTCTTTCTCAGACATTTTGCCAAAGCTTGTTTCAAACGGATGTACCAATGGCATTTTTATATGGTCGATGATAATTTTATCGATTTTCATCTCTTTCCGCCTCTCTCAGTTACTTATTTTTTTCATTCTTATTTTCTTCTCTTTTCCATCATAAAAGGAGCCTGTTCTTTTAGAACAGCCCCCTTTTTATCACACATTAGCTGTTAATAAGACCCCGCCTAAGGAATCGAATCATGAGAGAAATGCGAAATCAAGGTGGGGAAAAACTAAGCCTGATTATTAGTGTCACTTGATCTCATTGTTTTTCATTCCTGCTTTTTTTGGCGGAACCCTGCCAATTTTTCATAAATCGCTCCAAGCTTTTTTTCTTCCCCAGCTTCTAGCGGCACATAAAACTGTGTGCCAATCAAATTTTCTGGAAGATATTGTTGATTTACCCAACCGCCAAAAGTTCCGATTGGAAAATCATGCGGATAGATATAACCTACATGCCCTAATGCTTTTGCTCCTTGATAATGTCCATCCCTAAGATGCATGGGAATATCGCCTACTTGCCCTTCGTGAATTGCTGCAATAGCTTTATCTACTGCACGATAGGCTGAATTAGATTTAGAAGATAAGCACATTTCCACAACAGCTACAGAAAGAGGAATTCTTGCTTCCGGCAGCCCAAGTCGTTCACTGGCTGTCACGGCAGCTAAAACATTATTGCCGACAGAAGTATTGGCAAGACCAATATCTTCGTAGGCAATTACTAAAAGCCTGCGGTTCAAAGCGACCAAATCTCCTGTTTCAATTAAATGGGCCAAATAATAAAGGGCCGCATCTACATCGCTTCCTCTTATGCTTTTTTGCAAACAGGATAAAAGGTTATAAAAATGGGACCCTTTTTTATCTCCGTATACTCCTGCTTTATCCACCATTTGTGCTACTGTCTCATCTGTTACAACAAATATTTCTCCCTTTTTGTCGGACGAATAGACAATAGATTCCAGCAAAGTTAAAGATTTTCTCGCATCTCCATTTGTGCCTTCTGCAATCGCTTTTATTTGCTTCTCCGTTATTTCTATGGCAAGATTGCCAAGACCTTTTTCTTTCTCCTTAATGGCGCGCTGCAATAATTCTTCTATATCTCGCGCCGTTAATCGCTTTAGCTGTTTAATTTGCCCGCATCTGCTTCTGATCGCAGGATTGACATCATGAAAAGGATTTTCTGTTGTAGCACCTATCAATACAATATCTCCGCGTTCAACATGTGGCAGCAAATAATCTTGCTGCGCTTTATTAAAACGATGGATCTCATCTAAAAATAAAATTACTTTTCCCGTTAATCTCGCTTCATCCACGACATGCTCCACATCTTTTTTCCCTGCCGTTGTGGCATTTAATGCAATAAAAGGAAGCTCCGTTGTCCCTGCAATGGCAAAGGCAATGGAAGTTTTCCCTATTCCCGGTTCCCCATACAAAAGCAGTGATGGAACATGACCATTTTTAATCATTTTATATAAAGTTGTTTGTTTTCCAATAATATCCTTTTGTCCGACTATTTCTTCCAGTTTGCTTGGCCGCATTCGATAGGCCAGTGGTTCACCGTTCATTTCTGACACCTTCTTATACATCAAATCTTCTACTAATTATAGCGTAAAAAAAGGAATAAATGAAAAGAAGAGCAAATAGAGATAAACTGAAGCTGCAATCAGTCTCCCACTGATTATTGCTCGAGACCGATTACACACATTTCTACAGGAGGCGGACGTATAAATTTGTATTCTTTTATGACAGGATTTTGCAGATAAGTCTTTAACAACCACCTCATTTTTTCTTATCATCCCTTGGGCAGGGATTCAAAGCCCCTAAAATAGTGATATAACAGTTTTCTTTTGCACCATTCTCTAAGGGTCATGCCTTTTTATTTATGCTGATGCTATTCATTTAGCTGCAATTCTCCTATCAATTTTTCCTTTTTGCAAAAGAAAAAACGGAATAACGATAAAGTTACTCCGTTTATCAGAGTGTCGAGAAAGTTTTGAAGCAAACCTTCAGGCTGAATGAAAACGTTTGACTATCTAGGAATTCCCCTTTTTGAGGAGCGGATTTACCTTTTTTGGGGTAATGAGCACCGCAGAAAAGGGGGATGACGAAGAGAGAGAACGTTTTTCAACAGCCTGAAAAACGGAATAACGATAAAGTTACTCCGTTTATGCCTTATGCGGCAACATCTCTTTTATTAAATACAAAAAATGCCAAAAAGTGAAATAAACAAAAATACAGAATCAGCATCACTACAGAAAATGTCAGCGTCATACCGCTCACCATTGGAACTCCATCAAAATAGCGCAGCAAGTCTGTATTGGCAAACAATATATATTTAGCCCATTCAAATCTACTTGCCAAAAGCATGGTTGCTGTGGAGCCCATAAACATTAAAAAGATCGATACGCCAATGGCAAGGGAACTGTTGCGGAAAACAGTCGATATCATAAATGCCATGGTCGTAAGCATCAGCATACTGATGGAATTAAACCCATAATCCGCCATTAAATGAACAATCATATTTATTTCTTTAACTGTTCCATTAGAATAAGCTAAATAAGGATAGCTTTCTTTTGGCAATCCAAATAAGACGGCTCCTAATAAAAAGGAAACAAAAAATAAAACCATTAATAAAAACAAGCCAAATAGAATAATCGTAATATACTTGGACAATAAAATTTTCGTTCTGCTGATCGGCCTAATCAGCAATAATTTAATTGTTCCCCAGGTAAATTCATTGGCGACAATACCAGCCGCGATAATAATCGTAAAAAGCGCGGCAAGGGAAATAAGCTGAGAACTATCTGAGATGAAGTCCCAAGCAGAATAATCCGTATTTGTGGAAATATTATGCTGAATACGGTACTCATTTAATGCAATTTGCTTTTTATAATAGTTCACCGATTCTTCCGGAAGATTTTCATCCTTCAGCTGTTCTTTGTAGCCTTTGTTTTCTAATTCAATCCCATGCTTCCAATCTTCATTATCAGGAACTGTTAACCCGTTCTCCTGATATTTTGTAAACACCCCAATTGCTGCAACTGCTAGTGCTAATATTCCAACCATGACAATTGTTGCAGAACGCCTCCAAATTTTCATCCATTCATTTCTGATCAGCTGCGTCATTATTGTTCCTCCCTTCCTGTTACTTCTAAGAAGCGATCTTCTAATGTTTTAGATATTTCTTTTATGCTATAAATATTAATATCTGCTTCTACAAGCATGCGGACAATGGCTGGTATTTCCTCTTTTGAAAAAGTGCCTTCAATATGCAAATGATTAATGACAGCCTGAGATTGTGGAAATTTCTCCCGAATAATTTCTAAGCCATGCTCCTTCTTGTTCACCTCTAATGCATATATTTTTTCACTAGTACCAACAAAATCTTTTACTAATTGTACATCGACTAATTTTCCGCCTTGAATAATGCCAATGCGGTCACACATCATTTCCATTTCCGATAATAAATGACTAGAAACGATGACCGCCATCTTTCTATCTCTTGCAAGCATGCGCAAATGATCTCGAATTTCGCGAATGCCAGCAGGATCTAAGCCATTTGTCGGCTCATCTAAAATCAGCACTTTTGGGTCATGAAGCAGGCTTTGTGCAAGCCCTAATCTTTGTCTCATTCCTAATGAATACGTGCGGACTTTATCATAAATTCGATCTGTCAAACCAACAAGCTCTACTACCTCCATTATTTTTTCCTTTGTTACCCCTTTTGTCATGCGAGCATAATGAAGCAAATTATGATAGCCGCTCAAAAATTTATACATTTCTGGATTTTCCACAATTGCCCCAATATGCTGTACTGCTTTCTCAAAGTTTTTTTTCACACTTTGTTGGCATATATAAATATCTCCGTCGCTGATATCAATCAATCCAACGATCATTCGAATCGTTGTTGTTTTGCCTGCTCCATTCGGTCCAAGAAAACCAAATACTTCCCCTTCCTCCACATTAAAGCTCAGAGAATCTATTATCCTTTTTCCATTTATTATTTTTGAAACATTTTTAATTTCTACTACACTCATGCTTATTTCTCACCCTTTCCATTGATCTTATTATTGGATTGGTATATATTTAGACTTTCTCCAAGTCCTCTCTATTTAAATTTTCTTTCATCCATTCTAATACCGACTGCCCTTGTTCTTCCCTTAATTGATCTACAGTATGTTGTGCAATAAATTGCCCATTGTTTAGCACAATGATTTCATCTAAAATAGGTTCAATTTCTGCAATTTCATGTGTAGTGATTACAACTGTCTGTTTATCAAAGTCAAGAAATGTTAATAAGCTTTTTACAATAGATTCTCTTACCATTGGATCTAATCCAGAGAATGGTTCATCTAATAATAATATAGGCACATCTCTGCTTAACGAAAGAACAAGCTTTAATCTTCCTCTATTTCCTTTGGACAAGTTTTTTATTTTCTTTGAAAAATCAAGATTCATAAATTCTATTAGCTTTTCTGCTTTTTTTATGCGAAAGTCTAAAAATTGCGAGGCTGTATACTCTATCATCTGTCTTATCGTAAATCCTTCATAAAACATATCTAATTCCGTTAAATAGGATACATTTTCCGCTATTTTCCGGTTTGCCGGCATTCCCATTACCAATACCTTCCCAGAATTTGGACGCACAAGTCCTGCTATCATTTTTAAAGTAGTTGATTTCCCACTTCCATTCGCACCAACCAAGCCATAAATCTTGCCTTTTTCGATTTTTAGATTCATATTTTTTAATGCGAATTCTTTTCCATATTTTTTAGTTGCATTTTCAAAGCAAATCATTATATACCTCCTTCCTTTTTCATTAAATATTTTTTTAATTCATCTACCATTTTGTCTTCTGATATCCCTAATTCTTTCATATTGGCAACAAATAAATCTATCGTCTCTCTCTGTAGCTTTTTTACCATTGCATCTAATACAGCACGATTTTCTGTAATAAAAGTGCCTTGTCCTCTTTTCGTTTCTACCACTTGCATCCTCTCCAATTCTCCATATGTTCTTTGAATGGTATTTGGATTGACACCTAAAGAAATAGCCATCTCTCTTACAGAAGGTAATTTTTCACCTGCAGATCTTTCATGGCGGGCAATTTGCAGCAATATTTTATAAACAATCTGTATATATATTGGTCTAGATGCCTCAAAATCTGCTGTCATTTTTACACCTCCACTTTATTGTCTAATAACCAGGAAGAGATGATAAAAAGGATAATCGCTGTGCCTATATATCCAGCCAAAGCAAATAAAGATATTTCTGTTGCTTCAAATCCTGCTTGGAAAGATGCAGCATTACCTTCTATTGCAAAACTATTCCCTACATGAATCGTTGCTAAATTTTTTAATGTTTTAATAAAAGCTAGTTTATTTATCAGATTTCCTGCTGTATTCCAAATAGCCCATAGAATAATCAGCACAAGCCATCTAATACTTTTAATGCGAGGGTAGCTTGCCAAACTATGATAAACAGTCCAATAAAAGATAACCCAAAAGCTAATATACAGTCCGATCAATGCTATTGCTGACGCCATAGACAGCAGCTCTCCAAATTGAAAAAAAGAAGAAATATCATTGGAAAACAATAATAAGACTCCTGCTAAAGCAGTTGTCAAAAGGACTAAAATAAGATGATAAACAAAATTAGCGATAAGCTTTGACAAAAGCAGCCTTGCACTGCTGTTTGGATTATGGAGCCATAATTGTGTTTTCCCCTCTGTACTTAATGATTGAAAAACAGCTGCAGGCAAAAGAAACATTTGGATAGCAACCAAAGCAATTGCAATTGCCGTTAGAGTATTTATAGTGCCGTAATAACCCGAGAAGCCTGAACCAACTATCAAAATTACAGCAATAATCACTAGTAGCTGATAAAAAAAATGCAAAGAAATTTTTAAATCTTTTTTTATCAAACCTATAAATGATGGCATAAACAGACCTCCAATAAAGACTGTATTAGTGTACTATCTAAACAGTACACTAATACACTTGTATACGTCAATAGGCGATTTACTAGTTCTTTCTTAAGTGTGATGCTTATATATGAAAAATAAACATAAAAAAAATGCCCCAAGCATGAACTGCACCCCAATTGTTAGACACATCTAACAATTGGAGGTGCAGTTTTTTTATATGGCAAAATATACACCAGAAGAGAAGTTACAAGCAGCACTACGTTATTTAGAAGGTATGGAGAGTT
>Ga0182738_1000288_pt1 | contig 76608 bp, 68 predicted proteins | sample eDN5th30CBELigMG_FD_128876 | JGI IMG/M metagenome (GOLD analysis project Ga0182738, IMG submission 128876) | Enriched Miracle-Growth compost microbial communities from Emeryville, California, USA - eDNA 5th pass 30_C BE-Lig MG (version 2)... ... | reverse complement strand
GCCCTGGCCTGGCATAGGCATCATGCCGCCCTGGCCCGGCATATGCATCATGCCGCCCTGGCCTGGCATAGGCATCATGCCGCCCTGCCCCGGCATATGCCTCATGCCGCCTTGGCCCGGTATCGGCATCATGCCGCCTCGGCCCGGCATGCGCATCATGCCGCCTTGACCCGGCATGGGCATTTGAAGCGAGCGAGGGTCATAGTAGACCATTTGGACTTTCGGTTGGTTGCAGGAGCATGGCATTAGGGGAAACACCCTTTCCCAAATGATTGGCGCTATCATCGTATGCGGCAACAGCCTAAAGGTGCGAGCGAGATTCAACGAGGGGGTCGCCGAAATGCTCGAACAGCACACTTTCTATCATCCTATTTAAGAGCCGCCAGCCAGCATCCAGACCAGATTCCTTCGCATGAGGGCGCTGGTTTTTTTGTTTTTATATGACTTTATTAACAAATCGGACGGGAATACGCTTCTTGGGCCATCTTACCCCGTATCAGGCGATATCGGTTCATTAATGTCATGTAAACGGGTCTCCTCGGCCGAATGCGGCTGTATGCTTTGGCGGACGTCTTTTGATCGATGAGAATGGGAGGCGTATAGTTACGGTAAAGCATTGGTTAGGTATCCAAATTAATGATGGGAAGTGGGGAAAATGGCATCCTGGCAGCGTCAAATGTGGATTCTGTGGGCAGGCGTACTGCTCTGCAGCTCCAGCTACACAATGGTTATCCCGCTGCTGCCGCTCTTCCTTCCAGAGCTCGGCGTCTCGGACAGCTCCTTATATTGGTGGGCGGGCATCGTTCAGTCGTCTGCCTTTCTAGTCGGCGCGGTCATGGCTCCGTTATGGGGAGCGTTGGCAGATAAGTATGGTAAGCGCAAAATGATCATTCGTGCCGGCCTCAGCCTTGCGGTCGTCTACGCAATGATTTCACTTGTCCACAATCCGTGGGAGCTTGTCGGCATCCGGCTGCTTCACGGCTTAGTCGGCGGATTTGTTCCCGCCTCTATGGCGATTGTTGCATCAATTGCACCTGAGGAGCGTATGGGCTGGAGCCTCGGCATGATGCAGGCCGCTTCCATGAGCGGTGGCATTATGGGTCCGCTCATCGGCGGATTGCTGTCGCACGCATTCGGCCAGCGGCTGTCGTTCGTCGTTGCAGGCAGCTTCATTCTGCTCGCAACGCTCGCGGTTGTCTTCTTCGTCCACGAAGGCAAAGCGCCTCCGAAGGAAGCCGTGTCGCAAGCGAAGAAAACAGCTGCACGCAGCGATTACTGGTCGGTGCTTCACAATCGGCAGCTGCTTAATTTGCTTCTGCTGCTTCTGCTGTTCCAGCTGTCGTACAACATGGTGCAGCCGCTGCTTACGCTCCACATCGCAGACTTGCAGGGCGGTGTACAAGACGTGGCTGCGACAGCAGGCTTCGTTCTATCGCTGATTGGGATCGCGGGCATTCTCGCATCTCCGCAGTGGGGTAAGCTCGGCGAGCAGCGCGGTTATGTGCGGGTGCTGATCGTATGCTTAATTGCATCTGGCTGCGTGATCAGCATGCAGTATTTTGTACATTCGCTGTGGTTATTCACAATTGTACAGTTTATTTTTGGCTTATTCCTTGCAGGTATCGTACCGGTTGTGAACACACTCGTCGTACAAAGCACCGATCAGACGTTCCGCGGACGTTCTTTCGGGTTGACGACGAGCGCCAACCAGACAGGCTCACTGCTTGGCCCGCTCATTGGCGGGGGCCTCGGCAAGTTCGTCGGCATCGAGTGGCTGTTCGTCATGACAGGTACTATACTCGTAGCAGCCGGCGCCACCGTCGGGCTTCGCTCCGTTGCCCAGCGAACACCTAAAGTGCAATCAAAGTCTGAACGTACAGCGCAATAGCGCAGTTCTTAAGCCTCCACTCCCAACAGGAGTGGAGGTTTTTTCGTGGTTTGCTAGGTTTGGAGTAGCGTAGGGTGTATATATGCATCTACAATTAATACACTAGATGCTCGAAAGAAAGCTGTGCCCGACAGGACAAGCGGCCCCCATCACGCAGGAGCTTGTCCTCGCACCTGTTCTTTCTACGTTTCTCATTCAGGGGTCAGGGGACGAGTCCCAAGGGGCGAAGCCCCTCCTCCTCCATTTTGATCCGAACGTAGACTGTGGTACATTTTTAATAGATTCGTATTCTGGTTGAATATTAGGAGAGATTGCATTGATTATTCGTCTCGTTATTATGCTTAGTCTGTTCCTGTTATTGAACTTCTACGTTGGCTGGCATGGAGAACTCGCGCTGGAGCACGCCGGGGCGGATGTGCCCTCTGTCCTCTATTGGGTGCTGTATGCGGTTGTCGCCCTCGGTTATTTATGGGGCCGACTCGCCAAGGCGCTCGGCGCAATAGGGCGACTATGGAAAGTTGTTGGCGCTGTTTATCTCGCTGTATTCGAATTTACGGTCCTGCTGCTTCCATTCGCCGATCTGGCCGGATGGATCATGGTCCGTTCGGGTATGACAAGGGATATTACCATTCAGGTGCTCTCCATTATGGTGGCAGGCATTCTGCTCATCTTGATGCTGCGGGGCTCCTACAACGCATGGTCGCCGGTTGTTCGCGCGCATCAGCTGTCCGTGGACAAGCGGGCTCCGTCAAGAAACAAACACACACTGCGCGTTGCGGCTGCCTCAGACCTCCATCTGGGCAATACGGTAGGCAATCGTCATCTTCGTAAGCTCGTCAAGCAGATGAACGCGATGAATCCCGATGTCATCCTGCTCGCCGGGGATGTACTAGACGATGTCATTGAGCCATTCCTGCGCAATCAGATGGCGGATACGCTGAAGCAGCTGAAAGCGAAGCACGGCATCTACGCGGTGCTCGGCAATCATGAATATTATGGCGGGCATATTGAACAATATGTACAGGTCATGCAGGGGATCGGCATTCAAGTGCTGCGCGATGAGACTGTAACGATCGATGGGCTCTTCCATGTCGTTGGCCGCAAGGATAAGACGGCGGAAGCAAGAGAAGGCAGACTGACGATGAAGGAGCTTGTGTCGAAGCTGGATCCGTCGCTTCCAGTGCTGGCCATGGACCATCAGCCATACGGCTTCGCGCAGGCTGCAGAAGCAGGCGTCGATCTGCTCGTATGCGGCCATACGCATCGCGGCCAAATGTTCCCGAACCATTTTATAACGCGTCGATTGTTTGAACTCGATTGGGGTTACATGCGCAAAGGACTTATGCACGTCATCGTTTCATCCGGCTTCGGCACATGGGGGCCGCCGATTCGGCTCGCCAGCCGCTCGGAGCTGATCGATATTAAGCTGCAGTTCAAGGACGCTTAGTAGGTCAAGTCAGTCAACCATGGCATAAAATGCGGAGCCTGCACGCTCCATTAATCTAAATCTGATGAAGGAGTCGATAAACGATGGGAAGCGAATTCGGATCCATTCGTAATGTATACTGTGTCGGCCGCAACTATGCGCTGCATGCGAAGGAGCTTGGCAACGATGTGCCGGAGGAGCCGATGATTTTCTCGAAGCCGACTCATGCGCTGCATCCTGCCGAGGGGGTGCTTAAGCTTCCGTCGGAAGCGGGCTCTATCCATTACGAGACGGAGCTTGTCGTCCGCATTGGCCGAACTTATGAACCAGGTGTTCCGGTTGAACAGCTGGTGGACGGGCTGGCGATCGGAATCGACTGGACGGCACGCGATGTGCAAAATGTACTGAAAGAAAAGCGCCATCCATGGCTGCAGGCCAAAGGGTTCAAGAACGCAGCCGTGCTGTCGCCATTCCGCGCATTTCCCGGCCTCGAAGCGTTCGAGGCGCTGCAGTTCAGCCTGCTGCACAATGGCGAGACGGCGCAGGAGGGAAGCCCGCGGGACATGATTTTCCCGCTGGAGAAGCTCGTTGCGTACATCGGCGAGCATTTCGGGCTTGCCGAGGGCGATGTGATTTATACCGGTACGCCTGCCGGCGTCGGTCCCGTGAAGGATGGCGACGAGCTTATTCTTGTCATGGATGGGGAGCGGTTCGGACCGCTGCACATCAAGATGTAACGCAATGCATAACACGAAGCATCTACGACCAAAGTCGTAGATGCTTTTTTCAATTTTCACGGCTAAAGCAGTAGATGCTCTTGCGACCAATCACCGACGCGCAGGGGTGTATTCCTCTGTACAATAAGCACATAGCAAACAAAAGCAACTTACAAAAATAGAGCAATACCAATTTGGAGGAGGAACCATGATGACAAACGTTCTTTTCATTAAAGCGAATGACCGTCCAGCTGACCAAGCGGTCAGCGTACAGCTATACAACGCCTATGTAGACAGCTACAAGAAAGCACATCCAGATCATCACATCACGGAGCTGGATCTGTACCAAGAGGAGCTTCCATACCTCAACAACGCGATGATTACGGGTATCTTCAAAGCGGCGCGCGGCATTGAAGCAACGGCTGAAGAAGCGCAAGCTGCAGCTGTCGCTGGCCGTTACCTGGATCAGTTCATCGCAGCTGACCTTGTCGTATTCGCATTCCCGCTGTGGAACATGACGGTACCAGCGCCGCTGCACACGTACATCGACTACTTGAGCCAAGCCGGCAAATCGTTCAAATATACGGCAGAAGGTCCGGTTGGTCTGTTGGGCGGCAAAAAAGTCGTTCTGCTTAACGCTCGTGGCAACGTATATTCTGAAGGCCCAGCAGCAGCTGCTGAGATGTCGTTCAACCTCATTTCGAACCAGCTGCGCTTCTTCGGTATTACAGACATCGAGTCCGTTATCGTTGAAGGCCACAACAGATTCCCGGATCAAGCAGCAGCGATCATCGGCAGCGGCCTCGAGAAGGCAGCAGCGCTTGCAGCAGTGTAATAAGTTAGTCGGTTTACGAAAAGAGCCCTGCACGGAAGACGATAATTCTTCTGTACAGGGCTTTTGTAGTTGGTTGGGGGTTGGCTGCTTTCGTTACAGCCAGTTCGATGACCAAGTGCCAATCTCGGCAAGAATAGGCGCCAGCGCGCGTCCTTTGTCCGTCAAGGAGTATTCAATACGAACGGGCATCTCAGGGTATACTTCTCTTCGTACGATTCCTTCCTGCTCCAGCTCTTTCAGCCGCTCTGACAACAGTCTGCCGCTAATGTTCGGGAGGGACGCTTCCAAGGCGCAAAATCTGCTCGGTCCGTTCAACAGCTGGAATACGATGAGCGAAACCCAGCGTTTGCTCAGTATACCGACTGCTTTCTCGAAACGCGGACATATCGCCGTCTCGTTCATCTTATCACCTCAATGGCCTTATTATATCGCAAGTGCACTAAAAAAAATATAGTTAGTAAAGGGAGTTCAAAAAGCCCGCAAAACCGAATGAGAAACGATTGACTTCCACGTGTATATTCGGTAAACTTACTTACATAAAGTAATTAAGTTACTTATTATACAGTACCACAACATCTGTTAAGGGGGCTTCTCTTATGATGCCAGCTTTATTCATTGGTCACGGATCGCCGATGATGGCGATTGAAGATAACGAGTGCGGTATATTCCTATCCCAGTATGGAAAGACAGTTGGACGCCCTAAGGCGATTGTGCTGTTCACTGCTCATTGGGAGACGGAGGTGCTCACGATTTCTGCCGTGGAAGGCCGTTACTCCACGATTCATGATTTTGGCGGTTTTCCTCAGCCGCTGTTCGATATGCGGTATGCTGCGCCAGGCTCAGTCGAGTTAGCCGAGGAGGTCGGCAAGCGACTAGGCGAGCGAGGCATTCCTGTCCAATATGACACGAAGCGCGGACTTGATCACGGTACTTGGGTTGTCCTGTCGCGCTTGTACCCGGATGCTGACATTCCGGTTGTGCAAATTTCGGTTCAGCCCTTCCAGACGAACGAATATCAATTCCAGGTGGGCGAGGCGCTGCGCGGCCTTGGCACAGAAGACATCCTTGTGATCGGCAGCGGCGCGACGGTGCATAACTTCCAACAAATGCGCTGGGGCGGCGGCGATCCCGAGCAGTGGGCGATTGATTTTGACGACTGGCTTGTGGATAGAATGACCGAGCGCGATCTTCCTTCGCTGTTCCGCTACGAGGAGCTTGCGCCGAATGCGCGGAAGGCTGTGCCGCGTCCGGAGCATTTTGTCCCCTTGTACATTGCCTACGGCTGTGGTGATCCGGAGAACAAGCCGGAAGTGATCCACCGCAGCTATGAGATGGGAACACTAAGCTATATCTGCATGAAATTTTAAAGCGAATAGGCAATAAGTAACGGGGCTTTGCCATAGGCAAGCCTCGTTGTGCTGTCTAGGACTTCACGCACATGTGGATAAGTAAGGAGCAAAATCGCGCATATCCATGCGGTTATCCATAGGTTTATCCACATTATTCACATTTTACACTGGGGATAGATTCTGTATAACCTGGTCCTAAAAAAATCATTGACTCTCACGTTACGTGATCCTTTACGATACAAGTAAGAGGTGATGCGACATGTATTACAAGGTGAAGGAAGTATCGGAATTGGCGGGGGTCAGTGTGCGCACGCTGCACCACTACGACGAGATCGGTCTGCTGAAGCCGTCGGAGATTGGGGATAACGGCTATAGGCTGTATAGTGAGCAGGATTTGGAGCGGCTGCAGCAGGTGCTTTTCTTCCGGGAGATGGAGCTGCCGCTGCAGGAGGTCCGCCGTATTCTGGACGATCCCGCGTATGACCGTCAGCGAATGCTTCGTATCCACAAGGAACTGCTGCTCAAGAAGAAGCATCGCCTCGAACAAATCATCCAATCGGTGGAAATGACGATCCAATCGATTGAGGGAGGGTATTCGATGAGCAAGAAGGATATGTTCGAGCCGTTCGATATGAAGGAAATCGAGGAGCATCAGCGGAGGTACGGCAAGGAAGCAGAGGAGCGCTGGGGTAGTACGGACGCCTATAAGGAATCGGCACGCCGCACAGCTAAGTACACGGAAGAGGATTGGCGCCGGATCAAGACGTTCAATGACGAGGTGTACCGTGTATTAGTGGAGCGGATGCCGTATGGACCGGCAGATGAGGAAGTGCAGCGCATCATTGCCGCTCATCGCCAGCATATTACGGATAACTTCTATGCCTGCTCGACCGAGATTTATCGCGGATTAGGCGAAATGTATGTGAATGATCCACGGTTTACGGCGAATATCGATAAATATAAGGAAGGACTTGCAGCCTTCATGCGTGATGCAATGATTCTTCACTGCGATCAGGCAGACGCGGAGAACGTATAATTTTAGCTGCATGCAGGTTGGCAGATGCTTATCCACGCTGTGGCGGGCAAGAAAGCGCTTCAAGTTACACACATAACGCACAGCTTATCCACAATATCCACACAATCACATGTGGATGGAATCTGAATAAAAATACCTAGTTCCAGCTGCAACCTATTTCGGGCTATTTCGTTATTAATGGTAAATCAGTACGAGAGGGGCTGGCGTTGTGGAAGGCTTGGATTGCTTGCGCTGCAGCGGCGACATGCAGTTTCTGAAGGAGTACCGATTCGAATCGCGAGACAATAACCGTGGCATACTTGGGGCATTGTTCGATGTTGAGGAGCATTTGACCTTTAACGTATATGTCTGTCCGAACTGTGGACACAGCGAATTTTTCCACACGGGGATTCATAAAAGGCTGGGCGATTGATTCGGGGATGGAAGCGAATGGAGGATAAGTGTCGAAGTGATAAGCGCGTCTGCGGAAGCAGGCGCGTTTGTGCTATGCAGGCACTCGTTTATTTCGCAGCATGCAGCCTCTATAATAGAGTTGTTACCATTTATTGATTATTCTAATCCGAAAGTCGTGGAGGGCACGGTATGATTCGTAGAGCAGTCGGCGGTATTATTCTGAATGTCGATAACGTGCTGTTAGTACATAAGGTGAAAGGCGCGCAAGGAAAAATAACAGGCAAATGGGATTTCCCCAAAGGCGGCATGGAACCAAGCGACCTAGACGTGGAGCAAGCGCTGTACCGTGAATTGAAGGAAGAGACCGGCTCAAGCCAGTTTGTTATACGCCGCCAATTCGAGCAGAAAATCTGCTTTGCGTTCGATGCAATTGCGCGCGAGAAGCTGGGCTTGGAACGGCAGGAGACGACGATGTTTCTGGTTGAATATACGGGTGATGGTACAGACCTTGCTCCGCAGGATGAGGAGATCGATGAAGTGCGCTGGTTCCATGTGGATGAGATCTCGGAGCTTCTATTCCCCGAGGGCAAGGCGTTCTTCGAGCAAAACGTTCGCAATCATGCGTTCTTCTAATCATGTATAGAGGGAATGGCGGCACTTAACCGATTGCCTAACAGTGCAATCTCCTCTCTCCGCAGCATATAGCTTGAACGATTTGCAATTAAACGGCTGGATACGCGGTGGATGGTGTTCAGCAGAGTAAATCCAGCATCTTCCCCGACATAAGTAGAACCGCCAAGATCCACGATACAATCAGCGAGACCTGATGAGACCGCGAGCTCGAGGGACCCGTTCAACGGGATGATCTCGGCTTGCTGCCCCTTATTCCGATAATAGGCAGATGCGATGCCCGGATAAGGGGTCGCGACTCTAGGGTTCTTCTTTGCACATCCTAATTTACCGAACACAGCTAATATATTTGACGTACTTGCAAGATCTAGCAGCTCATACACATCCATCGGCTGCTCGAGAAGCACTTCTTTTCCCACAACGCCCAGATCAGCTGCACCATGTGCCACATAGGTTGGAATGTCTATTGCTTTCGCAAGGATGATAGTCAGGTTCGTGTAGGGGATGGGAATAATATATTTTCGCAAGTTGCCCAGATCCTTGGGCAGTGAATAACCGGCTTGCTCGAACAATTGTGCGACGTTATGGTTTCCTTTGGGAATGGCGATACGGAGCTGGGATTGCATGATAAGAACCTCCTTTCAGTGAATGATATATATTAACGCTTTAATGCGATAATATAATAAAGTATACAATCCGTAATAACCGTGCGCAATGCTGAATCTTCAGCTAGGGTAGTTGAGTCAGCTGTTAATTTATCCTTCATTAAGCATAGACAATCATCTTCTAGAATCTTACAATAGACGCAATTGTGCAGATAAAGGAGTGGATGAACGTGGAATTGAAGAACAAGGTGGCTATCGTAACAGGCGGCGGTACGGGTATCGGCAGGGCGACGAGTCTGGCACTGGCAAAGCGCGGAGCGATTGTGGCGGTCAACTATTCTCGTTCGCAGAGTGAAGCAGAGGAGACGGTGCAGCAAATCATTGCGGAGGGCGGCCAAGCGATAGCGATCCAAGCGGATGTCTCCAAGGATCAAGAAGCGCGCGGAATGGTTAACGATGTAGCAGAGCAGTTCGGGACGATCGACTTGCTTGTGAACAATGCCAGCATTACTCGCCATATCCCGATGAATGATCTCGAGGCGGTCACCGATGACATCTGGGACGAACTGATCGACGTGAACGTGAAAGGAATGTTCTACTGTGCTCGGGCGGTGGCTTCTTATATGAAAAATAACGCTGGCGCCATCGTTAATGTTGGCAGCATCGCCGGTACGACCGGTTTGGGCTCATCGCTCCCTTATGCCGTGTCGAAGTCAGCTGTTCACGGCTTGACGAAGTCGCTCGCAAGGGCGCTCGCGCCGAACATTCGAGTCAACTGCATCGCTCCGGGAGCGGTAGCGACAAGGTGGTGGGCAGGACGGGAAGAGCAGATGAATAAGCTGGCGCCAAGACTGCTGCTGCAGAGCATCTCCACGCCAGAGGATATCGCCTCCATGATTTGCGGTGCACTGGAACAGGAAGCCTTGACCGGACAAATTATTACGGTGGACAGCGGACAGACGCTGTAAAGGAACGCAAACCTGCCATTCGTGCATTTTTATTCGTAGTTAATGGCTTTTCGCGGAGGAAAGCCTGCATTTCATGCATCCTTTGACAGGGCCGAGAGGCTGTTCTGGCAAGTTAGGTGTGAATTTCATGCACATTCTGCAGGCTTCGCACGACGATTAGCAGCACAGACTGAAAAGGATGTATGTTCTGCAGGCTTGAGGTGTGCCAAATTCAACTTTATTCCCAGCGATACGACTGCAGGGTAATAAGGCTCTTGACCGTCCGATAAGCCCGCCATTCCAGTTTTGCAAGCTCACTTGGCGGCTGCCATTGAATCGGGCATCCGCCGTCCTCGTCCTGTTCCGACGCGAGCGCCTTCAAATGCTCCTCGATCACAGCATCGGAGAAGATCGGACGGCAGTACGCATCCGAGACGGGGGCGAAGTCGAGAGGCGTAAGGCCATAGCCTTGCGCAGCCGCATCCAATCGGAAAAAATGCGCCTTCATCAGCTCTTCGGCCAGCTTGTTATACAGCTCTCTTATCGCATCCGTCTGCGGAAGGCTCTCTAGCAGACAGAATGCTGTTAGAATCGTATGCGAATCCTCATACTTCTCGGAACCGATATGCTGCAGGCAGACGTCAACTGCATTGTCCAGCCAAGCATCCTGTATGCCTTGCCAATTCAGCAGTCCAACAAGGCCGGTTAGCCGGCTGAACGAAGGCTGCTCCGACTGCGGATAATTCCAGTGCTCCGCACGAGGATAATGACGGGAAGACTCGGTGATCGTTGCGATCCCGTGCTTTAGATCGGCATGCTGTGCAAGGTAACGGCAGACGTCGCTGGCGAGCGCAGCATCCTGAATACGCGACTCATACAGCGTACGCAGTCCGAACTCCGCGAAGAGCGGCTGGCTGTCAGGCGCTCGCAAGTCTGGCTCCAGCGCATGCCCGAAGCCGCCATCGTCATTCTGATAGGCGCGTAATGCCCGCACAACATCATTAGCCGACCCGCCGAAGAAAGCGTGCTCGAATACTCTTCGTTCGAGCAGCCTTGCATTCGTCCATACGAATTGTACAGCCTTCTGTTTGCTAAACATAGGACACCTCGTCGTGAGTGGAGTGGGGAACATACAAAGAGGCGGCCTTTGCCCCGCAATCGGGATGAAGGCCGCCTCATGTGTTTTGACAATTTATTTAACTGCAGCTTCAAGCTCGCTCTTCAGACCAAGTGCACGACCCGTCGTCGCTTGAATTTCGCGGATAAGCGCTGGGTTATCCTGCAGCTTTACGCCGTACGAAGGAATCATCTCTTTGATCTTAGGCTCCCATGCTTTGATATGCTGAGGGAAGCATTTGTTGATGACCTCCAGCATAACGGACACAGCCGTCGATGCGCCTGGCGATGCGCCGAGCAATGCAGCGACCGAGCCGTCAGCAGCGCTGATTACTTCCGTACCGAATTGCAGTGTGCCTTTGCCGCCTGCTGCCGTATCCTTGATGATCTGTACGCGCTGACCAGCAACTAGCAGATCCCAATCCTCGCTTTTCGCCTCTGGAACAAATTGACGCAGATCGTTCATGCGCTGTTCTTTGGACAGCATGACCTGCTTGATCAAGTAAGTCGTCAGTGAAGCGTTCTTCACGCCAGCTGCGAGCATTGTTAACAAGTTGTGCGGTTTAACCGATGTGATAAGGTCGAACATCGAGCCCGTCTTCAGGAACTTCGGCGAGAAGCCTGCGAACGGTCCGAACAGCAGCGATTCCTTGCCGTCGATCATACGCGTATCCAAGTGAGGTACGGACATTGGAGGCGCACCTACAGGCGCTTGACCGTACACTTTGGCGCGGTGCTTCGCTACGACCTCTGGATTACGGCACACCATGAATAGGCCGCTTACAGGGAAACCGCCAACGCTTTTGCCTTCTTTAATTCCGGTTTTCTGAAGCAGGTGGAGACTTCCGCCGCCGCCGCCGATGAAGACGAATGGCGCAGTATGGCGCTCGATGCTGCCCGTATCGAGGTTGCGGACCTTCAGTTCCCATAGGCCATCGCTTGTACGCTTGATGTCTTGAACGCTGCGTTTATATTCCAGGTTTACGCCCTGCTTCTGCAAATGTTTGAACAAGATGCGAGTCAGCGCGCCGAAGTTGACGTCCGTTCCGGCTTCGCTTCTCGTTGCCGCGATCGGCTTGTCGATCACGCGGTTCTGCATCATGAGCGGAATCCATTCCTTCAGCTTCTCTGGGCTGTCGGAGAATTCCATGCCTTCGAACAGTGGATTGGCAGACAGCGCAGCGAACCGTTTGCGAAGGAAATTAACGCCCTTGTCGCCTTGCACGAAGCTCATGTGAGGCACGGGTACGATAAAGTCCCGTGGGTTGCGAATCAGATTACTGTTCACAAGGTAAGACCAGAACTGTCTGGACACCTGGAACTCTTCATTAACCTTAATGGCTTTATTAATATCAATAGAACCATCTGGCTTCTCAGAGGTGTAGTTCAGCTCACACAAAGCAGAGTGGCCAGTACCTGCATTGTTCCACTCGTTGGAGCTTTCTTCGCCAGCGCTTCCGAGCTTCTCGAACACGGAAATTTTCCATGATGGCATTAGTTCTTTCAGCAGCGCCCCAAGAGTTGCACTCATGATTCCGGCACCAATTAAAATAACGTCTGTTTTGGTTTGTGTGTCACTCATGATTTACCGTCCTTACGTCTATTATTCAGGGTGTGAATATCGTCACACACCTTTAGTCAATCGATCATTGCGGAGTACCTGATAAGTTAGATTATGATACTAACTATTATATGATAGTTAAAAGCTATTTGAAAGTAAGATCACCGAACCGTATATAAAACCCTAATAGATACAGAAAAAGCCAAAGTGAATACCATGCGGGGGCATTTGCAGAGCGGTCTGCCATATCGAATGTTGGACATGATCGCCCGTCATTGTTCAACATCTCCTTTCTTCGTGTGAATTATCCTCCACATATGTACAGCATCCGCTGCAAACCAACTGTCTTTTATGATACGACGATATGCTGGCATGTGCTAGTTGAACGAGACATGTTACGTATACAATTAATTTATCGAATTAATCGGAAAAAGTTTTCGCAATCCTCCAAAGCAACAATTGTCCATATAGAAGCAACGTCAAGCTATAGGCTGAGCAGAGGTTCTTATGATTTAATTCCATTAGCAATTCGTCAATGGAATGGACAATAGTTGGTTCCCGCCAGCACGGGAACACAGGAGGCGCTAATGATGGAATATTCGAAACCGCTTGGTCTGACCCCGCCGATGGGATGGAATTCATGGAACACGTTCACTTGGGATATTAATGAACAATTGATTCGAGACGTCGCGGATCTATTCGTATCAGAAGGCTATAAGGATGCGGGTTATGAATACATCGTCATCGATGACTGCTGGAGCTTGAAGCAGCGGGACATGGAGGGCAATTGGGTAGTAGACCCTGTTAAATTCCCGAGCGGAATGAAAGCGCTTGCGGATTATATTCACTCGAAGGGCCTTAAGTTCGGCATGTACTCGTGCGTAGGAACGAATACTTGCGCGGGGTATCCGGGCAGCTTCGAGCATGAATTCCAAGATGCGAAGAAGTTGGCTGAATGGGGTGTCGATTTCCTCAAATTTGATTACTGCTTCAAGCCGCGGCAGATGTCGGGTGAACTGCTGTATAAGCGGATGAGCCTGGCACTCAAGAACAGCGGAAGAGATATTCTGTTCTCCGCCTGCAACTGGGGAGAAGACAATGTTTATCAGTGGATTCGCGAGTCAGGGGCGCATATGTATCGTTCGACAGGGGATATTCAAGATAAGTGGGATTCGATCAAAAATCTGGCCCTGTCTCAGCTGGACAAGGCTTGTTACACAGGCTCTTTCTGCCACAATGACATGGATATGCTGGTTGTCGGCATGTATGGCGGAAGCAATAACGGATTTATCGGTAAGGGCAACGGCGGCTGCACCGATACGCAGTATAAGACGCATTTCTCGTTATGGGCAATGATGGGGTCGCCATTAATGATCGGTTGTGATGTGCGCTCCGCTAACCAGGCAACGAAGGACATTTTGCTGAACCGCGATATCATCGCCATCAATCAGGATGCCGAAGGCCGCGGCGCTTATCGGATCAAGCCGGAGCCGAATTGGTTCCACGGAAACGACGTCTTTATGCTCGTGAAGGTGCTCAGCGACGGCGATCTGGCTTTCGGCTTCTTCAATTTAAGCGATCATCAACGTGAGGTGCCGCTGCTATTCTGGGACGTTGGCTTTCCTAATGCCGCAGGGATGTCGCTGTCGTTGTACGACTGTTGGGAGCACAAGGAGCTCGGCGTGTTCCAAGAGCGCTTCGCGCCTCATGTACCGGCACATGACTGCGTAGTTGTACGAGCTAAGCTTGTGAAGTAACGTTAATGAAGCAGCGACCTATATTCCGATGGGGTATAGGACGTTGCTTTTTTATATACGCGAGAGAAATACAGTTGATCCCTATAGCCAACCGAGTAGGCGATCGACTTGATCGACAGATCGGAAGTGCGCAGCAGCTCACTCGCGCGTTGAATGCGATAATCCGTCAGATAGCTTAAGAGCGACATGCCGGTCGATTCTTTGAATAAACGGAACAAGTAGCTGCGCTCAAGCTGAACGGCGTTCACAATATCCGATACGGTCAGGCTCGACCTCCAGTAATGATGCTCGATATACTGCTTCGCTAGTGTAGCATAGTCGGCAGCAGGAATTGTTGTTTCATTCGGATAATACTCCAAATAGTGCGATAGCAAGAGACGCAGCTGTGCCTCGGCGCGTGTGCGTTCGAATGGTCTGGCGTCTGCATTCGGCGCATCAGGGTATAACGCTGTCAGATCGTGTGGGGCCGCTAAGACAACGGGACGATCTCGCGTAAACTGCGTCATCGACAGCAGGTCAGGTACTTCGTCGCCCTTGATCTCCAGCCATATATACGCCCAAGGGTCATGAGGATCGGGGTAATAGAACACCTCCGTATCCGGATAGATAACGAAGCTGTCGCCAGCCTTCAGATGGAAGCTCGAGCCTCGCGTCTCCAGAACGCCCTTGCCGCTGACGATATAATGCAAAGCATAAAGATCACGTACGCCAGGCCCCCACTTATGCTGATTAGGGGGCTTATGGCCATTGCCGATACAAATGAGTGGATGATGAATAGGCTTCATATGCTGCACCCGCGTTCCTTCCGTAATGGAATATGGAGTCTAGTTGATTATAGCAAAAAAAGTTTTCGAACAGACCGAACCATCCAGCATTGCCCGACACTATTGAGATAAGAGGCAGGTGAAGCTTGTATATGCTGGACACGATGACTTCGGCGATTGGGCGGGAATATCTGGAGAAGCTTTATTATTTCTCATTGAAGAAGACAGGCAGCAGAACCGAAGCGGAGGATCTTGCACAGGACATTGCCTCGCAGGCGCTGCTCAGCCTTGCTAACGGCAGTCGTCCAAATGATCTCAGCCGATGGATCTGGACAATCGCTAGAAACCGCTATGCGCATTGGGCGAAGGAGAAGAAACGTCGCAGCAGGACAATCTTCGGAGACGAGCCGCTGGCATTCGTGGCTGACAAGGAGGCGACGGCGGAAGAGCAGCTGCTGCTTCGGGAAAATCTATCGCTGCTGCGCCGTGAGCTGTCGCTGCTCGCATCCGGCTATCGCGAGATTATTGTGGCCTATTACTTCGACGGCGAGCGAATCAGCTCTATTGCGAACAGACTGGGTCTTCCCGAAGGAACGGTCAAGCGCAAGCTTCACGAATGCCGGATCAACATACGGGAGGGAATTGAAATGGCGAGAGAAGTTGGATTGCGCAGCTTTAAGGCGGAGAATATCAGTTTCAGTAAAAGCGGCAGGGACGGTCATGATGGCTCACCATGGAAACTCATTCAACGACTTATTCCGAAGAATATCTTATTCGCGGCGTATCGAAACCCGTTAAGCTTAGAGGAGCTATGTTTGGAGCTTGGAATCTCAATGCCGTACATGGAAGAAGAGGTTAAGCTGCTGGTAGACAGCACGCTGCTGAAGGAAGTGTCGAAGGGGCGCTTCGAGACGGACTTTATTATTGTTGACAAGGACATGCAGCGCGATATTTTCAAATTAACCGAAGAGGCTGCAACCGATTTTGCACCGAGGTTGATTGAACTGCTCGATAAGGCGATGCCTGAATTGCAGCAGCTGCTGGAGCATCAATGGGATCGCAGCTTCCTGCTCTGGACGCTCATTCCGATGGCGGTCGATTTCGTGGCGCGCGATGTGCAGCACGCCAATGGGGTTAGCGATAGTTATACGAAGCGTCCGCATGAAGGACATTGGGATATTGTCGGTTATGAGGCCTTCCATGCTCCATACAGCATGGGTTCTGGGCATAACGGCTTTGGAAATGCGCAAGCTATAATGTGGTTCTATAAAATTGGAATGCATGACTTATGGGAGCGGGCGGGCGAGTTGTCCTCGCACGAGGTTAACGTTCTCGCATCGGTCATTCGAGCGGACCGACAGCTGTCTACACTAGGCGCAGTTGAACAGGAGGTCGTTCGCAATCTAGCAGACCGCTCGTTCATCAAGCTGCAAGAAGATGCCATCATTCCGAACTTCCTCGTATTGAGGCAGGACCAATTTGCACAAGTGAAGCACCTTGCCGGCCTACCGATTTATACACAGCTGCAAGAGATCATGGATCGCTTCTACAAATCGGTGTACGCTGTCATTGGACGCGATGTGCCGGCTCGGTTGAACGAGCAGTTGAAATTCGTCTCCGGTCAGTTTCTGTACAACATGCGCACGATGGGCTGGCGGCATGCATTGGAACAGGGCGATATTATGCTTCCAGTTGAGCCAAAGAGCAGCACGATCGCAATGTATATGATGCTAGGCTAGAATCCAGAAAGGTTCTTCTCTCCGTTGCGGCGAGAAGAGCCTTTTTCACGTATGGCTTATTGAGACGTACGCAGCCGTTCCTCGCGGGAATCCCAGCGCCAACCGATACGCCCTTGCACATGCAGGCCGCCGTACCATTCGTCTATGCCTGCGGCTTCTACCCAATCCTGCTCACCTGCCAACACCTGGCGCCCTAGCGCCGTAATTCCAAGCTTGTTCTGATTCGAGGGCAACGGTGCATCGAGCGAAGGCTCTGGCAGTGCTTCTGTGCCCTGAAGCGCCAGAATCGGCTGCGGCTGCCGCAGCATTCGCCGCAGCCAATGGCCGAACTCCACATCGCCCATGCCGAGCGCGTGCAGTCGATCCCCCGTTTGCCGGAACAGCTCAGCTGGAGTCGTTACGCCGTCATTCACTAGCTCCAAGACGGTCTGCTCGACGAGGCCAAGCCCGTTGAAGGCAGAAGGGAAGCGTGCGAGATGATGGGCGAAGGCGGTATGGGCATATGGAAGGGCTGACGTATCCTTGTGCACAATGCCAATGTGGTCCTCTACATTCGGAGAAGCATATGCTGCCCAAATCGCACTGCCAAGCGAGAGTTCTTCCTTCCCGATCTGCCGCCATGTGCCTTCCAGCGTTTCCAACTGCTCTACGCTCAGTTGGCCAAGGCCGCGGAAGGACTCGATGCCCGGGAATTGACCGATACACAGCAGATGAATTCTTGTATCGCCGAGAGGCTGGGAAGCTAGCAGATGCAGCAAATAGGCGAGCATCGTCTGATCGAACAAGTCATGCTCGAACCAGAGGACGACATCTTCATGCTGTTGAATGCCCCGAAGCTGCTCCTCTTGCGAGCTGCATCCTTTCACGAATTCTGCAGCTGGAATGCTCAGCCTCTGTTCAAGATACTGTGCCCGAAATTGCAGCTCGGCCTCATTCATATCCGGAAATACAGGGCCGAACGAATAGACTTCACGCCAGACGAGAATCTCTCCCTCGATCCGGCTCTGACGCAGCTTGTTTCCAACAGAATCGCCATTCACAATGTGAAGCATGGGATCACCTCTGCAATCTAATATCGGAAAATACTGGATTATGATATAACCATTATAAGACGTGCATTGAACACAACAAAGGGTAGAGGTTTACAGAACAGTCTGGGGGGAAATTCATTGAGCGAATGGAAAGCGTTGACCGAAGAATCGCGTACGAGATGGGAGCAGGTAGCCGGGTTCTGGGACGATTACATGGGCGAGCATAGCAATCGGTTTCATCGCGAAATCGTTCGGCCAGCTACGGAGCGGCTGCTTGAGGTCAAGGAAGGCGATACGGTACTCGATATCGCTTGCGGGAACGGCAACTTCTCTCGTCGATTGGCGGATATTGGCGCACAGGTTGTTGCGGTCGATTATAGCGCGGTCATGATTGAACGTGCAAAGCGGCGGTCCACATCGTATGGAGACCGAATCGGCTATCAGGTGGCGGATGCTGCTGATTATGAAGCGTTGATCGCATTCGGCGCAGAGCGTTTCGATCGTGCGGTTGCGAACATGGCGCTTATGGATATTGCGGACATTGGGCCGCTGACGAATGCGCTCCGCCAGCTGTTGAAGCGGGATGGCGTATTCGTATTCTCCATTCCGCATCCTTGCTTCCAATCGCCCAGCGCTCGCAAAATCCATGAAACAGAAGAAATCAACGGGCAGATCGTAACGCGCAACAGCGTGCAGATTACGAAATATTTGACCTCGGAATCGTTCGAAACGATTGGCATCCGGAACCAGCCGGTCCCGCATCTGCTGTTTCACCGGCCGCTGGCGTATTATATAAACCTATTTTTAAGTGCAGGGTTCGTGATGGATGGGTGGGAGGAGCCCAGCTTCGAGATCGATGCGGACAGCGCAGCCCGATTCGATTGGTATGAGCTTCCGCCGGCAGTTATTTTTCGATTTAGAAAGCAATAGTGTGCATGACAAGGACCTCGTGAATTGTACTCTTGTAGTAGAATTTACGGGGTTTTTACTTATTGTCGCCCACTCACCAGTCTTGCGATTGTTCAATAGAAGGGTGAAAAATCTGACAGACGGACTCATCGTAGGATGGGGGCTATATTGAAGCCGAGTGGGGAGTAGGAAGTGGAAGCTGAAATATTATTTATCTAATAGTTGTAAAAATATCCAGACATCCATATAATGATAATGAGATTCGTTATCAATGATATGGAGAATAAGCGAATGCAAACGATAAAAGAGTTGTTTCTTCCTGAAGAACTGAACGTGCTGATGAACGATTACCGCCTTACGGTTGAACCATCGGAGGATCGTACCTATTCGATAGCAGCCCCCGATCTGCTCGATCCGGATCAATGTCTTGCTTATTTGGAACGGGTCAAGGCTATCTACGAGACCGATTCACTGATGGCGACGGCGTCTATGTTCGCGAAGCGGTACAGTTATCTCACCATTGCTTCCGGCTTATATGCGATGTCGCTGTTCAACAAAGGACTCGACTACTCCATTGAGAACTGTCACCTCGAGTCGATCCACCAAGGTACTGCCTGGCTGCCGAAAGTAAGACTCACCCAATGGGAAGCTCATACGCCGCAGCGATGCAGGAACGAATGGCGCGACCGCGTTATCCAGAACATATTCGCGGATAATCTTGCGAAGGTATGGCGGACGATCGCGAAGACTGCGAAGATCTCACCAGCGATTCTATGGGAGAATACGGCGATCTATGTGTACTACTTGTATGAGAACAGACTTGAGCAGGGGGCGACGCCTGAACAAATTGCCCGTATCCGTGACGATTACGAATATCTGCTGAACGAAGCGCCGGCGCATCTGTTCGGTGAGAGCAGCAATCCACTGGCGCGGTACAACACGCCGAAGCGGCTGACGGCTGCTTCAGAAAAGCCGGTTCGGCTGCGCAAAACATGCTGCTTCTATTACGTCGTCGCAGACGATCCCGAAGATTACTGCCATTCCTGTCCGAAAATCAAACACCAATTCGTCTAACCCAGGTAAAGCGGCGCATCTACCTGCTATCATGCGCAGCAGGCTAGAGCCGCCGCTTTATTCTAGGCATAAACCGCCTGTTTGATCATTCTGCCGTTCCCATGCGGGACGCAGAGCGGCGTTCCGAATAATGGATCAGCTATAATTTGCGCTTTCATATGGAACACCGATTCGATCATATTCGCCGTTACAATATCCTCCGGCGCTCCTTGCGCGAACACTTTATGATCTTGGATCGCTACGATCTGATGTGCATATCGGCAGGCCAAGTTTATATCATGCAGCACCATAACGATGGTTCGCTGCTCTTGGACATTCAATTCATACAGCAAATCCAATACCTCGATCTGATGTGTCAGATCGAGATAAGTCGTCGGTTCGTCCAGAAGCACGATGTCGGTCCCTTGTGCCAGCACCATCGCAATCCAAGCCCGCTGCCGCTGGCCGCCGGACAATGAATCGACTGTTCGCTCCGCAAGCTCGGTCATTCCGGTCGTCTCAAGCGATTGGCGCACGATGCGCTCATCCTCCTTGGACCATTGTTGAAGCCAGCTCTGATACGGATATCGTCCCTGCTTCACCAATTGGAGAACGGTTAAACCTTCCGGGGCAGTAGGGCCTTGCGGCAGCAGTGCCATCCGTTTCGCTACTTCCTTCGTCGGCATAGTGGCGATGCTCTGTCCTTCCAGCAGCACATTGCCCTGCTGAGGCTTCAGCAGGCGAGCCATCGTGCGCAGAAGGGTAGATTTCCCGCAGCCGTTGCTGCCGATAAGCACCGTTATTCGACCTCGCTCAATCGACAGGTTTAAGTCTTGAAAGATGAACTGATTGCCGTACGATACGGCCAATGCTTGCGTTTCCAACGCGCTCAATCCGCTCAACTCCTCCGTATTCCTCGACTGTATTTTAGTGGGAGATTATGGTCATGTCAATGAATATGAAAATCATTATCATTATTTTGTTGAAAAAATTGACCGTTATGAAATAAAATAGCAAATAGCGGATTTTGAAGACTTGCTATCAAAGACAGGAGGAGAAACAAACAGATGAGAAAACCATACTGGGTGCTCGCGGCTGTCGCAGCGATGATGCTATTAGCCTCGGGCTGCGGTTCTAGTTCGAATGCAGAGAGCAGTACGAACGAGCAGGCGAAGGAGAAGTCAGCACCGATAGCAGCAGGAACGGTTCCGTTCGCGGAAGATGCTTTTGACACGATCGAAACAGAGGTGCAGTCAGACAACACGCAGGTAGACGCGCCGGTCGAAGTGCAGAAGGTTGAGACAGCGGAATTGAAGCAGACAGGTGATGCAACCGCGGTGACAGAGCAGAAGCAAGAGGAGAAGAAAGAAGAGAAAAAGCCGGAAGCGGTGCAGGCGGAGAAGAAGCCGAGCAAGCAGAAGGTTGAGAAGAAGGTGGAGGAAGCGGCGAAGAGCAACGCTGCAATCAATCAGGCCGTGACGGACTCCATCATGGACAATATCGATGATAAGGCGGCTGTGAAGAGTGCGGACCACGAGAAGCTGAAGAAGGCGATCGAACAGATTCGCGCGCAGATCAAAGATCTGAAACAAGATGCAGACAGCAACGATGCCGAGAGGATGAAGGCAAGCGCAGCATTGATTATAGAGAGCTGGGATTCGATGAAGGCGGACGTGAAGTCAGCGGCGCCATCGATGGTTGATTTTCTAAGCGAGAAAGTAAATGGGCTGAATGCTGTGAAGGATGCAGAAACAGTCGATCAGGCGGCAGTTCTTCAGCTGGACTATGAGCTGTACCAAGCATTTCGTCAGCTTGCAGACAAACTTGGCGTAAGCTAGTCCATTTTATTCATATTTTGCTTGACATAGGAAGTTTATAGCTATATCATTAGTTCTCGTTGATAGTGATAATCATTATCAATACATTCGTCCGAAAGGCAGGTACAACGATTATTATGTTTAAGCCCTTATTCCGTAACATGGCTCTTACTCTCGCTTTGATAGTAGCGCTCGCTTCCATTCCGTTCACAGCGGCAGCAGCGTCTCCAATCAGTGTCATTCTCGATGGTCAGCGTCTGTCCTTCGATGTTCCTCCGCAAGTCATTAACGGCTCGACGATGATTCCGTACAGCGCGCTGACGAAGAAGCTTGGCGCAACGCTGAGCGCGGATGCGAAAGCGAAGAAGCTGACCGTTAAGCGCGGCAGCACGACGGTTGTATTGACCGTCAACAGCAGCACAGCTGCAATCAATGGCAAGTCGGTTAGTCTCGACGCGAAGGTTGTGGAGAAGAACGGCCGTACGCTCGTGCCGCTCCGATTCCTGGGCGAGGCATTCGGCTTGTGGGTCAACTGGAACAACAGCACGAAGACGGTAAACCTGGAGAGCAAACGTACGATCAAGCACGCAATGGGCGATACGACGCTGAAGTCGGTACCGAAGCGCGTTGTCGTTTTGTTCAACGGAATGGTTGATATTGCATTAACCCTTAAAGTGAAGCCGGTAGGCGCAGTAGAATCTTGGGTTCAAGCACCGTGGTATCACTATCTGCGCGCGGACATGGGAGGCGTAACGGACCTCGGCAGTGAGCTTCAGCCGAACCTCGAAGCGATCGTTGCACTGAAGCCTGACTTGATTATCGGCGCGAAGCCGCGCCATGAGAAGCTGTATAACCAACTGTCGGCAATCGCTCCAACGATTATGGCGGAACAGCTGTTCGAGTGGAAAGACAATATGGCAATGATAGCTAAAGCTACGAATACCGAGACGAAAGCGGATGCTTTCATGGCAGACTGGAACAAACGTGTTGCTGAATTCAAATCGAAGCTCGGTGACAAAAAGAACCTGGAGGTTTCGATCGTCCGTTTCCAAAGCGATAACTCGGCACGTGTCTACATAACGGGCTTCGCAGGTACGATTCTGCAGGAGCTTGGCTTGAAGCGTCCGAAGGCGCAGCAGCTAGAAGGCAAGATTCTCGTCGATCTCGATTCGCCTGAGCAAATTCCGATGATGGATGGCGACATTATATTCGATATTTCATCGAGCATCGGCGATGGCTCGGAGTTCAAGACGCAGCAGGAATGGCAGACGAATCCACTCTGGCAGAACCTGAAGGCAGTGAAGAACAAGAAGTATTATAAAGTAAACGACATTACATGGAACATGTCTGGCGGCGCAACGGCGGCGAAGATGATGCTCGACGATCTGTTCTTCTACTTCGATCTATAAGGTCTAAATCAAATTCGAATAGCAGCGCATGAGGGAATGAGCTAAATCGGCTCATTCTTTCGTGCGTTAGAGACGGGAGTGCGACTATGGGAAGGCTGTTACCCAGCAACCTAGCCAAGATCGCGGGCCTAATATTCGGTCTCGTGATTATGATTGTGTTCATGCTGTCGAGCATGAAATTCGGCATCACGCCGATCCGCTGGTCGGATGTATTCCATTCATTTACGAACTATGACAGCTCGTCGAATGAGCAAATTATCGTACAAACCTCGCGAGTGCCGCGAGCGCTTGTTGCTGCTGCGATTGGAGCAAGCCTGGCGGTGGCGGGCTGTCTCATCCAAGGACTGACGAGAAATCCTCTGGCGGATCCGAATGTGCTTGGCATTAATTTCGGAGCTTCCTTTGCCGTCGTCTTTTCCGTATCGGTATTGTCGTTGACATCGCTTCCTATTCTGACAGGCGTATCCTTCATTGGAGCGGCGGCTGCATCGTTAGCCGTATATTTGCTTGGTTCTTTCGGACGGGACGGTCTTACTCCACTCAAAATCATTCTCGCTGGCGCGGCGCTGAGCGCATTGTTCGCATCGTTCACGCAAGGCATGCTTGTATTGGATGCACAGGGACTGGATGAGGTCATGTTCTGGTTGACCGGCTCGGTGGCCGGCCGGTCCGTCGATATGCTGAAGGCCGTACTGCCATTCATGGCAGTAGGCTGGCTTGGCGCAGTATGGGCTGCCCGTCATATGAATGTATTGACGATGGGAGAAGATACGGCGCAGGGGTTAGGGCAGCGGACGATTGTGATCAAGCTGATCGTCGGCCTTATTATTGTGGCACTAGCTGGCAGCTCGGTTGCCGTGGCGGGGCCCGTCGGCTTCATTGGCCTTATTATTCCAACTATTGCTCGGTTGTTTGCCGGAAGCGACTATCGCTGGATTGTACCGTATAGCGCGTTGTTAGGCGCGATTCTTGTATTGGCTGCTGACATTGCTGCCCGATTCGTCATTCAGCCGAGCGAGCTGCCGGTTGGCGTCCTGACCGCGGTCATCGGCATTCCAGCGTTCATTGCGATTGCAAGGAAGGGAGTGGTGAAAGGGTGAGAGACTATACCTATATTCGATCCGAGAAGCTGTCGGTAGCCTTCTTCCTTCATAAGAAAACGGTCGTGCTAACGCTGGCACTTGCGATTGCGAGCGTCGCTGCCTTGCTGCTGAGCACTGGAATGGGGGATATGCGCATTGCACCGATGGATGTCATTCGGGCATTGACGGGTGGAGGCACGGAGGAATATCAATTGGTGGTGCGCACGCTGCGCCTGCCGCGAATTATAGCAGCATTCTTAGTTGGCGCATCGCTGGCCGTTGCCGGTTCCATCCTGCAGGGCATTATTCGCAATCCGCTTGCTTCACCGGATATTATCGGAATCACGAGCGGAGCTTCCGTTACGGCTGTTGCCTTCATTAATTACTTAGCAGGAACTGTCAGCATTCTCTGGATGCCGGTTGCGGCGATGATCGGGGCAGCGATTACGGCTATTCTCATCTACGCTCTGGCGTGGAAGAAGGGAGTAACGCCGATTCGACTCGTGTTGATCGGCATCGGGATCAACTTCTTGCTGGCATCATTAACGAAGGTTATGCTCGTGATGAATCCAGAGACGACGGCTGCACAAGCTTATGTATGGCTGACTGGTACGGTGTACGGGACGGATTGGGTTGTGGTGAAGACGATTGTTCCTTGGGTGTGCATCTTCATTCCACTAGCGTTCCTGCTCGCACGCAATGTGAACGCGCTGCAGCTCGGCGATGATATCGCCTCTGGCGTAGGCAGTGCTGTTCAGCGGCAGCGGTTCGTGCTGCTTATGGTCAGCGTTGCGCTGGCAGGAGCGGCGGTATCGGTCGGGGGCGCCATCTCCTTCGTTGGCCTGATCGCCCCGCATATGACGCGCAAGCTGGTCGGGCCAGCCTTCGGCGGCGTTCTGCCGATTGCAGCTTTCATTGGCGGCCTAATCGTTGTGATCGCCGATACGATCGCGAGAACGGCATTTCTGCCCTATGACATTCCGGTGGGCGTATTCACCGCTGGCGTTGGTGCGCCATTCTTCATTTATTTGCTGTATCGCAATCGGAACGCGGCCTAACTTAAGGCCGCGTTCTTCTCATTCATGGAGCAAGCTCTCGGCGAATGCCGCAGTCGCCAGCAGCTTCTCGTACTCCTCAGGCGATGCGCCATCCTCCACGCACCAGCAGACGCCCATCGTCGTCTCGATATAGAGGCATTGACGCAGGATAGCGCTTGGGATGTGCAGCTGCTGCTCGAACACAGCGATGATGTGATTGATTTTGTGCTGAAGCTCAGGGGTGATGTCGTCGCCGAATTCGTTCAGAATAAACCGCGGTGTATCGAGCACGGGGTCGCCAATGACGCCCTTCGGATCGATAATCCGATATTCGCCATCCTCATCGAGCAGTATATTATCGTGGTGGAAATCGCCGTGAAGCAGCATCTGCTTTGAGTAAGCGGCGGATAGCGATCCGAAAGCTTCCTGCGCGCGGCGCATATGCTCGTACAATTCGATGCAGTCGGAACGGGTGCTCATATAGTCGGTAATGCGGTTGACCCAGCCAGCGTAGGTCGGATACGAATCTGCTGCGGCAGGCGGCAGATGCATGTCCTTATAGAGCGAGCAGAAAATGCGAAGCCGTGTATCGAGGTCCTCGACTGCACGCAGCGGAGTACCTGGCAGCAAGCCCTGCTCCAGCATAACGCCAGCCTCGAGGTCAGCATCGAACACGCGGCACATCCGTCTTCCGGCATAATGATTGAGTGTCTGCCATTCTTTCTCGATGCCGCCAAATTCAGCTTTGCTCATCTTCAGCACAGCATCGCCATATCGCTCAGAATGGCAGCGGAAGACGAGGTTGGCGGAGTAGGATGGAATCAATTGTATGGCATGCAATGCCCATCTATCGGCGTATGTGTCGAGATCCTTCACAACTTTGTCATAGAACGGCTGACCGAATCGGTTCACGATGGCAGTTTTCTCATCGGCTTGAAAATGATAATAGGCGCTCATCCTTTGATCCATGCCTCCACTTCTAAATTGATTCATATGTATACGAATTATTATACGCTTTGCTGAACAAGCAGGCGGTATTTCTTTTTTGCTCGATGATGAACAGTTCGACTGATTTCTGCTCATCCTATGGAAGTGAAGGAAGGAGCGGGAGTATGGCTGAACAGATTGTAGATGTTGTAATCGCAGGGGGGGGGCCAGCGGGCTTAAGCGCAGCGCTCGTACTTGGCCGATCACTGCGGCGTGTCGTGCTGATCGACGAAGGCAAGCCGCGTAATGCAGTTACGCGAAAGTCGCATGGCTTTCTGACGCGGGATGGAACAGAGCCGGAACGGCTGCGCATGCTGGCGCGGGAAGAACTGAGACGTTACGAGACGGTCGATCTGCGTCATGACATGGTTGTGTCGGTGGAACGAGCGGCAGGCGGACTCTTCAGATCGCTGACGAAGGAAGGGCTTAAAGTAACGAGCCGCGTACTTGTCTTCGCAACGGGGATGAAGGAGAAGCTGCCGGATTGGCCGGGGCTGCTGGACGTCTATGGCCGCTCCGTCTTTTCATGCCCTTATTGCGACGGCTGGGAGCTGCGCGATGCGCCGCTGGCGCTGCTCGGAGGCTGCAGTCATAAGCTGCTTGCACATATTCAACACATACGTACATGGAGCCGCGATCTTGTGGTGTGTACGGATGGTCCAGCCGCGCTGAGTGACGAAGAGAAGGAGCAGCTGCGCGATCGCGGCATCCTGTTATATGAAGAGCCGATCGCAGCGCTGTTGTCGAGCGATGGGCAGCTCACGCATATAGAGCTTGAGGATGGCCAGCGTATTGCGCGCAGGGGCGCCTTTCTTACCGATACAGGCGCGCATGAAGCGACGGAGATACCGCGGCAGCTTGGGGTAGGGATGGAGCCGCGAGGCGTATACCAGACGGGCAATCACGGGCTGACGCGCATCCCGGGGCTGTACATCATCGGCGATGCGAAACATGCCTTCACCGGAGTAGCCGGAGCAGTAAGCGAAGGCTACGAGGCAGGTGTTGCAATCAATCATGCCCTGGCGATTGAAGATTGGTAACTTCTCCGAGTGAGTACAGCAAACCGCATTACTTGGAATACGACGATGGTGTCCGGCCTGTCGTACGTTTGAACACGCGTTGAAAGTACGATACGTCCCGATAACCGAGGTAATCGGAAATTTCATTCACGGTCAGCAGCGAATCGGTCAGCATATAGACCGCCGTTTTCATGCGCGCTGTATGTACCGCTTCGCTAATGGTCTGGCCGGTTGCTCGTCGGAACAGCGTGGCAGCATAGTTCGGCGTCCGGTTGATATAGGCGCCGAGCTCGTCTTTTGTCACTTTCTCCCGATGATACTGCTGGATATATTGCTTCATTCGTTCGACAAGCTTCTGCGTATTCGACGCGATTGGACCTTGGTCAAATTCGCGATTCCACAGCACGACAATTTCTGCAACAATGGCGGCTCCGCGAATATCGGCGTAGGGGGTTCTCTCCGTCCATTCCGTGTGAAGGGAGCGAAGCCGATCGAGCATCCATTCGAAGCGTCCAAGCCTGGCGTGGACTTCTGACGGTTGATTCAGCAGCGGAAGCTCAGCGGCAAGCTTCTCAGCGCGAAACCGAACGACGAGCTTCTCGTGGAAGACGGTTGGAACCGTTTTGCCATAATAGTCGATACCGGGCGGAATGAGGAGCAGGTCGCCTTTTTCCAGAATCAGCTTGTCCGCGCCAATCCAGTACACGCACTTGCCGTAACTGACGAGTACAAGTGTGTACGTCTTGTCCGTATCGCTGCCTTCGGAATGTCCATACCAGTTCATGCTCCGGTCAAGCGTGACGTCAAGCAGCTTCAGCATGGCAAATGTTCCTTTCTCCGAAAATGTACTATAGTATATTTAGAATACTATATTTCATATGCGAACGAAAGTTTCAGCAGTAAAATAGGTCTATAAGCAATCATCAGGAGGTTTAAATCGAACTATGCGGAGAACGAAAATTGTTTGTACAATGGGTCCGTCTTGCGAGTCGGTAGACGTATTGAAAGAAATGATGCTGGCGGGCATGAACGTCGCGCGTCTGAACATGGCGCACGGCGAACTGGAGGATCACAGCGCACGTATCGCTTCGATTCGACAAGCTGCTGCTGAGACAGGCTCGAACGTGTCGATTCTGATGGACATCAAAGGTCCTGAGATTCGTATCGGCAAGCTGAAGGAAGCTTCCTATGAGCTGAAAGCTGGACAAGCTCTGACATTCGTAACGGAAGAGCAGCTCGGCGATGGCGAGAAGCTGTGGGTTAACTATGCAGATATGCCGAAGGTCATGGAGCCAGGCGGCGTTATTCTGCTCGACGACGGTCTGATCGAGCTGCGCGTGAACTCGGTTGATGATAAGAACATCTATTGTACAGTCGTAAACGGCGGCGTTATCAAGCCCCGTAAAGGCGTTAACCTGCCAGGCGTTCGTACGACGCTTCCAGGCGTAACGGAGCGCGACGTTATGCACATCGACTTCGGCATTAAGGAAAATGTCGATATCGTAGCGGCATCGTTCGTTCGTCGTGCTGAGGACATTATCGAAATTCGTCGTCTGCTCGAAGAGGCAGGCGCTGGCCATATCCAAATCGTGTCGAAAATCGAGAACCAAGAAGGCGTCGAGAATCTCGACGCGATCATCGAAGCTTCCGACGGTATCATGGTTGCCCGCGGTGACCTTGGCGTAGAAATTCCGGTTGAAGATGTGCCGCTCATTCAGAAAGTGATGATCGACAAATGTAACGCAGCCGGCAAACCGGTTATCGTAGCAACGCAAATGCTCGATTCGATGCAAGTGAACCCGCGCCCTACGCGCGCAGAAGTAACCGACGTTGCAAATGCCGTACTGCAAGGCACGGATGCAGTTATGCTGTCGGGCGAGACGGCTGCCGGCAAATATCCGGTTGAATCAATCCGCACGATGGCAACGATCGCAGTGAAATCGGAATCGATTATGGAATACGGCAGCAACCTGAACAAAGAAGGCTTCGGCAAATCGTCCAGCGTGACGGAAGTCATCAGTAAATCGGTTGTAAGCTCGTCGCTGGAGCTGGATGCGAAGGCGATTCTGACGCCAACGGAAAGCGGCTTTACCGCTCGCATGGTATCGAAGTACCGTCCGAAATCGCCGATCATCGCGATGACTTCGGATGATCGCGTGCTGCGCCGCCTGGCGCTCGTATGGGGCGTTACAGCTGTGAAGGGCGACAAAGTGTCGACGACGGACGATCTGTTCGCAGCAGCGCTCGAAGCGGGCAAAGCATCCGGCAGCCTGGAAGCAGGCGACACGGTTGTCATTACGGCGGGCGTGCCAATCGGCAAATCCGGCGCAACGAACCTAATCAAGATCACAACGATTTAATGAAATATGTCCGGGAGAACCGGGATACTTGAAGCTGCCCCAGAAGTCGCAACGACTTTCTGGGGCAGCTTTTTCATTTGGTCTCATTGTGGAAGCAGCCTCGACATCTTTATTAGGAAAGAAGATGGGGAACGATATCGGTATTGAGATTGAATCAGTAAGGAGTTGATATCCATGCGGTTGTCGCGATTATGGAATGGCCGCTGGAATTCAATCCGCAATAAAATAGTTGTATCCACCATCCTATTCCTAATCATTCCCTTCATTCTTACGTTCAATTGGATGAACAAGACGCAGGAGAATGTGATCGAGCGTAAAATCGGCAGCTCTGCGCAGGAATCACTGTATATCGTCAATCTAAATATCGGTCTGTTCCTTGAGGACATGCTGCGGTCATCCGTTGATATTGCGACGAATCCGAGCATTACGAGGCTTCTTAAGGAACCGGAATCCTATACGCGATACGAGAAGCTTCGCTTGAACGATACGATATTGAATCGGCTGTACAGCTCTTACTTTACGAATACATATGTGACGTTATTCGACCTGAAAGGACGATGGATAAGCACCAGCTACTTGCCGGAGCAGCTTCACGAGCAATATGTCGGGGCTGAATGGTTCAAGGATATGTTAAAGAAGCCTTATCAGCAAAAGTGGATGTTCAATTACAACACACGTCTATATATGGACCGAAAGCCAATCGTCACGCTTGTTAAGACGATTACCGATCTGCCGTCCGCACGCAATATCGGAATGGTTGTGTTCAGCGTGTCGGAGATGGACTTGCGACGTTATCTTGGTGGATTAAGCGGTGAAGTGTACCTGGTTGACCAAGAAGGCATCGTCGTATCCAGCTTGACCAAATCGATGGTCGGCAGGAGCTTGTCGAGCGAAAGCTACATCAACACGATTCAAACCGGTATGAATGGACAGGAAATATTCAAGAAGAACGGCGAGAAGTGGATCGTCAATTACGGTACGATCAGCATTAACGGCTGGAAGCTTGTGCAGCTGGTTCCGTATGACACGGTGTTCAAAGAGATTTACGATATCCGCCGTGCCAACTGGCTTCTCTTCGTACTTATTCTGATCGTCTTCCTGCTTATAACGTTATCCCTTGCTTACCGTATCTCGAGGCCGCTTAAGCTGCTCCGCAAACGGATGCGGGAGCTGGAGGACAAAGGCTTCTATTCCACGCTGTCCGTATCGGGGCCGCAGGAGACCGCCTCTTTGATTGAAACCTACAACAGAATGGTGAAGGAGATTCGTGGATTGCTGCTGCGAGTGAAAGAGGAGTACGAGCAGAAGGAGGAGATGCGTTTCCGCGCGCTGCAAGCGCAGATCAATCCGCATTTTCTACTCAATACGATCAATAATATCAAATGGATGGCCTATATTCGCAATGATGGGGAAGTTGGAGATATGCTCTCCAATCTGGGCGGGATTCTGGAAGGCAGCATTGGCAGAGGCGGCAGTCTGACTCCGCTTCGGCAGGAGCTCGACTATATCGAGAATTATATGGGCTTGATGCGTATGCGATTTCATGACATCGAGCTTGTGATCGATGTTCCCGACGAGCTCATGGAGCAGGAGGTCATTCAGATCATGCTCCAGCCGGCAATCGAGAACAGCTTGATTCATGGCATTGAGCCGTCAGGCGAGTCGGGGCGCATTACAGTGTCCGCACATCACGAGGGCGCTCTGTTCGTGCTGGAGGTGTCGGACAATGGCGTCGGGATGACGGACGAGAGGCTGGCGGAAATTCGCTTAGCATTGGAGTTAGGGGAAAGCGGCGGCGAAGAGATCTCGCAGCGGATCGGCGTTCGCAACGTGCATGACCGTCTTCGTCTCCAATATGGCGAGCCATATGGTATTCGGATATTTAGCAGGCTGGGACAAGGAACCAAGGTCCAGTACGTGCTGCCCGTTCACCGTGTACCGAGGGAGGATAAATCGTGAAGCTGAAAGTGATGCTCGTTGACGACGAACTGTTGGTACGACTGGGCATAAAGTCGTTAATCGATTGGGAGAAGCATAATTTCGAATTTATCGGCGATGCTGCGGACGGGGAGAAGGCACTGGAGCTGATGGAGCGGCAGGTGCCGGATATTTTGTTGACCGATATCGTGATGCCGCGAATGGATGGACTGGCGCTTATCGAGGCTGTGAAGCGGCGATATCCACGCATGCTCGTCATCGTACTGAGCAGCCATAACGAGTTCGATTATGTGCGAAAAGCGATAAAGCTTGGTGCCCAAGACTACCTGTTGAAGACGTCCTTGAAGCCATCCGAGCTGCTTGATCTGCTGGTAGAGGCTGCACATAAGCTGGCAGCTGATCATACGACGTTAGCCTCCTCGCAGTCATCGACTAAGGTTGCAGATGACCACAGATCACGTATGACCGATCTACTGCTTGAACTGCTGCAAGGTGTCCGTGATGAAGCTGCGAGCATGCCCAACGTTGAACCCGATGAAGAGCTGCCGCGCGGCCGCGTGCTGCTGGTGCTGCGGGTGAAGCGGGTACGTGAGGGAGCGATTGAGCAATCGGCTGCCCGGCTGCTGGAGCATTTGATCGAATCGGAGCTGAACGGTGTATTAGATAGCATGCCTGTGGCGATCCGGGATCATGAGCTCGCCGCCCTGCTCGTCTCCAATCCCGGCGGCGGGCAGGGTCCTGCCCTTGAACGGGTCGTCGCGCAATTGGAGAATGCAGCGGGCCGGCTGCTCGGCTTATCGCTTCAAGTGCAGACGAGCAGCGAATTGGCGAGCTGGAAGGAAGCGGCCGAGTTCTACGAGGCAGCGCACGCAGCTTTATCCGATTCCGCCATGCGCGAACCATCGCGTGAGGATATCAAGCGGCTGATCGACTATATGAAGACGAATATCGCGCAAGAATTCTCGCTTAAGCAAGCTGCGGACATGATCAATATGAGCGAGAGCTATTTGAGCACGATTTTTAAGAAAGAGACCGGGTTAGGGTTTACGGATTGGATCAATGCCATGCGGGTCGAGGAGGCCGCCCGCTACTTGGAGCGCTCCAGCCTGCCCAGCTATTCGATTGCGGAGAAGGTCGGTTACGAGAATATCAACTACTTCGGACGGATTTTCAAAAAGCTAAAAGGCGTCAGTCCGCAGAAGTATCGCGCCGAGCGGCAGGGAAAACCGGGAACTGACGAGTTATAGAGAAGCCGCGGCGGCAGCTCCGCACTTTTTAGCGAACCCCAGCTGACAGGATAAGCTAACGGTTGCGGATGGAGCTTATTCGGCCAAAAAGGGGCACGTTTGCTCGTTAACGGTTGCTATTATGGCTATTCCACCTCTAGAGGAATGTTTTACTTGTGAAACGAGCATATAAGCCCATCTGCAACCGTTAGAGTGAAGGATGGGGTGTTTTAACACAAATAAGCTTTATGGAAACCGTTAACGTTTCTCTAGCATGACGGTACATGTGCGGGAGCAGCTAATAGTTGTTATGATGGTTATTTTTGTAAAATGAGGAGCTTGCCGCGTGGTGGCACGATCGCCAAGAAGGAGGGGCGGTCTACATTTATGCATAAATGTAAGCGTATTCACAAAATCGTGAATATTCGATCTAAAGATCGTGAACAACGGCTTATAATCCAAAAATGGTGAACGAATCTCGAGAATTCCGTTCCTATTGGTTGCGCTTTCATCGCTCTATAATGAGCGTAGAAGCCGATCGGACAAGCGATTGATGAACCAAGATGAGGCGGCTTCAATCACCTAGATGAGGAGGGCAAGCGATATGATGATAGGCTCCGTCGATCGATGGGAGGCGCAGCGGCAATCGATGCATCCCGTCATCCGCCGGGCGATTGATTATTTGGCTCAGCTGGATGAGGGCATACTGGAAGAAGAAGGAGTCCACCTCATTTGGGGAGAGGATATGTATGCCAGACAAATAGCCGTGAAGACAAAGCGGAAAGAAGAGCAGCCAGCAGAGAAGCATGAACAATACCTCGATATTCATTATGTAATCCAAGGTGAGGAGCTCATCGGCTGGAAGCGGGATGACGGCATGTGCAGTCCCGTGCAGCCATACGACAAGGACGACGATTACGCCCTGTATGGCGAGCTTCCCGGCGAGATGATGATCAAGCTTACGCCAGGCATGTTTATCGTGCTGCAGCCTGAGGACATTCATCGGCCATGCCTGACAGAATCATCAGCTTCAGACCTGAAGAAAGTCGTAATCAAGGTGAAAGCATCGCTGTTCTAAGGCTCCATCGACTCAATAGACCCAATAGACCCAATAGACCCAATAGACCCAATAGACGAATAGATCAAGGGGGAAACGTTCCATGTTCAACAATCGCAAGCGAATGTCAACGATTGTCTCATTCCTGCTCGTCATTGCATTATTGGCCGGCTGCTCCGGCAAGTCGGCTAACACAGACGCGAGCCAGAACGAAGGCAGTCAGGCCAGCGGCAAGAAGAAGGTCGAAATCGCATTGTGGCTCACGCCGCAGTGGAAGGGCGTATTCGATGCGACGGAACCGGACGCTGACTATGATAGCTTCTTCAAATACGCGGCGGACAAGTTCGCCAAGCAATATGACAAGTACGACGTGAAAGTGAACGTGCAGGTCGTTGCCGGCGATCAGCGGGATGAGCTGCTTAACGTTAATCTGAACGGCGGAACTCCGCCTGATATATTCTTTGAAAGCGTTTTTGCAATGGGCGACTATGCGCACCGCGGCGCGCTCGTACCGCTGAACGACATCGTCGACGACGCCGCGAAGCAGGACATCGACCAAGGCTATTGGGACAATGTCACGTACGGCACGAACAAGGAAATTTATTTCTATCCGTTCTCCCATAATCCAGGCGCGCTCGCGTACAACGCCGATATGTTCCGTGCTGCAGGTCTCGAAGATAAGATTGGCGGAGAGAACGAAATCAAGACATGGACGCTTGATGAGTACAACAGCATTCTGAAGACATTGAAGGAGAAGCTGCCGAAGAATACGTATCCAATGGCTCTCTATGCGCTGAACAATCAAGGCGATACATGGAATCTCGCTTACCTGCGTTCGTTCGGCAGCACGTTCTTCGATAGCAACGGCAGCATTGCGCTGGATGACGAGAAGGGCGTGAAGGCGGCTTCGTGGATAAAGAGCATTTATGATGAAGGCTATACGAATCCAGGCGCGGAGTCGGTATCGTCGAACGATGCGAATGCAATGTTCCAGAATCAACAGCTGGCCATCAGCTTCACGAACTCGATTCTGTTCAACAACGCCAAGGCGGACATGAGTGCAGGCAAATCGCAGAAATTTGATATTCGTATGGCAAATATTCCGTCCGAATCGGGCAACCCGCTGGCATTCACGTACGTTGTTGGCGCAAGCGTGTTCAAGACAGGCGATGCGGCGAAGACGGAAGCGGCGAAGGACTTTGTCAAATTTTTCTCCAGCGATCCAGAGCTCGTGAAGGCATCCAAGAACAGCGTTCCTGTACGCAGCTCGGTCGTCAGTGAATTGAAGGATCAATACCCGCTGTTCGCTGCTTACGATGCGAATGCACCCCATATGTTCAGCTTCACGGGCAATGTGCCGGGCTACGGCGAGCTTCGTCAGGTGCTGTATCCAGAGCTGCAGGCCATGTTTGTTGGCGAGAAAACGCCGGAGCAAGCGGTCAAGGACTACCAGTCCAAAGGCAATGCTGTCATTCAGAAAGCGCGTGAAAACTCCGTCATCAAGTAGCATGTCAGGTTAAGTCAGCATCAGCCGTCAGTCGTCGGAAATCCGTCCGGCGCAATCCATACTCGGCTTCCGCCGTCCGCTCGGGCGGCGGGGAGCCGGATAAGAAAGGGAACGGATAACCATGAGATTACGCAATCAGGTTTGGAAGGACAACGTTACGGGCTATCTGTTCATCTTGCCGCAGCTGCTTCTGTTTCTCCTTTTTATCGTGTATCCGATTCTGGAAGGCATCCGGTTAAGTCTATATAAGGTTCAATACAAGCAGGAAACGTTCGTCGGCTTTGACAACTACATCACCTTGTTTCATGATCCCGTGTTTTTCAAATCGATCGTCAACACCGTCATATTCGTTGTCTTCATCGTTATTCTCACTGTGGGATTTGCCCTGTTCGTATCGTCCGCCGTGTTCGATAAGAACGCCAAATACGTCTCCTTCATTCGCGGCAGCTATTATATTCCGGTCATGGTATCCATGGTCGTCATGAGCATGGTGTGGGGGTTTCTGCTCAACCCGGCTAACGGACTTATCTCGTACGGCGCTCGGGAAATGAACCTCAGCACGTTCAATCTACTTGGCAACAAAAATACGGTATTGCCGGTCGTCATCTTCGTTACCTTCGCAACGAACGTCGGCCAAGCAATCATCTTATACATCGCGTCTATGATCGGTGTTCCGAAGGACTTGTTCGAAGCAGCCGAAGTAGACGGCGCCAGCCGCCTGCGCGTTATTTTCCAGATCCTAATTCCGCTCGTGAAGCCGACGACGATCTACATCACGATCATTAACATCATCGCCGTGCTGAAAATCTTCGTCGTCATCCAGATGCTGACTGGCGGGGGACCGAACAATGCAACCGTCACGATGATGTATTACCTCTACAACAACGCATTCAAGTATAACCAGCTAGGCGTCGCTTCCGCCGTAGGCGTCATCATGTTCATCATTACGCTGCTGTTATCGGTGCCTCAGCTCAGAGCGATGTTCAAAGAGAAGTAAGGAGGATCACGATGCAGCAACAAGCGAAGCTCACGAGAAAAAGAGAAGCATACGACGTTGTCTCGAATATCGCCATCTGTTTGATCGCCATCTTAAATCTATTTCCGTTGTACTGGTTGTTCACAAGCTCGCTCAAGAATAGCTCTGACGTGATTAAGATGCCGCCCGATTGGTGGCCGAAGACATTCACGCTGGACAACTATACCGAGGTGTTCCATAACCAGCCCGCATTGCGCTGGACGTTCAACAGCTTATATGTAGCGGGTCTAACGACGGTGCTTGTCGTCATTGCCAGCTCGATGGCTGCCTATGCGTTCTCCAAGCTTCGGTTCAAAGGGAGAAACGTTATCTTCATTATCTTCGTCTCCAGCATGATGGTGCCGAAGGAGGTTATGATCGTGCCGTTGTTCCAGCTCACGCAGCAGCTTGGGCTTGTGAACAGCTTGTACGGAATGATCTGGCCGAACGTTGCGATCGCCTTCGGCGTGTTCCTGCTCAAGGGCTTCTTCGATAGCGCGCCGGATGCGCTGCGCGAAGCGGCGAGAATCGACGGGGCAGGCGAGGTGCGGACGTTCGTGCAGGTGCTTCTGCCGATTGTAAAGCCAGGCATCGGCGCTTTGTTCATCTTGAACTTCGTTCAAGTATGGAACGATTACTTGTGGCAGCTCGTTGTCGGGCAGGAGAAGAACAGCAAGACGCTCATGGTCGGTATTGCGACGCTGATGCAGGATTTGAACCCGAACTTTGCTTACAAAATGGCTGGCGCAACCATTGCGGCTGTCCCGATGCTGCTCATCTTCATCTTGTTCCAGCAATATTTCACTCGCGGCATCTCGATCGGCGCTGTGAAGGAATAAGGAAAGGGTGGGATCTACGATGAGACGATTCATCGCGATCGACATCGGCGGTACCGCAATCAAATTCGCTGTTCTCGACGATGCGGCGGCTATCGTATTCCACGATTCAGTCGCAACGCCCAAAGGGCAGGCTGATATCCGCATCCCAGACGCGGTATACGGCATTGTTGACCGGATTCTGCTTCTATTTGAGAACATCCAAGGAGTTGGTATTAGCACGGCAGGCGTTGTCGACCCGGCAAGCGGCGAGATTCTGTATGCAGGGGAGACCATGCCCAGCTATGCGGGTACGAATCTGAAGCAGCTTGTGGAGCGGCGGTACGGTATCCCGGTTGTCGTAGAGAACGACGTAAATGCGGCAGCGCTCGGCGAGCATTGGAAGGGAGCTGCACAGGGCTCCGACCATTTCTTCTGCGTCGCGCTCGGCACAGGCATCGGCGGCGCGCTGTTCAGCGGCGGCCGTCTCGTAAACGGCAACAGCAAACGGGCGGGTGAGATTGGTCATGCCTTGTATGACAAGGCGACCGGTACGACGTACGAGCAGCGCGCCTCGATGTCAGCGCTGATGAAACAGGCTGCCCGCGAGCTGCCGGGCTTCGAAGGCGATGGCCGCAAGCTGTTCGAGCTGGCGAGGGAGGGAGACGAGACCGTCCTCGGGCTGATTGATCGTTGGACTGAGCAAATCGCCAGAGGACTGGCGGAGATTGTGTTGACAGTCGATCCATCGGTCATCGTTATTGGCGGAGCAGTATCGGAGCAAAAGGACTTTCTACTTGATCGCATCAAGGCGCACATGAACGAGTATTTGCCGGACGGATTCAGCAAGACCGAGCTGAGAGCGGCTGTGCTGGGCAACCGGGCGGCGCTGCTGGGCGCGGCGTATCCTTACTATATTGAACAATTGGAGCGTGACTATCATGACAACAGGTCTTGTAGCTAACTTTCAAGGTGTCTATATCGCCTTGTACTCCGCATATGACAACAACGGCGAGGTTAGCCGTGAGCGAGCGAAGAAGCTGGCCCGCCATTATGTGTCGACTGGGGTGAAAGGACTGTATGTTGGCGGCAGCTCCGGCGAAGGCATCTTGCAAAGCGTGGAGGAGCGCAAGGCGATGCTCGAAGCGGTGCTGGAGGAAGTGAAGGGCGAGCTGAAGATTATCGTACACGTCGGCGCGAATTCGACCCGAGACAGCGTGGAGTTGTCCCGGCATGCGGAGCAGTGCGGGGCGGATGCGATCTCGGCTGTTCCTTCCATCTACTATAGAATGTCCGAGGCGGCCGTTGAACATCATTGGCAGTCGATGATCGACAGCTCGTCGCTGCCGTTCATCATTTATAACATTCCCCAGACGACAGGCTTTAACTTGTCCGTACCGCTGCTTCGCAAGCTTGCCGCTCAGGACAAGGTTATCGGCGTGAAGATGTCTGGCGAAAGCACCTTCGATCTGCAGCAGTACAAGATGGCGGGCGGAGAAGACTTCCTCGTATTCAACGGACCGGACGAGCAGTTTCTTGCGGGCCGAATCATGGGGGCCGACGGCGGCATTGGCGGTACGTATGGCGTCATGCCGGAGCTGTTCTGCACGCTGGATCATCTGTTCAAGCTTGGTCGTATCGGAGAGGCGCAGTCGCTTCAGAACGTGATTAATGATTTCATCACAAGACTGCTTCGTTACCCGTCCCTGTACGGCGCCTGCAAACACATCCTGCAGCTTCGCGGTGTCGAGACAGGTGAGCCGCGCTTGCCGCTGCTGCCCGTTCGGCCGGAGGACCATGCTTCGCTTACGGAGCTGAATCAGGCGATTATCGCGGCAACCGCGAAATACGCGCATGTCTCTCCGAAGGAAGAGGTGCAGCGCCATGCTTAATCAAATCGCGGGCGGGCTCGTCGTGTCGTGTCAGGCGCTGCCGCATGAGCCGCTGCACAGCTCTTACATCATGTCGAGGCTGGCGCTGGCGGCGAAGCTGGGAGGAGCGGTCGGCATCCGCGCCAATACGAAGGAAGACATTCTCGCGATCAAGCAGGAGGTTGACCTGCCGGTCATTGGCATCGTTAAGCGTGACTATGAGGACAGCGGCGTGTTCATTACGGCGACGAAGCGTGAGATCGATGAGCTGCTCGAAAGCGGCTGCGAAATGATCGCGATGGATGCGACGATCCGTCCTCGTCCAGGCCGTGTGACGACGGCTGAACTTGTGTCCTACTGCCAGAAGCGCGGTCCGGGCGTTCAGCTCATGGCTGATATTTCGACGGTAGAGGAAGCGGTCGTAGCGCAGGCGCTCGGCTTCGACTGCGTCTCGACGACGCTGCATGGCTACACGCCATATACCTCAACGTCGAAGCTGTATGATGATGATTTCGCTTTTCTGAAGGAGGTGCTGCGCAAGGTTCGCATTCCCGTCATCGCTGAAGGAAATGTGCAAGAGCCGGAGATGCTGAAGCGATGCCTGGAGCTTGGCGCCGCATCCGCGGTCGTCGGGGGCGCTATTACGCGTCCGATGGAAATTACGAAGCGGTTCGTCGAAGCGATCAAATAATGATATCCAGATTTGTCTGTAGGCCTTCATCCTGTTAATAACAGGGTGAGGGCTTTTCTGCTGCCGATAGACTGGCTCTCCTTTTGTTATCGAATCGTCACGATTGCGTTGAGAATAAGGTGCACTAACAGGATATGGATATGTTATGATGATCTGGAAATCGATTCAATCGAAATCGAAAGAGGGGATTGACGATGACGATTATCGTTGCAGCCGGGGCTCTCGTTCTGCTGTTCGTTAGCGGTATCCATCTGTTCTGGGCCTTCGGAGGAACATGGGGAGGGCGTGCCGCTGTGCCGGAGAAGGCGGGTGGAGAGCTGGCCTTCAAGCCAGGTCCATTGGAGACGGCTGCGGTTGCGGCGCTGCTGCTGGCTGCCTGCTACTTCCTGCTCGCAGAAGGGGAGCTCCTGTTTGAATGGCATACCAACGTGCTGACCGAGTGGGGGAGCATCCTATGCGTGGCTGTTTTCGGAATTCGGACGGTAGGCGATTTCCGTTATTTCGGTTTATTCAAACGATACAAAAGCTCCCGGTTCGCGAAGTACGACACGTGGCTTTATAGTCCGCTCTGTCTATTTCTAGCTGCGGCTTTCGTCGTGGCACTTCAGTAGGTTAATAAAGAAGGCTTCCGGCAAGCTGCGCCCTCTTCTTCGGAAGAGGGCTTTGTTTATTTTGGCTGACCGATTAACGTTGAATAGATGGGTTCCGATAGAAGAATTGTAACTATTTATTTAATAACAGGTGATTAGTACCATAGCGAAACAGAGCTTGAAAGCGCTATGATGTTGACTAAGATGTGATATCGGTCACAAGAGCGGGCAGCATGCTGAAGATTACAGAAGCGAATCGTTTTGCGAAGGCGTTGCGGAGATCAGAGATCTTAGGAGTCACATGGACGGACCTGCCTGATGATGTTACGGACTCTAGGACTCATAATGGGCTGCAATAGCATCTGTATTCGACTAATATATCGCAGGCTTAGGATGGAGCAAAGGGACAGTTGTCCCGCAGCACTCGCGACGAGACCGAGCGAATTGGAGGGTGAGAATTGTGCCGGAATTGAATAGCTTATATGACTCGACAAGGCTGGAGCTGGACCACGCACCGTTCATTACGGCCTACTATTATAAGCAATGGGACGGATTTCGGATGTCGTTCCACTGCCATGATTCGGTCGAAGTTATGTATGTCATCTCAGGCGATTGCATCGTCGAGACGGAGCGGGAAGCCATTGCGCTGCGCAAAGGGGATTTCGTCCTGCTGGACGCGGGGGTAAGGCATCGGCTGCTCGTGGATAAAGGGCGGCCATGCCGCATGCTGAACGCGGAGTTCGGCTTCGCGGATGCGGGCGCAGGCCATCCGTCCGTTCGGGCGTTGGCAGCTGACAGTCCAGCATTGACAGCGCTGTTGACCGCGGCGGAGCCTGCGGTCGTGCTGCGTGATCCGCATGATGTATACCAGACGCTGCGCAGTCTGGTGACGGAGTTGGACAGCGGCCACGCGGAGAGGGGCTGTATGGCGCAGCTGCTGCTCGGGCAGCTGCTCGTACAGATCGCCCGGCTTGCGCAGCTGAAGCGAGGCGGCGCCGTTGCGCAGACGAGCCGCTATGTGCGCGAGGCGGTGGAGTATATTCGCCAGCATTACGACACCGATCTGCAGGTGAAGGAAGTGGCGGATGCGGTGCATCTGCATCCGACGTATTTGCAGCGCATTTTCAAGGCGGGCATGGGCCGGTCTATTGTTGATTATTTGACGGAGACGAGGATGGAGAAAGCGAAGATGCTGCTGGCGCGTACCGACATTCCGATTACGCAGATCGCCGATTATATCGGGCTGAACAGCCGCCAATATTTCAGCATGCTGTTCCGCAAGCTGACAGGAGTTACGCCGATTGAATATCGGAGGCGAGCGGAAGCCTCCTTTTACCCGTCATCGGTGTTCGAGTTTGGTCAGCATGAGGAGACTGAATCGGAGGCTCGGAGAGAAGGGTGAATGGGCAGATATGATGGGTAAGTCGAGGGCGAAAAGCTGTAATAGTTGACATTCACATGGTGAAATGGTCGCTATTTTGGATAACGCTGTCATGGCCTTGCTGTTACAATTGGGACATAGGGCGGAGACGACTTCGCCTCGCAGAGGAGGCCGATTTACTTGTCATTCAAGGTTGCATTCATCGGAGCTGGGAGTATCGGATTTACGCGCGGACTGCTGAGAGATTTGCTCGCAGTGCGCGAATTTCATAATATCGAAGTTGCATTTACGGACATTAATGAGCATAATCTCGACATGGTGACGCAGCTGTGCCAGCGGGACATTGAATCGAACGGTCTGGGCATTCGGATTCAGTCGACGACGAATCGACGCGAAGCGTTGAAAGACGCTAAATATGTACTGACGGTTGTTCGGATCGGCGGTCTGGAAGCGTTCGCTACGGATGTTGATATTCCGCTGAAATACGGCGTCGACCAATGCGTTGGCGATACATTGTGCGCAGGCGGCATTATGTACGGACAACGCGGCATTGCTGAGATGCTGAACATTTGTAAAGATATTCGCGAGGTTGCGGCTCCTGATGTGCTGCTCCTTAACTATGCGAACCCAATGGCGATGCTGACGTGGGCGTGCAACAAGTACGGCGGCGTTCGTACGATCGGTCTGTGCCACGGTGTGCAAGGCGGACATTGGCAGATTGCGACGGCGCTTGGTCTGGAGAAGAATGAGGTCGATATCATCTGCGCAGGGATCAACCATCAGACGTGGTACGTGCAGGTGCAGCATAAAGGCGAGGATATGACGGGCAAGCTGCTGGAGGCGTTCGAAGCGCATCCCGAATTCAGCAAGACAGAGAAGGTTCGAATCGATATGCTTCGCCGCTTCGGCTACTATTCGACGGAGTCGAACGGTCACTTGAGCGAATATGTGCCTTGGTATCGGAAGCGTCCAGATGAGATCAAGGACTGGATCGATCTTGGCATATGGATCAACGGCGAGACGGGCGGCTATCTGCGCGTCTGTACCGAAGGCCGCAACTGGTTCGAGACGGACTTCCCGAACTGGATGCAGGAGGAGCCGTTCAAGTATGAAGCCGATCAGCGCAGCGAGGAGCATGGCTCGTATATTATTGAGGGCTTGGAGACGGGACGCGTCTATAGAGGCCACTTCAATGTCGTCAACAATGGCATCATCTCGAACCTCCCGGCGGATGCGGTGATTGAAGCGCCAGGTTATGTCGATCGCAACGGCATCAACATGCCGCATGTCGGCGATCTGCCGCTTGGACCTGCTGCCGTGTGCAATGTGAGCATTAGCGTACAGCGTCTATCGGTTGAAGCAGCCGTGCGCGGCGACGATCAGCTGCTCCGCCAAGCGATGATGATGGACCCGCTTGTCGGCGCGGTGTGCAATCCGAAGGAGATTTGGCAGATGGTGGACGAAATGCTCGTCGCACAGGAGAAATGGCTGCCGCAATATGGCGATGCTATCGCTGCTGCGAAGGCTCGTCTTGCTGCGGGCAGCCTCATCCCGACGAAGAACTATGAAGGTGCAGCGCGTCTGAAGGTGAAGACGGTCGACGAGATGATGGAGGACCGCGAAGCGGCTCGCCGGAATGCATCCGAGGCGGATAAAGCGAAGGAACGTCCGGCTGCTGCGCATTAATATAAGAGAAAGCAAGCGAGCCGGGCGTTCGTCTTCCAGGAGAAGGAGAGCGCCCGGCTCGTTTACGTAGCGGCTTACTGTCGATCGGCGCGTGAACGGCGGGGAGGGTCTTTTGGCCGCTGTACCTTGGGCTCAGTGAGCAGGTTCGATTAGGTAGAGAGATGTAATTCGAGGCGGCGAAAAGGTGAGAGCGGGTTTCTGAGCGAAGATATAGCGATGAAATAGCAGAGTTCAATAGGAAGAGGAAAGGACGGATGATTCAGCATCGATGTGGACGCTTTCTTGCTTTAACGAATCTTTAGTCTTGAAAGCGGTTAATTTATAATTTGTTTGGGTTCGTTCGCATTGATGGGCTATAGGGTTCGTGATACAATCTGTATCGTGATAGTGAGAAGTGAACCGGTTTACAAATACATAATGTATCTTTTATGACGGATGGCGTGCGAGCGCCTGCTGGTGCGGAATGGTTGATCAGCTCCAGCGTTTTCAGCGTGATCGAGCCATGTTGTTCCGAAACAGCTGTCGCGAGCAAAGAAGGAATGGGGGGAGCTGATGGAAACGATAAAGCGGATGGACGCCGCGCATGATGCGAGCCAGACCGCCTTCACATATAGGAGCGATGTCGACTACATTCGGGACGAAATGAAGCGGCTGGATATGCTGATTCGCATTCGGATGCTGGAGTCGAGCGGTGATCAGGAAGCCGGCCAGCCGACCGATGCGCTCGATTCGCTCCGCGGGCTCGTGCTCACCGAGGACATGATGCTGCGACTGCTCGATGAAACCATCGAAGGCGAGGTAGCGCTTACGACGGAGCGTATCGCTCAATTGCAGGAGCTGGTCACCGCTGTCTGGCAGTTGGACCAGCTCATCGCCGAGCGTAAGGCGCAGGCGATCGCAAGCGGGGTTTCGCTCACGCTTCCGACAATCGTCGCGAGGCTCGGACTCACCTCCTTCGAGGAGCAGTGCCTGCTCGTCTGTCTCGCGCCGGAGTGGGATGGGAAGTACGGCAAGCTGTACGCCTATTTGCATGACGACGTGACGCGCAAAGAGCCGACGGTCGAGCTGCTGCTGCGGCTGCTATGCAGCACGCACCAAGAACGGACATACATGCGGCAGCTATTCGCGCCTGCCGCGCCGCTCCTTCGGCACCGGCTGCTGGAGATCGGGGCACGGGGCGGAGATGAGGGGCGGATGCCGACGCTGCTGGCGGAGCCGGTGCGAATCGACCGCAGCATCGCGGAGCGGCTGCTGGGACATCGGCTTCTGGACACGCAGCTCGAAGGCGTGGCTTCGATTCTTGCGCCAGACGAAGATGAACCATCTGAGGCGGGCATCACGCTGCTGCCGCCAGGTCGGCTGGAGCAGACGGTGCGGCTGCTGAGACAGCAGCGAGGTGGAGCGCATGACGAGGCGCCGGCGCGGAGTGACACGCATCAGACGGCGCCGTTCATACCGGACAACAGCGGATTCGCGGGTGAAGCGGCGCCAGCGCCGTCTGCGGCCGATGACGCCGGTCGGGCGGCAGCGACTGCAGCCGAGCCTGTGCCGTGGTCGAGTTGGACGGAAGCCAGCACCGGTCCGGAGTCCGCTCCAGACGGCACCGCATTACTGCCGCGTGCCGCTCTGGTACTGCTGCACGGCCCGGCAGGTACGGGCAAGCGCGCGCTGGCCGCCAGCGCCTGCCGTGAGCTAGGCGTACGGCGCGTTGTCGCGCGGATCGGCGACTTGTTAAGCCATCGGCTCGGCTGGCGCGAAGCGGTTCTGCGGCTGTGCCGCGAGGCTTGGCTGGATGAGGCGGTCATCGTGCTGGAGGAAGCCGATGCGCTGTTCGAAGCCGAGCAGCCGGGCAAGCCGACGCCGCTCGCCGAGCTGCTCGGTCCGCTGGAGCGCTACGGCCTTGCGGCGCTGCTGCTCGGCGAGCGGGATCAGCCGTTGTCGCGGGCAGCTGCTGGGTTTCGCGGCATATACGCCTCGCTGGACCTTCCGCTGCCGGATTCGGCTTCGGCCGCTTTCTTGTGGCACAGCCTCGCGGCTGCGTATCCGTGCAATGCCAACGTTGCGCCCGACGTGTTCGCCGACAAGTTCCGCCTCTCGCCTGGCAAGATCAACGCGGCGTTCCGGGGGGCTTGGAACCGGGCGCGCTTGCGCGATCCGGAAGGCGGAATCATTAGCGAAGCCGACCTCCGCGCCGCCTGCTACGAGCAGACGAACCATAAGCTGAGCACGCTTGCCGAGCGGTTGACGCCGCGATGCGGCTGGGAGGACCTGATCCTCCCGGATGACCAGTCGCGCTTGCTGAGGGAGCTTGTCCAGCAGGTCCGCTACCGTTCGGTCGTCTACGACGAATGGGGCTTCGGGCAGAAGCGGGTCCGCGGCCGCGGATTGAACGTCCTGTTCCATGGCCCGCCTGGCACCGGCAAGACGACAGCCGCCGAGGTGATCGCGCAGGAGCTTGGCCAGGAGCTGTACCGGATCGACTTGTCGCAGATCGTGAGCAAGTACATCGGCGAGACGGAGAAAAATTTGCAGCGCGTCTTCCAAGAAGCGGAGGAAAGCTGCGCGATTCTGTTCTTCGACGAGGCGGACGCCATCTTCGGCAAGCGGACGGAGGTTAAGGACGCGCATGACCGGCATGCGAATACGGAAATCGCCTACTTGCTGCAGCGGATGGAAGCCTACGACGGCATTACGATTCTGGCGACCAACCTGCTCGGCAACCTCGACGAGGCTTTCATCCGACGGATGGCGTTCAGCATCCTGTTCCCGCTGCCGGATGAGGAGCAGCGCATGCGCATCTGGGAGGCGATGTTCCCGCCGTCCGCTCCGCGCGGCAGTGACGTGGACCTATCCTTCCTCGCGCGGCAGTTCTCCTTATCTGGCGGGCATATCAAAAATATCGTCCATACCGCGGCGTTCTTCGCGGCGGAGCAATCGTCCGCGATCGGCATGACGCACCTGCTGCGCGCCGTTCGGCGGGAGATGGACAAGATGGGCCGGATGGTCCGACGGGAAGACTTCGGTTCCTACGGGCCGTTCTAATGGTACGAGAGGGCTGTTCCGAGGAATGATGGAACCGGCTTCTTAAGGAAAGGGGGAGAACGATGAGCGGGGATACAACGATCGCCGATGTTGGCGAGACGCTCATCAAGCTGCTGCGGGACGGGATGAGCGATCTCGTGACGTCCAGCGCGATCGCGCTGCAATCACCGGCTGATCTAACCGGGCAGACGACGCGTGTCACGCTGTTTCTGTGCGGCATCGCAGAAAACCAGCATATGCGCAATCAGCAGCCGACGTACCGGAGCGGCGACAGCATTGCCAATCAACCGCTTGTCGTCGATCTGCGCTACATGCTGACCGTTTATTCGTACGTGCAGGATTTGACGGAACGTTCGCTGGAGGAGCATCGGCTGCTTGGGAGGGCGATGCGGCTGCTGCACGATCATGCCTCCATTGGGGGCTCGCTGCTGCAAGGCGGGCTTGCGGGCGAGACGACGCGTCTGCGCATTCTGCTGGAGTCCGTCCCGCTGTCGGAAATGACGGAGCTGTGGAGCGCGTTTCCCGGCCAGGCGATGCGGCCGTCGGTATTCTACACCGTGTCCTCGGCCACGCTCGAGTCGAATATCGTCACGACGCCGAGCCGTGTCGCTGTTCGGAACGTTCGCTATCTCACCCATTCGGGCGAGGAGGGATAAACGCCAATGGATCGACTTCAATATAGTGATTCGACGCTGCGCCTGTCCGTCGCTGTACAGCTTCGCGATCGGCTGAGTCCGGACGGCTCCGCGATCGGTCAGCTCCGCGTTCGCGTGGCTGAAACAGGCCGGTATGCAAGGCGCAGCCCAAGCGGTTATTACGTACTGACCGACCTGCCGCCGGGGACTTACACGCTTGCGATTGAATCGGCCTACTACACTCCGGCGGCGCTGCAGGCTGACGTTACCGCCGAACCGGGCATACCGCCGCCGCTCGTCGTCGATTTGCGGCCGAACCGGACGTATCCGCTGCAAGACGGAGCGACGCTGCTCCGAGGCGCAGTGCGGGAAATCGGCGGCAATGCGGGGGATGGCGCTGCCGTCACGGCCGCGCTGCACGGTCCGCAGACGTCGGTCAAGGCGCGTCTGCGTGAGCCGGCTGCAGCGGGTGACGATTCCCTGCAGCTGACGGGCATCCAGGGTGAGCTGAAAGCTGGCGACATTCTATATGTTCGGGATGCGGATACCGGAAGGACGGAGTATGCGGTGCTGCGCGAACCGCTTCCCGTTGATCCAGCTTCCGGCCCGTGGCTGCTGGCAGCTCCGCTGGCAGCGGCGCACCCGGCGAATACGCCTCTGCACGGAACCGATACGCAGGAAACCGTGCAGACAACGGCTGATAAGGACGGCGAATTCGTGCTGCCGTTCGTTCGGCTGAACGCCCGGTCGATGCTCGCGCGCCTTACTCTTGCATCCTCTTCGGGCGGCGGTTCTCTGCAGCTCGATGCGTCGGTGCAGGACGGCAAGGCCTCATCGCTGGGCGTGCTGACGCTGAAGTAAGCGAGAACGACCATTTTAGAAACAACTAAGGAGGCTATGTACAATGCCAGAGTATTTATCGCCGGGTGTATATGTGGAGGAAATCCAAATCGGCGGCAAGCCCGTTGAGGGCGTATCGACGAGTACGGCAGGTTTTCTAGGCTTGACGGAGCGCGGGCCGACGACGCCGCAATTTGTAACGAGCTGGCTCGATTATCAACGGCTGTTCGGTTCCTATTTTGGCAGCAGCGAATATTTGCCATATGCGGTTCAAGGCTTCTTCGACAATGGCGGACAGCGTGCTTATATTGCGCGTATCGTCAAAGCCAACGCGGCCAAAGCAACGCTGAGACTCCAAGCGGGCAGCGCGAACGCGCTTACGCTGACGGCGGTCGGCGAAGGTGCATGGGGCAACCGGATCGGTGTCAAAGTAACGGCGGGCTCGCTCAGTGGCTTCAAGCTGAGCCTGTTCTACTGGAAGCAGTCCGTCACGCTGTTCGATCCTGAAGACAAACCGAAGACGCTGCCGCGTCCAGCCGTGACCGAGGTGTACGACAATCTGTCCGTCGATGTCGCATCAGCTGACTTCTATGAGAAACGCGTGAATGGTGTTTCCAATCTCGTTGTGCTGAACAAGCTGACCGGCGACAACGGCCAGGTGCCAAGCGCCAGCACGATCGCACCGCTGTCCGGCGGCGCTGACACGGTGGAGACGGAGGGTATCGCGGCGGCTGTAACGGCGAACACAATCAAACTGGCGGCTGATGCTGCCTCTACGGATGATGCCTACAACGGCATGACTATTACGATTATTAGTGGGGACGGCTCAGGCCAATCGCGCAAAATCACGGACTACGTAGGTTCATCCAAAACAGCGACGCTCGAGACGAACTGGGATGCCACGGCGCTGCCGACAACGGCGTCGACTTATCGGGTCACGCAGGCGCTCAGCTACACGCTCGCTGATTACAAGCGCAGCGATACGAACGTACCGGGCAAACGGAAAGGGCTTGCAGGTCTTGCGGAAATCGATGACATCTCGATCGTCTATACCCCGAATGCCACAGCGATTACCGGATTGGCAGAGGAGCTGATCACCCATTGCGAAGGACTGAAGGATCGCTTCGCGATATTCGATGCGCCGGTCGGATCGCCTGCGGCGAACCTCAACCCGCGCAGCGCGCTCGAGACGAAATATGCGGCTTACTATTATCCATGGCTGAAGGTGGTCGATCCCGACACGGGACTGCTGCGCATTGTTCCTCCAGGCGGCCATATGGTGGGCATCTATGCGCGCACCGATACGGAGCGCGGCGTTCATAAGGCGCCGGCGAACGAAACGGTACGCGGGGCGATCGACCTCGAGTTCCAGATTACGAAGCAGGAGCAGGACATCTTGAATCCGCGCGGCGTTAACGTGATCCGTGCGTTCCCGGGCCGCGGCATCCGCGTATGGGGAGCGCGCACGCTGTCCAGCGATCCGCTCTGGAAATACGTAAACGTACGCCGCTTGTTCAACTTCCTGGAGGAGTCGATCGACGAGGGTACGCAATGGGTCGTGTTCGAGCCGAACGACGAGAAGCTGTGGGCGCGAGTGCGCCGGACGATTACGGAGTTTCTGACGCGCGTATGGCGCGACGGCGCGCTGATGGGCACGAAGCCGGAAGAGGCGTTCTTCGTCAAGGTCGACCGTTCGACGATGACGCAGGACGATATCGACAACGGCCGCCTCGTCGTGCTGATCGGCGTAGCTCCGGTGAAGCCGGCCGAGTTCGTCGTGTTCCGCATCGCGCAAGTGTCGAGCGGTTCGGAAGGATAGTTGTTCATAGAAGAACAGTTTTGAATACAGGGACATTTTGAAGGAGGAATACAGGATGGCGACAGGACAACGCAAGGATCCGTTCCGCAATTTCCGGTTTCGGGTCGAGATCGACGGCATCCAGCAGGCAGGCTTCAGCGACGTGACGGGGTTTGATTCGACGGTGGACGTGATCGAATATCGCGACGGCTCGGATCCGACGCATGCCCGCAAGCTGTCGGGCTTGACGAAATACGGCACGATCAGCCTGAAGTGGGGCATTACCGATTCGATGGAGCTGTACAACTGGCACAAGGAAGTCGTCGGCGGCAACATCGAGCGCCGCAACGTATCGATCATCGTGATCGACGAGGCGGGCAATGACAAAGCGCGCTGGGATTTCGTCAACGTATGGCCGAGCAAATACGATGCGCCGGACTTCAGCGCCAAGGGCAACGACGTGGGCATCGAGTCGCTTGATCTTGTCCACGAGGGCATGGTCCGCGTGAGCTAGCAGCTGGAGGCAGCGGGCGGCAGGCAGCGGCGAGTGACGGCGCATGCCGCCCGGGCATTCCGGCTTATAGAGCGAATTTTGAAGGAGGAATCGTAACGTGAGTTTCATGACGGAATACGAATTTACGCTGCCGCGCGGTTATGTCGATAAGCACGGCAATTTGCACAAGCATGGCACGATGCGGCTGGCGACGGCAGCCGACGAGATTTTGCCGCTGCGCGACCCGCGGGTTCAGCAGAACGCCGCGTATTTGACGATTATTTTGCTGTCCAGAGTCATCACGAAGCTAGGCGATCTGCCCGTCATCAACCCGGGCGTTATCGAGGGGCTGTTCTCTTCGGATCTCGCCTATCTGCAGCAATTGTACGCCCGCATCAACGAGGGCGAAGGGAGCGACATCGATGCCGAATGCCCGCAATGCGAGCATCGGTTCAAAGCTCGGGTGCTTGTCTCGGGGGAGGTCTAAGCAGCTATCCTCTTGACCGGCTGTACGAGGAGATAGCTTTTATTGCTTACTATACGCACTGGCCCCATGACGACATCATGTCGATGGAGCATCGCGATCGCGTTCGCTGGTGCGAGGAAATATCCAAAATCAATCGCAAGCTGAGCCCGGAGCCGGAAAACATTTTCAAGCTGTAGCAGTATGCTGGCTGGTGTCGGCCGGGGCGAAGCGGGAGGAGCAAGGACATGACGTTTTTTCGGATGGACCCGCTTGGCTCGTTTCGGTTTCGCGTCGAAATCGACGGCTTGGTCGTCGGCGGCTTCTCCGAGGTGACCGGCCTTCAGCTGGAGACGGAGGTCGAGACATACCGGGAGGGCGGGGCGAACGCTTTTGCTTATAAGCTTCCGAAGACGACGTCGAGCCCCAATCTGGTGTTGAAGCGAGGCATGACTTATTCGGATCTGCTCTGGCGCTGGTATCGCGGCGTCGTCGGAGGCTCGATCGAGCGGCGGAGCGGATCGGTCATCTTGCTTGACGAGGCTGGCTGGGAAGCTTGGCGATGGAATTTCGTCGGGGCTTACCCGGTCAAATGGATCGGGCCGGAGCTGAGAGGCGATCAAAGCCAGCTTGCCTTTGAGACGATTGAGCTGGCGCATCACGGCTTGCTGGCAGAGTAGTCAGCGCCGCTGCAGGGGGGAAGCGGGCGTGTCGGAGGAGCAGGATAACGGGATGGAGCGGACGGCGGCACGGCACGCTCGCTTCGCGGAAGGAATCGCCGCCAAGTACAGGAACGGCGGGCGAAGGACAAGGAAGCTGACGGAGCTGGCGCACAGGCTTGGTCTGCAGTCGGTCGGAGACCGTGGGACTGCGGCAGGACGCGGCGCCGCGGCGGCATCGATGCGCGGCGGCTTCTGGCCGCACGCGACAGCGATGCGGCTGGCGGCTGCGAACCTGAAGCGCGATGATGCTGGACGCAGGCAGCTGACGGGTGCGTCTTTGGGAGTGTCAGGGGCGCTGCGTGATTCCGGGGAAGGATCGGCATCGTTGGGGTTTCGCATTGGCGGCGCTGCGGGCGGCAGCCTAGATCGCGCTGGCTTGCCTCGAATCGTCGAGCAGCTTAGCGGAGCGAGCTTGATGCGATTGGCGGCTCCTGCCGCACAGGCCGCGAGCTTGGGCGGCGGCGGGATGATCGTTCCGGCAATGCGGCTGGCTGCGATGATGCCCGGCCGTGGCCCAGGGAAAGCAGCGGTGCAGGCTGAAAGTGCCGCAAGGGGCGGTGCGCATACGGCGGTGGAAGCGGCCGTGCCTCGCGGCAGCAGGCCGGCAGGCATGGCGCACGTTGAAGCGGTGAATGCTGTCGGAGCGGGAGCCAGTGCTGGAGCAGCGGTTGATCGGCTTGCCGGGGCTGCGCGGGCGGGCGGCATGGTTGCGAATGCTGCTAAGGCGGGCATTGGTTCAGCGATGGAGCCCGCCGTTCATGCGTCCGCGCCTTCAGCGGGGCGCGCGGGAGAGGAAGGCGGCGTGCTGCCTTCAGCGATGCTGCGGCTGCCCGCTGGCTTGCGGCTGCCGCTCGCGGGAAGGCCGCTGGCGCAAGCTGGCGCGTCCGCGGCTCGCGCAGCGGCCGTCGCGCATGGAGCGCCGGCAGCCCGGCTGCTTGGAGCGGCAAGGGCGGATGCCGCAGCGCCGGCGGCTGCGCTAGTAGGCGCGGCGGCATTGGCACATGGCGCGTCCGCAGCGGCGAGCCGCACGTCTGCGCCTGCAGCGCCTCGCACGCTGGCGCGCACCATCGCTGCGCCGCGCGAAGCGCTCGCGGCCTCGCCGCCGCCGGGCGCTGCCAGCGCCTTCGCGCCGATGGGAGCGCCTCGCACGCTGGCACGCGCCAACGCTGCGCCGCGCGAAGCGCTCGCGGCCTCGCCGCCGAATGCGGCGCCAGCGCCCCGCGCGCTCTCGCGCCTCGGCGCTGCGCCGCTGGCCGTTGCTGCGCCGCCAGCCGCGCCGCATGCGGCGGCGCACAGCGCGCCACCGCCGCCGGTGCTCGCGCAGCGGCCAGCAGCGCCGCATGCCGCCGCGTCCGCGCCCCCGGCGCTGGCGCATCGCGCACCGGCGGCTGCACCGTCGCCGCCAGCGCCGGCTGCGGCGGCCGGTCCCGGCCAAGACGCGCCGTCGCAGGGCGGCTTCGCCGCGTCCGCACCGCCGCCTGCCAGCCAGCCGCAGCCGGCGGCGGTCGATCTGAAGGCGCTGACGGAGCAGGTATATCAGATGCTTGAGCGCAAGCTGCGCATCGAGAAGCAGCGCAAAGGCTTGTAGAAGCGAAGGAAGAGGAGATGGAGCATGGCTCTCGAGAAAGCGCTCATCCAGCCGCTTAACGACAAAGGGGCCGCGAGCGGCCCCCCGGTCAAGGTGCTGTTCAATCCGACCGAGTATTCGATCGAAAGCAGCAACCAGTTTCAGTCTGTCGCGCTGCCGGGGTTATCCGCGCCGGCGACGCAGTTCGTAAGCGGCAATTCTCGGACGCTGACGATGGAATTATTCTTCGACTCCTATGAACAGGGCGAAGACGTACGGATTTACACGCGCCGGGTTACCGGGCTGATGGATATCGACAGCAAGCTGCATGCGCCCCCGGTGTGCAAATTCATTTGGGGCAAGCTCGAATTCAAGGCGGTCGTCGAGCGGGTTACGCAGAAGTTCACGATGTTTCTGGACAGCGGCGTCCCGGTACGGTCGACGCTCTCGGTCACTTTTCGCGAGTACAAAACGATCTCGGAGCAGCTGCAGCAAGGCGGCGGCCTCGCCGACCAGACGAAGCAGCTTACGATACAGCTGGGCCTCAGCCTAAGCTTGATCGCCGACCTGGAGCTGGGCGACCCGAGCAAGTGGCGGATCATCGCCAAAGCGAACGGCATCGCCAATCCGCGCAAGCTGGCGGCAGGCATTCAAATTAAGGTACCCCCTTTGGAGTGATTGCGGGATGGATTTCATTCAACTTGAAAAAAAATACGGGAATTTCTACGCGCCATCCTTCGAAATTGAAGTTGCGGGCCGAAATTTGCTGCGCGAAGGGATGGAAATCGTCAGCTTGTCGGTCGAGCACTCGCTCGGCGAGGCGGACCACTTCTCTTTCACGATCGACAACGCTTACGACCCGGTCAAGAAAGATCTGAAGTGGATCGATACGTTTCTCCCCGCCGGCAAGAAGGTGCACATACGGATGGGATACGGCGCGAGGCGCGAGCTGATGCTGGTCGGCGTTATTACGTCGATTACGACGCGGTATCCCGCCAGCGGACTGCCGCAGCTCAACATCAGCGGATTCGACCTGTCGCATCTGCTCATGAAGGGCAGTGCTCCCCGTTCCTGGGATGAGATCAAGCACAGCGATGCGGTGTCGCGGCTGGCGTTCTCGGCCTACAACTTGAAGAGCGAAGTTGAGGATACGAAAGTGAAGGTGCCCAAGCTCGTGAAGGAAGCCGGCAAGAGCGACTACCAGTTCATTCAAGAGCTTGCTCGCATGAATTATTACGAGTTCTCGGTGTTCGGCGAGACGTTGTATTTTCGCCCACCCGCTAAGGATAGCGAGCCGGTCGTGACGCTGGAATGGCTGAAGACGCTGAATCGATTCGAGCCCGAGATCAATCTTGCGAATCAGGTGGCGGAGGTCGAGGTGCGAGGCTGGGACGCCAAGACGAAGAAGGAAATCGTCGGCAAGGCCAGCACCGGCGACGAGCTTGTCATCCGTTCGGGCGGCGGCCAGACCGGCGGCCAGCTGGTGCAGGGGCTGACGCGGGATACGATTCGGGAGAACGTCACGTTTCCGATTTTCTCGCAGGAGGAGGCTGACCAGCTCGCGCGTTCGATTTTGAACAACCATGCAGAAGGGCTTGTCACCGGCAGCGGCGAAACCGTCGGCCTGCCAGAGCTGCTTCCGGGGAAGACGATACGGCTGACCGGTCTTGGCAGCAAGTTCAGCAAAGTTTATTACCTGCAGAAGACGGTGCACACGATTGGCAGCGGCGGGTACCATACGACGTTTCATGTGAAGGAGAGCGCGATATGAGCCTATACGAGTTGCTGCAGCCTGAATCCCGGGGCGGGGATTCGCGGATGAACGGCGTCGCGATTGCGATCGTGACGAACATTCAGGACCCCGAGAGCATGGGGAGGGTCAAGGTGAAATACCCGTGGCACGGCGGAGAGGATGAAAGCTACTGGGCGCGCATTGCAACGCTGATGGCGGGCAAGGAGCGCGGAACCTACTTTCTGCCGGAGGTCGGGGACGAGGTGCTCGTCGCGTTCGAGATGGGCAATATCCAGTTCCCGTATGTGATCGGCGCTCTATGGAACGGCGAGGATAAGCCGCCGCAGGACGGCGGCGACGGCAAGAACCATATTCGTCAGATCAAGTCGCGCAGCGGTCACGAGCTGACGTTCAACGACGAGGACGGCAAGGGCTCGATCACGCTGAAGACGAAGAGCGGCCATCAGATCGTGCTCGACGATTCGAGCGGCGGAGAGCTTATTCAGATTGTCGACAAGAGCGGTTCGAACAAGGTTGTCATTGATTCGGCCAAAAGCGAAATCGCCGTCGAAAGCGGCATGAAGCTGCGGATGAAGGCGCCGACGGTCGAGCTGGAAGCCGACTCGATGATGACGATCAAAGCAGGTGGGACGCTCACGCTGAAGGGCGCGCTGGTTCAAATTAACTGATAAGCGCGACGGCTGCGGGCCAGCAGGATACCTCCTGCTGCTTCGGTCAGCTCGTACGCTGTAAGGAGGAGATGCGCATGCCGCCAGCAGCAAGAATGGGCGATGCGACGAGTCATGGCGCGCCGCTGAGCCCTGGGCCGGGCAGCGCGAACGTATTGATCGGCGGGAAGCCGGCTTGGCGTGTCGGCGCTGATTTCCATATGTGCCCTGCGGCGACGCCGAATCCGCATGTAGGCGGAATGGTGGCGATGGGCAGCGCGACGGTGCTCATCAACGGCATGCCTGCCGCCCGCATGGGCGACACCATCATGGAGGCCGGACCGCCTAACGCTATTATGATGGGCGAACCAACGGTCATGATCGGCTGAGAAGCACGTACAAGGAGGCAGCCTAATGGCAGACGAATTTCTCGGCACCGGCTGGGCGTTCCCGGTACGGGTCGACCATTTGACCGGGCGCGTTGCGATGGCGTCCGGATCAGAAGATATTGAGCAGTCGATCCGCATTATTTTGTTCACCGCCAAGGGAGAGCGAGTGATGCGGCCAGAGTTCGGCTGCGGCATTCACGATTACGCCTTCGAATCGATGAGCACGACGATGCTCGGCATGGCCGAGTCGATGGTCGCCGAGGCGCTGGCCCGATGGGAGCCGCGCATCGAGGTGATGAGCGTGACCGCGTCTGCGGAGCACGGCGAGACCGGCAGGATGAACGTCGAGCTGCGCTATCGCATTCGGTCGACGAATCAACAATACAATCGAGTCTATCCCTTCTATCTACGGGAAGGATAGCCGCGAAGGAATGGTGAGGTAATGAAGGCCCCGTTACTGGATGCAAGAGATACAGAGACGATCATTCGGCAGCTGCGCGAGCTTGTGCCCTACTATACGCCGGAGTGGAAGGCCGACGACGATCGGGACCCCGGCGTGGCGGTCATGAAGCTGTTCGCCGGCATGTATCGAGGCATCCTCGATCGGCTGAATCAGGTGCAAGGCAAGCACTATATCGCGTATCTCGACATGCTGGGCATCAAGCGGATGCCCGCCCGATCGTCCCGCGTTCCGCTAACGTTCCATCTGAGCACGGGCGCGTCCGAGCCGGTGCTTATACCGGCCCGCACGGGGGCAGCAGCGCCGGATCGCAGCGGCGGCAAGCCGATTCCGTTCGAGACGGAGCGCGCCATCGTCGCGACGCCTGCGAAGCTGGTGGAGGCGGTCGCGGTCGACCCTGCGGCAGATACGGTCATTCGTGCGCCGGGCGGTTTTCTTGACGGGCCGATCGCGCCATTCTCGACGCGGCTCGCGACGGGTACCGACGCGTCGGGCGGCAAGCTGCTTCTAACGTCAGCGGAAGGGCTGAAGCCCGGCGACGTGCTGCTCGTGTCTACGGGCGCAGGAGTTGCGACATCACCTTCTGCGATGGCGCCTGCCGCCATTCAAGGCGGTTCAAGCACCGGTGAGTATGTTGAGGTCGCCGCCGTGAAAGGGCTGGAGGTGACGCCGAGCGCTCCGATCGGCAATCTTCCGGAGGGTGCGGCGGTAACTAGGCTGACCAGCTTCGAGCTGTGGGAAGGCCGCAATCAACAGGCACATGTGCTGTACCTTGGCCACGCGGAGCTGTTCCAGCTTAGCTCCCCTGTCGGAATCGATTTGCGCCTGATGGGAGATGGCGAAGACAGCGGCGTGTTGGCAAAGCGTTATGGACAGCTGGTTCGATGGGAGTACTGGTCGGAGGAAGGGCGATGGAAGCCGTTCCTGCAGGATGCCGGCGGCGGAAGGCTGATGCTTCGCAAAACAGGGGCGGACCCTTTCGGCGAACGAGAGATCAACGGCATTGTAAGCCGATGGATTCGAGGCACCTATATCGGCGGAGCGGCTTCGCTCGTCGAGCTGCGCATCCGCAGCATTGCAGCAACGATTGTCCACAGCGGGACAGCACCGGAGCTGGCTTTCTCCAACGATGTGCCGATCGATGCAAAGGGAAGCTTCTATCCGTTCGGCGGGGCACCAAGGCTGTACGATACGCTGTACCTTGCTCACGACGAGACGCTGTCCAAGCGAGGCAGCAGCGCTAAGATTTCATTCAAGCTCAAGCACGAGAAATCCGACGGCTCGGTGGCGGACGTCACAACCGCGCGGCTGTCGTGGGAATATTGGAACGGCCGTGGCTGGATGGCGCTGCCCGGCGTGACAGAGCACTTCCAGGTCAAGCCGTCCGAGGATCGCAGCTTGACGTTCACTGTTCCGGACGATCTTGCGGAGACGATTGTGCTCGGGCAGCAGCGCCGCTGGATACGGGTGCGGATCGTCAGCGGCGACTACGGCCGGGAGGAGCTGCAGGGAGATAAGACGTATAGACTTGTTCCGCAATATATCGTGCCGTGCCTGTCGAACTTGAAGTTCCAGAGCGAGATGGCAACCGCTGCGGCTACGAACCTGCAGCACGCGATTGCCTTCAATCAGTTGACTTATGTTGACTATACGTCTGCGCTTCGGTCATGGCAGGCGATCGAGCCGTTCGCCATGCCGGATACGAACCGCGCGGCGCTGTATCTTGGATTCGACGCGCCGCCGCTCAAAGGATCAATCTCGCTGTACTTCTCGATGGCCGAGCAGGCGTACGGCGAGGATGCGCGGCCGCGGTTAGTCTGGGAATATTACCGTTCGCAGGGCGGGCAGAGCGGCTGGGGGAGGCTTGATGTCCGCGACGATACGGAGCATCTGACCAAGAGCGGCTGCATCGAATTCGTCGGCCCGGCCGATCTGGCTCCCGCGACGCGGTTCGGCCGCCGGCTGTATTGGCTGCGCGCGCTCGATGCCGAGTCACTGTTCGTGCCGACGTCCCGACGCCCGGCGCAGCCGAATGCTTCGGCAAGCGCTAACGTGCAGATACAGCCTGCAGCTGGACGAAAGCTGCAGCCGGACGGCGCGCTGGCATTGGAGGAAGCATCGGAGGATTGCGGCTGCGGCTGCGGCGCGGCGCCATGCGACGAAGAGGCGCAATGGTTCGGGACGTCGCCGGAGGATGCGGTGCCGGGCTTCGCGCCTTCGCCGAAGCTGCTAGGCATTCACCGCAACACGACGATGGCGGTGCAGGCGGAGAGCGTACAGGGTGAGACGCTGGGCTCGAGCCGCGGCACAGCAGGCTTGGCATTCGCGTTCGCGAAGTCGCCGGTGCTGGCGGAGGAAGTCGAGATCGACGAGCGCTCGGCGCTGTCGGAAGGCGAGCGCAAAGCGATCCGCGAGAGCGGCGAGCCGGCATATCGCGAGACGCTCGGCGATGACGGAGAGACGGCGGCGTTCTGGGTCCGCTGGTCGCGCACGGACGACTTGTCCGCTTCTTCGCCCGACGACCGCCACTACGAGCTGGATCCGACAACAGGCGCCATTACGTTCGGCGACGGCATTCATGGCCGAATTCCGCCCGTCGGCACCGACAACATCCGGTGCAGCTATCAGGCGGGCGGCGGCAGCCGGGGGAATGTCGCGCGTGGCGAGCTGTCGATGCTGCGCACCTCAATCGCGTATGTCGACCGGGTCGGCAATCCCGAACCCGCGGAAGGCGGCTTCGATACGGAACCGATCGAGCGAGTCGTCGAGAGGGGACCCGAGCGCGTACGCCATCGCGGGCGCGCCGTCACGGCGAAGGATTACGAAGAGCTTGCCGCCGAGGCCGCGCAAGGGCTTGCCAAGGTCAAATGTTTGCCAGGCGTTAATGATAGAGGTCAGGCCGAATCAGGCTGGATCAGCGTCGTCATCGTACCGCAGAGTGGGGATGAACGGCCGCGCCCGTCGATCGGGCTGCGGGGCCAGGTGCTCGATTATTTGCGAGCGCGTGCGAGTAATGTCGCAGCAGCGCCGGGCAGGGTGCGGGTGACGGGGCCGGCTTATATTGAAGTGACCGTTACGGCATTGATCGTCGCCGACGATTTCACGACCGTGCCGCTGCTCGAGCGGGAAGCGACACGCCGAATCAAGGCGTACCTGCATCCGCTGACCGGCGGGGACGACGGCCGCGGATGGCCGTTCGGCACGCTGCCGGCGCTGTCCGACTTCTATGCGCTGCTCGAACGGCTTCCGCATGCCGACCATGTCGAGAAGCTGAGCATGACGCTGCGGGATGAGGGGAGCGGGCGAACGCTTGATATATCGCCGGAGAAGCTGGCGGACGTCAGGGCGCTACCGCAGGCGCTCGTGTGCGCAGGCGAACCGTCCATTGCGATTAAGCCGCCGACCAGTCGCAGCAGCTGACTTTGAGAAAGCAGAGTGACTTTGAACTCCGTTCAAAGATCCTGATGTCACACTCAAAGATCCTGATGTAGCTGCAGAGTGACTTTGAGAAAGCGGAGTGACTTTGAGCTCCGCTCAAAGATCCTGATGTAAGGAGTCATGTCCGTGTTACCGATACCGAATCTGGATGACAAGACGTTTGCGCAGCTGGCGGACGAAGCGGTCAAGACGATACCGCGGCTCGCGCCGCAGTGGACCGACCATAATCTGCACGATCCCGGGATGACGATGCTCGATTTGTTTGCCTGGCTGACCGAGATGCAGCAATTTTATATGGACCAAATCCGTCCAGACAGCGAACGCAACTATTTGAAGCTGCTTGGCGTCCGCCCGCATGACGCGAGTCCTGCACGGACGGAAGTGACGTTCGGGCTGCCGCTGGGAGCGGCTTCGCCCGTCATCGTGCCGAAGGGCACGAAGCTTGCCGCCGAGGATCTTGTCTTCGAGACCGAGCGCGACCTGACGGTTGTGCCGGCCGAGCTTGCACGGATCGTCAGCGCGCATGCCGGAGGCGTTATCGACCACACGGACGCCAATCGTAGGGGAGGGCTGTACTATGCGGCGTTCGGGTCGAACGCAGAGCTGGGCAGCCGGCTGTATATCGGCTTCGATGCGCCGCTGCCCGCTGGGGTCGAGATCTCGCTGACATTTCAGCTGGCAGATGGTGAAGGTGCGCATGCCGCGATACTATCCGGCCAAGATTTAGCGGACTTTGTCCCTTCAGCGACGGTGTCTTGGGAATATTGGAGCGGCGACGAAGAGGATGGCTGGATGGTGCTCCCGCTGATTCAGGACGAGACGGCGATGTTGAGCCGCAGCGGCGCGCTGCGATTCAAGGCACCAACGAGCTTGTCCCGCCGGACGCTGCCGGGTATCAGCGAGTTAGCCTGCTACTGGCTTCGCGCGGTCGTGACGGTTCCGGGCTACGAGATGCCGCCTCGCGTGGATGCAATCATGCTTCACACGGTCGGCGCCGTGCAGCTGGATACGTTGTCCGAGACGCTCGGACGCGGCAGCGGGCTTCCTTGGCAGACGTTCCGGCTGGACCGCTTCACGGCATTGCCGGACAGCTTGGAGCTGGACATCATCGAGACGCCGCCCGAAGGCGGCGATGCTCAGCCGGTACGCTGGACGCGTGTCGATTCGCTTGATGGCTCCGGGCGAGAAGACCGCCATTACACATTCGATGCGGATACAGGCCTCATCACGTTCGGCGACGGCATCACCGGCAGGCTTCCGGAGGTGCCGATCGGCAAGGAAGAGAATATTGTGCTTCGCGCTTACGCGGTGACCGAAGGCGACCGCGGCAACGTTCCGGCAGGCAGCATTAGCGGATTTGTCCAGCCTTCAAGCGAGCTGGCGGGGGTGACCGTCGTGAATCGCAAGCCCGCTATCGGCGGGGCTGCAGCCGAGACACTGTCGGCTGCCAAGAGCCGCGCGCGCAGTGAGCTGTCTGCCGTCCAGCGGGCCGTCACGTCCGAGGATTACGAGACGCTCGCACTATCGACGCCGGGGCTTCGAGTCGCGAGGGCAAAGGCAGTACCGCTGCAGGGTGAAGACGGCAGGGTCGCTGAGGGGCGCGTAACCGTCGTGATTGTGCCGTTGAGCGAATATCCGAATCCGCGGCCCAGCGAGGGCTTCCTGCGCACGGTATGCCGCCATCTTGATCGCCATCGGCTGCTTGGCACGGAGCTGCGGGTTCTGCCGCCGAATTATGTGAAGATAGCGGTCGAGGCAGAAGTGAGCGTCCGCCAGGGCTATGGGACGGATACGACGGAGGCTAAGGCGGCCGAAGCATTGAATCAGTTTCTGCACCCGCTGGCCGGCGGGCCTGAAGGACGGGGCTGGCCATTCGGACGGACGGTATACGTATCGGAAATCTATGAAGTGCTCGAGGGGGTAGCCGGCGTGGATGCTGTAGCGAACGTGCGGCTGCTGGCCTCGGAGGGATCATTCTCGATGGCGGAGGACGGCAGCCTCGCCATCTCGCCGTTCGGCCTCGTCTACTCCGACCGGCATCAAGTGACGGCGGTGAGCGGAGAAACGGGCTGCGCGGGGCAAGGAGGCTACTATGACAGCGTCAGATAATCGGGAAGACGAACGCTATATTGTATTGAATCGGCCGGACATGTGGCGGCGGGGTTTGATGGCAGGTCTTCGCGAATTGCCGGAAGGCGGTCTGGCATTAAGCGAGAAGCCGGTGTATGCTGCCCATTCGGTCTATGCGTCGATCGAGCTGCCGCCTGGCGAGGAGCCGATCGACTTCGCGGTAGGGCTTGGCCCTACGCTCTATCTGCTCCGTGAAGGTGGCCAGCGGATTGATCTGTACGATGTCTCCGCCGGCCGCTGGTTCGACATGCTGGACTTCGAAGTGTCCGGCCTGCAGGGGGCGACGCGGCTCGCGTATCGTGACGGCATGCTCTATCTTGCGGCCGGCACGGGCGAACGACGGCTCGGCGCCATCTCGGAGCTGACCGGCCAATTGGTATGGACAGCCAACGCTTCGGGCGACCGTACTGGCCGGCCTTGGCCGCAGGCAAGCGGCGAAGCTTCGAACGGACCGCTCGATTGGCGGGCGGGGGCAATGGCGGTCGATTGGCGGGAAGGCAGCTTATACGTGCTGGATCGTCTTCAGCGCCGCGTACTTCAACTGGACGCTGCGGGCCATGCCGTCCGCGTCTTCGGCCGAGAAGAGCTTAACGATGCGCAGCCGTCCGCGATCGCCGTATCGGCGGCAGGCGATGTCTATGTGCTGGACAGTCTGTATCGGCGCGTGCATCGATTCCGAGACGGAGCTGAAGAGGGGAGGTTCGGCATTCCGCTCGCGGCGCCGGCCGGCATGGCAGCGGATGCGGACGGGGTTGTTTACGTTGGCGAAAGCAGGCCGCTGTCCGATGGGGCCGAGGAGGACCGGTATATCCATCGATTCGGGACACTGGGAGAACCGCTCGGACCACTTCTGGGATATCGAGGACCGGCGCACAAGTTATACATCGCCGAAAACGGTGATCTGTACGCTTGGAATAGGGATCGATCGACTATCGTTCCGCTGCAGCGACGAAGCGTACTGGCGGGCGGCGGGTCTGGGCAGCTGATCGAAGGCTATTACTTCTCGGCTGCGCTGGACAGCACCGAAGCGGCGATGCGCTGGCATAAGCTCGTACTGGACGCGACCGTGCCGGACAATGCTCAGCTCGAGGTCTCATGGCTGTACGGCGAGCATAAGCGGTTGGAGCTGCAGGGCGCCGTCCGCGATCTGGATGCGTATCTGACCGACTCCTCGGTCGATCCGTCGGTCAAAGCCATCGCGCTCAATGCACTCGAGTGGTCGGAAGCGCGGCTGAATCCGCGTGATATGCTGCTCAGCGGCAGCGGCGGGCGGTACATCTGGCTTCGCATACGGTTCATCGCGTCGGGAGAACGTTCGCCCGAACTGCGCAGCGTGACCGCATGGTGTCCGCGGCAGTCGTACCTTCGCTATTTGCCTGCCGTCTATAGCGAAGATCAGAACGGCCGCGATTTTCTGGAGCGCTACCTATCCCTGTTCGAAACGTTCTTCTCCGCGTCCGAGCGGACGATCGACCGAATCGCGAGATGGTTCGATGCCGATGCCGTATCCGGCGAATATCTTCGCTGGCTTGCGGGGTGGCTGCATGTCGCGTATGACGAGAACTGGCCGGAGGAGAAGCTGCGGCGGCTGCTTGGCGAAATTCCGGCGCTGTACCGGATTCGCGGGACGCGGGAAGGGCTGCTTCGAATCATCGAGCTGTATACCGGCGAGCGGCCGTTCATCGTCGAGACGTTCCAGCTTCGCTGCGCGGCGTCGTCCGAGGTGCGTGAGACGTTCGTCCGCTTGTTCGGCGAGGACCCTTACCGATTCACCGTTCTCCTGAAGACGGGGCAGGCCAGCGAAGAGAGTGAACGTCGGACCGTTCGCCGCTTGATCGAAGACGACAAGCCGGCGCATACGGCCGCATCACTCGTGCCGCTGCAGCCATGGATTTATTTGGACCGACATACGTATCTGGGCGTGAATACGTACTTGAGCCGGCCGTCGTCTGCGATGGAAGAAACAGGCGGAGCAGTCATCGGCCAGGATACGCTGCTGACGGATGATGGAAAATCCGGATTCGTCCAAGGCAAATCAAGCGTTGGTCTCGATACGGTACTTATATGAAGGAGGGCTCGCGCGTGGCCGACCTATCGCTGCGCTCATTCGAGCGCAACCGCTATTACAATGGCAAGTTAATGACGGTCCGGGATTTCCAGACTGAGCAAACGTATTTTAATGAGAAAAGGCATCTGCTGAACCGGCTGCTCTACGGAGCGGGCGTCGTGTGCGGGCTGCATGTCGAGCCGCTTGCAAGCGCAGAGAACCGCGGCATACGCATTCGTCCGGGCGCGGCGCTCGATGGCTGCGGCCAGGAGATCGTGGTCGCCCGTGAATCGGTCCAATCGGATATCCGTGAAATTCCCGGCTATCCGGTGGATAGTCAAGCGCAGAAAACGCTGTACCTAATGCTTCATTATGATGAATGCGCGAGACAGCCCGTCCAGACGGACACCTCCGCCGCTTCGGCGGGCGGCTGCGAGAACAACCGGCTGCTTGAGACGTTCCGTCTGTCCTGGGCGGCAGCGCCGTCGGCTTTCGCGGACGGCTGGTCCGCAATTACGCACAAGGCGACGGTCATCTACGCGAACGACAAGGTTCGGATCGAGCGGGTGCTGCCCCGTTGGACTCGGGCTGCTGACACGTTCGAGGCCGTCATTCGGCTGACGGCGCTGGTGCCGCTTTCGCCGAACGATGCGTTCGATATCGAGCTGAACGAGACGCTGTCGTCCGGCCTTATCCGGCTGCAGAGCGATTCGCTGACGTTCGTGTTCGCGGGCATTGATGCGGGTTCTTCAATCGAGCGGCGCTATACGGTCCGGTCGGAAGCGGGAGCCGAGATCGGGCGGTTCGGCGGCAATATCGCTTATCAAATGAACAGCTTCAAGGATAACAAAGCGACGCCTGAGAGCATCGTCACGATTCTTGACGAGCAGTCGCTGACGGAACGGTTAGTTGAGGCTTATTTCGAAGAACAAATCGGGCAGGAGGGCGGATGCTCAGGAGCGGAAGGCATCTTGATCGCTTCGGTGACGCTGAACAATCAAGGCTTTATCTCCGCGGTCGATGACCGCCATCGTCCTTATATATACAGCCACCAGTTGATCGCCCGTCTTCTGGAGGGGACTGGCAGCGAGCCGCTGCCGAAGCACGGCGGCTCCCATGAAGCCGGCGGCATCGACCAGCTGGATGTGACGGGATTGCGTGGCGTGCTTGCCGATCGGCAGAAGATCGGCGTCGCGCAAGGCGGACAGCACGTGGAGGATACGGAAACCCGCAGCATCCATTTTGTCGGCGACGGCGTGACGGTGAGCGAGGATGGCGGGGTCGCTTACGTCAGCATTCCGGGAGGCAATGGCGGGCCGCACGCGCGCAACCATCAAGCGGGCGGCTCGGATCCAATCAACGTCGCAAACTTGCAGGGCGTGCTTGCCGAGCCGCAGAAGATGCGGATCAATTACGGCGATGATTGGATGACGGTCGACAGCTTCAGCCTTAACGGCCAAGAGGTCAGCATGCACCAAGAGAACGGGCACGCCTCCTTTTTCGTAAGCAACCCGTATCAATGCATTTCCGGCTATGCAGCGTTCGATAATGTACCGGCTGGAGGGCATTTTGTATCCGATAAAATTTATCTCTATACGAATACCAAGGAACTGTGCTTTACGATCGGGCTGCAGGATGACAACGGCACGCTCCACATGTATTACGGTGATAGCTACGGCACGAGCGTACCTGCAATCAATTACAATTATTATCCTTCGGAAGGATATTTGGTCATTACGCTGCGCGATCGTCGAACGGGAACAACGCTTCCACGGGTGAACTATAGAGTCCGCTGGTGGGCGATTCCAGCCACGTCCGAACGAGGACGCGTCGGCAGCACGCAGATCATCATGACTTGAGCATGACATCCCTAGACAAATATAGGAGGTTGAAACCAATGCCGGAGAACGGCCTTCAAGTATATGAACGGAATCATTATTTCTATGGGAAGCTGCTGACGGTTCGCGATTTTGAGACGGAGCAGTCTTACTTCAACGAGAAGCGGCATATGCTCAATCGTCTGCTGCACGGCACCGGCATCGTCTGCGGCCTGCAGGCGGAGCGAAGCGGCTTGCGCGGCATCTCGGTTGCCCCCGGCGTTGCGATTGACGGCGACGGGCAGGAGATCGTGGCGGCGAAGGAGCAGCTGCGGACCGACATTCGCGAGATGGATGGTTATCCCGAGGGCGGCGGCGCGAAGACGCTTTATCTGATGCTTCATTATGACGAGCGGACGATCGAGACGGTGCCGGCGCTCGGCGGCGCTACCTCCTGCGACGGAGGCTGCGAGGCGAATCGGGTACAGGAAGGATTGCGTCTGTCCTGGACGACGGAGGCGCCCGAGCCGGAGCCTGTGCTGCCGAAGGTGCTCTACGAGACGACGGTCCTGTATGAGGAAGGTAAAGTACGCGTGGAACGGATCGTTCCGCGCTGGATAAGCTCTGGCGACGCGTTCGAGGTAACGATCCGAGCAACGGCGCTGCAGAACATGGGCGATGACTACGTCGAGTTCGTCGTCACCGAGCATCTGGGCGAGCATCTGCTGCTGCTGCAGTCGGAGCTGATGTCGCTCGTGCTTGGCGGCGCGCCCAAGGGGACGGTTCGTGAACGGAAATATTACGTTAAGGCGTCGGCCGACGGGACGGAGGGGGCGGGAACCGGGATATCGGGCACGCTGGGCGTGCTGGACGGCGGTTCCCACCAGCAAGTGGAGACGCCGGTAAGCGCGATCGTATTCGGCGCATACGGTGCGCTGAACGAGCGGGTGCAGGAATATTTTGCCGAGACGACTGATTCGACCTGGGTGAACAGCGGGAGCGGTGTGCCGCTTGCGGCCGTCACGGTTGATGCGAACGACGAGATTACGTCAGTAATCAGCAGCGTCCGGCGATATGTGTACAACAACCCGCTGCTGCAGCGTCTGCTGCGCGAGGAAGAGCCGACCGGCAGCAAGCTGCTTCCCCATTCGCTGTCGCATACGGCTAGCGGGCACGATCCGTTGAACGTGACGGACCTGCAGGGGCTGCTGGCCGATCCGCAGTGGGTCGTTGTGTATACCCAAGGCGACGAGTACGTACAAGCGAGACGATTCAGCTTCAGCGGTCCAGGCGTGACCGTGCAGAAGAGTCCGTATATGGACGATCACGTACAGGTCGACATTCAGACTGCGCCGCATGCGGCGCGACATGGCATTGAGGGCGATGACCCGATCGATGTGACGGGTCTGCCGGGCGTACTGGCGGAGCCGCAGAAGGTGGCGATCAGCTCGGGCGGCGGCGTTGCCGCGCCAGGCGGCGTGAAGGAGCTTGCGTTCAGCGGCAATGGCGTCGTCGTGAAGACGGTCGACGGCAAGGCGCAAATTACGGTCACCGACACACGCGGCGTCCAAGTGTACAACGGGACCGACTACGCCAATGCGAATAAGCTTCGATTTATTGGGGAAGGCATTAAGGTCCTTCGTGAGGGTGACCAGACGGACGTGTTGATTCCGAGCAGCTCGATGTCCGGAAGCGAAGTGGTGACGGGGACGATTCTATTCGCTGATGTTAGAGGCGGAGAGAAGCGGAACTCGCATTGGATCACGGATGTGGGTATCAATCCGATGATCAGCTTCGGCGTCGATATTGTCGAAGGAGATATTACATCGGTCGGCGTAGCCGGGCAATTCGCGCTTGGTATGACGGATGCGCCAGAGGTGGCGGCTATTTACAAACCATATGGCTCTGGCTTCTCCATTCTATTGAAGGACCGTAGAGAGAAAAATGCGTTACCTATCAATTGGCGAATCCGCTGGTGGGCGGCGCCAATTAACAAAGACTACGGCGAGCAGAAAGCCGATCCCGGTTTCGCTTGGTTCAAAGAGCTCATTATCGCGCGTCTTATCGTTTCGCCGGGTCAGTACCTTTTATCGCTGGCGAGCGTATTCGGAGAGGATTATAACTGGGTCGGCGAAGTGCTGAGAGAGTTGGAGGACGAGAAGCGCATTATTATGAAAGAAGATGGCTCCTACTACATCAATCCGAATTCGATGGAGCGCTAGACTGCCATGGCGAGTCCGGCAGCAGGAAGTATATACGCAGGATGGGCGGCGCCGAAGGCGTCGTCGACAGCAGCAGCGTCGAAGCCGGGCAAGGGAGGAAAGCCGCCGGTCGCGGCAGCAGGAATCGCTGATGCATTCCTGCAGATGCAGGCGGTCGTTGGCGCCAAAGCGGCTGCGCGCGGCGTTCGCTACAGGCTTGGCGAAGCGAAGGAGCCGGCTCTTTCATTCGACGAGGATTTCGTCCATGATCCGAAGGAGAAGCCGACGGCGCTCGATCGCCTCTCGTGGGTAAAGTGGGGGGCGATGCGCACCGGGGCGGACGCGTTCACCGATCTGGGGCTGCGCAAGCTGGAAGATGCAACGGAGGCGTACCAGCATTATCGCGATGGAACCGGCGCCGATCTTCCCATCGATTATGAGAAGGCGTATTCGGAGGACAGCGTCGTCCGGGATGCGGTCGATAAAGAGATCAGGACAGCACAGCGCGATGCGGAGACGATCTCGGCTGCGACAGGCGCAGGGGAGTTCGAGATGACAGGCGACAGCGTCGGGGTCGGCAGCGGAGCAACTGAGAATTGGCAGAAAACGATTGGCCGGCATATCATCTGGGGCAGCGCTTACGTCAGAGTATCCGGCGATCAATTCGAGATGACGATCACGATTCACGAGATTGACCGGTATAACTTTAACCGTGGCGAGAAGGACATTGAGAGCGGCACGCCGGACGACGTGAACGGCCGATTCGCCGTGCTTGGCTGGGCGAAGTCATTTCTGACGCGCGGCAAGGTCAAACGCTATGTCGCATGGAAACGCGGCGACCCCGGCAGCAGCACCATTCATCAGGTGGTTGATTAATGGATAGAAGGGCGTGAGCCGTTCATGAGAACCTATAGGGAATCGGCGAGGGCGGCCGCGGGGGGATCGCGAGAATCGTATGCTCCGCGCGGTGGAAGGCAGCAAGCGGCGAATCGAGGGCCGGCGCTCGTTGCGCTGCAGCGGGCGTTAGGCAACCAGGCGGTCGCGCAGCTGGTGCAGATGAAGCTTCGCATGGGCCGGCCGGGCGATGCGTATGAGCGGGAAGCGGACAACGTCGCGGATCGAGTGCTGCGAATGCCCGCTGCATCGGTACAGCGCAAGTGCGCCGAATGCGAAGCGGAAGAAGAAGGAAGAGTCATGCGATCGGCTCCGGGCGCGGCAGCGCCGGTTAACATGAGTCCTGAGACGGAGGCGGGCATCCGATCGATTCGCGGCGGCGGGACGCCGATGCCGGAATCGCTGCGCAGCTATTTCGAGCCGCGGTTCGGCCAAGATTTCGGCAGCGTGCGGCTGCATACGGACGGCCGCGCCGGCGGGCTGGCGCAGTCGATTGGCGCGCGGGCATTCACGGTCGGCGGCGACATCGCCTTCGCGCCGGGCCAGTATGCGCCCGAATCGACCGAAGGCAAGCGGCTGATCGCACATGAGCTGACGCATGTCGTGCAGCAGGGGTATGGCGGCGAACAGGCCGTACAGCGGCAGTCGGCGCCTTCGACGGTTGTCGGTCCGATGGTGCAGCGGGACGCCGATGACGATGTCATGAATGGCGTCGACGTTGATGACCCGAACGTGCTCGTCTGCCTCATTCTCTGCTACCTCGGCATTCCGACGCCGGTCTGGAAGCGGTTGGTCGGGACGATTCTGAAGGTTGTGTGGGAGGAATACAGGGCTGCCCATACACAAGAAGAGGCGGAGAAAAAGTTCCAAGCGTATCAGATGATGTTCAAAGCGTACAGTCCGATCAATCTGATCAAGACCGTGCTCGTGTTCGCCGTGGAAGGCAAGATCGCTCATCTTCCGGTCATCAAGACGGCTATCGGCAAAAGGCTGCAAACCCAGCTGGTCGAATTTATGATCGCCAAGGGAGCGACGATGGCGACCATCGGGGCGGCCGAGCAGATCGCGCGCAAGGTGACGCTGGCCATCGAGCTGGCGATCATCGCAGGCTGTGCTGCCATGTGCGGAGGCGAGGCCGGCGGCAAGAAGCTTGCCGAGTGGATCGACTCTACTGTTGCCGGCATCGCGGAAGGCATACAGACCGCATCCGAAATCGCCAGCTCGTTCGGCAACGCGATCGCGACGGAGCTTGTGACCCGTCCGCTGTATACGGCGAAGGCGATGGTCGACCCCACCAACTGGGTGTTCAGCGACAACGTGCTTGACCAGACGCGCGTCGATATCCGCGTTCTGGGCTTGTATTTATGGTCGAAGATGGAGGTCGAACAGCCGGAAGCGTTCGTCCGCAACGTCAATCGGCCGCTGTCGAGCTATTCGATTCCTTCGTCGATCATTAACGCGATCGCATCGGGCACATCCTCTGCATATCTGCTCAGCAGCGGCGGCCCGCTTGTGTTCAAGCCCGAGCTGATCAATGGTCTGTCGCCGCTTACGTTCGTGCAATTGCTCAAGGACAAGAAGCTGCTGACGTTCAAGCAATCTCCGGAGGCGATTGCCGAGGCTGCAATTGCCGCGCAAAACAAGTAGAACCATCATGGAAGATTTAGTAAAGCAAGGAGGAGTGCTTCGTGCCGGATGCTTCTATTCCGCCGATTCCGAATGAGGTGCTTGCGCTTGAGCCGGCTGTCAGCAAACCGGCGGTCAAGCTGCTGCAGGAAAGGCTTAATGAGCTGGGCTACAGAGGTTCGACGAACCAGCCGCTCGCGCCTGACGGCAAGTTCGGGCCGAATACGCTGTTCGCCGTCAATGCGTTCAAGACGATGAATAAGCTCGGCAACGCCGGGGGGACCGCTGGCAAAATCGGACCGCAGTCATGGAAGGTGCTCTTCAGCCCAGACGTGTTGAACGCCAATGGCAAGAAGCCCGGCAATGAGACGATTCCTGCTAAGCAGCTGGTCTATTACAGTCAGGAAGATCCGAAGTGGAAGAGCATTATGTATTCCAATCATAACGATCAGAAACAGAGCATCGGCTCTTCTGGATGTGGACCTACCTGCATGGCGATGGTCATTACGAATCTGAAGGGGACGGTCGTGCTTCCGCCGGAGACGGCGAAGTACAGCCTTGATTATGGCTTCCGAAGCTACGATGATGGAACGGAATGGGGATACTACGGCAGCATTGCTGCCCGTTATGGGCTGCGCTGCGAGCAGACGGCGGACTGGGACGATGTGAAGCAAGCGTTGAGTGAACCGGGCCGAATGGTTATCGCGTCGATGAGGCCGGGACATTTTACACAAGGCGGGCATTATATCGTGCTGCATGACTTCATCAATCGGCCGACTGGCGGCTGGGTTGATGTGCTGGATCCGAACCCTGACAACCAGTCTTACTTCCGCAGAGGTCATGACGGCCTAATCGATGAGGGCAAGCAGAACGATGGCCGCGTGACGGCGAAGGAGTCGGTGTTCCGCCAGGAGGCGGGGCAATTCTGGATTTTTAATTTATAGGATGAGAACCGCATGAGCGTATGCTTGTGCGGTTTTTTTGTATTTTTGATAGATGCCATCGTTGATGCATTATGTATCTTTATGAAATTTTTAGTGGACGAAAAGTGAAATATCCTTATATTGTAATTATATTATAAAAATACATAAATATAGGATGGAAATTACAATTTGACGAATTACTTCGCTAACTTTGCGAATGCATTGAAGAGCGGGATGGTGCTATCGAAACCGTTATTCTCAGCGCCTGCATCATCTTCGACTACATCAACGTCAACACCAACGGCTTCGCCCGCACCTGCGACCTCTTCAACTGCATCGAAACCAAGCACATCATCCACGTCTACGACCTCTACGAATGCGACAAAGCCCAGTACAACATCAAGTACAACATCGAGCTCTACATCAACGAGGCAAAATACAGCAGCTTCAACGACTTCGTCTTCGTCTACGACTGTTAGCCAGACGGTGTATAACGCGAACCAGGCCATTGTTAAGGCCAAGGAAGAATATGCGGCGGCAGCCGCATCCGGCAATCGGGATGCAATGAAAGCGGCACAGGATAAAGCAGAACAAGCGCGTCTAGCAGGCGGAACAATCTCAGCAGATCAGACATTGGAGCAAGCCAAGGCTGCGCTGAACCAAATGAAAGTGAATCAGCCGACCTCTGCCCCATCGACGTCGACCGTTTATAATGCGCAGGGTCAGCAAACAGTACTGACAGGAGGCGGTTTGGGCGGCACGTACATCAGCCCATCTACTACTCTTGCAGGAGCAGTAGCTGGTAACAGGAGCTGCTGAACAGCGCTCTTGAGAAGGCGAAGCAGGATTGGTGGGACGCTCGTTTCGCCAACGATCAGGCCAAGATGGACGAGGCAGCGAAGCGGGGCGCGACATTAAGAAGCCAGGGCGCGCAAGAGACGGAAGCGGCTAAGAAGCTGGATCAAGAGAATCAAGCGAAATGGGATAACATGCAAAAAGGCAGTACGGCTCCTGCGAAGACCGAAACAGCGGGAACAGCTAATGGTGCGAAGCTCTCAGCCGCTGAACAGGCCAAGCTCGATCAACAGCTTCTCGATACCAAGAGGAAATGGTGGGAAGCGCGCTTGACGGATAATCAAGCGTTGATGGATAAGTACAGCAAAGAAGGGGCAGCCCTCCGAGCGAAGGGGGCTTTGGAGACCAAGGACGCCAAGAAATTGGACGAAGATTACGGCAAAAAACTAGCAGCGAAGCTGGATAACGAGAGTAAATTGTTGGAATCGAAGAAGGCCTGGTGGCAGGCTTACGCCAATATGGATACCAATGCCATGAACGCTGCGAACAAGGCAGCAGAGGCATTGCGAGCGAAGCCTTATGTCAACGATCATACGGATGCGATGGTATTGCTAGAGCAGCAGAATGCCTTATTCATTGCCAATAAAAAGGCTTATTATGAAGCCAGAATCGCGATGGATGCTTCAGCAATGAATAAAGCATTATCTGGCATGCAGAGTGCAGTGAAGAATGGCGCTTCATTGAGCGGCAGCTCTTATAAGATGGATGCCGTGAACAACAGCATTATTGATGGCGTCGTCAAATGGGCAAGCCTTACGTTGAAGAGAAGCACTTCGCAGGCTGCAGATGCTTTGAAGGCCGCGAAAGCGTTGTCCAGCCAATCTAGCTTCCAAGGCGTTTTGGCGGATATCGATTCAAGCAAGCTCGGGCAGCTCGTGCAGCAGATCCAGGTGGCCGATGTTCGCTACTGGAATGAGGTATCCAAATCCACTGCAGCTCAGCCGAGCAATAAGGCGCAGGAAGAAGCCGCACGTAACCAGCTATATAAACAACTAGATGCGGTCGGCTTGAAGGTCGATTATAAGAACTCTTATCTGAACACGGTGAACAGCGAGATCAAGGCTGCTAAAGATTTGTATTGGAAGTACTTGGATTTGGCAAAGACGACGGCGGATGCCGCAGATCCTAATGATTATGCCGCTCTTGCTTCGCAGCAGCAAGCTATCTATACAAGCATACAGAAGAAGGCGGAAGGCGTTGCGGGTGTACTCGGCACGACGGCCGTCGATACGCTGAATACCAATTTTTATACGGCTCGCAACCAGCTTAACGACTATTTAAAGACAGGCAAATACGATAACGCGATCAACGCGCTTAACTACTTGCAGGAGCTGAAGGACAAGGGCGCAACGCTGAATATACGGCGCAATAGTAACGTTACGCAGGCGCAAGCGGACAACTTCCTGTATGAATTGAAGCGCCGCGAATGGGAACGCATGGGGCGGCTGGAAGCGCCGGATAAGAATTTGGAGAAGTACAAAGTTATAGCGAAGAACGTGCTTGGCGCCAACGGCAGCGCGGACAAAATCGTTAATCTGGACAAGTGGAACGAGATTAACCTGAAGGCTAAGGCGGATTATTGGCGCGGCGCTAGTTCGATGAATACGAACCTAATGCAGTCGGCATCAGCAACGTTGAATAGCGCGGATATGAAGAAGTATTCAACGTTGTCATCGGGCTTCGACACGAAGCTGGATGAGATCAATGCTGACCGGATCCGGTTAGTTGTTAATGACAAAGTCTATCGGGGCAGCAGTGCTGCGGAAAGCATTCTCAAAACCGAATACGGTCAGTTGGATCGGGACATTGAGAAGGCGAAGAAAGCCGGGATGGGAAGCTATGTGCTGACAGCGTCCGACTTAAGCGTGCTTGATCGTACGATGGAGACCTTATATGGTCAGAAGAAATCATTATGGGATATGAAGGCGAGCGGGTCACAGCCTGCCGCGCAGCTTGAAGCATCAGTAAATACACAAACAGCAAAAATCTCCGCCCTCTACTCCAAGCTTAACGAACGTAAAGGCGGGGATAGATTCACGCTTCCTGCATTCAGCATGGACACGGCTAATCAGCAGGTCCTGAATCTGCGCTAGCAGCTCCGTACTGCCGTATATGAAGCAGATGCAGACAGAGCCTCGTCATTATATGATCGGGCTTTAGGGTTGTTGGATCAAGGCGCTACCCTTGATATAGATGTACTCGAGCCGAATTTCGTCAATACGGATTGGGGACAAGTTCGGATCGATAAGATGTTCCGAGATACAATCAGTCATCTGAACAGTGTAACCTCTAAAGCAGACATTACCACCATGCAAAAAAACATGAAGAAGCTAGGCTTCTACACAGGAGAGGTTACGGGTTCCTATAATAGGGACTTCCTGACGGGGTACGGGATGTATCAGAACATTGTTCTGAACAATAGTTGGTATAATGCATTCGGCGCCTTGAATGGTTTGCAGGTAGATGGTGCAATTAATGACCGATGGTTACATGTAGCCAATTCGGACGTTGACATGGGAAGGAAAGTAGAATGGGCCAAGAGCGAGGACAAGACCGCATCCTGGAGTTTTAAATCCGCATTTACCGCAGTAGGTGTTGCGGATGGCGTCGTCAGTCAATTGATGAAAGATGGCGCCGATACACTTAATTTCATTGCGAGCATCAATGTCGCTTCGCCTAAATTCTATACCCAGACCATACCGGCCATGTTCTCGATCGGCAAAGCCATTGCAACCGGTCAGATTACATGGGATGATATCAAGGATACGTTCTCAGAAAGTGCGAGAGCACAATTTTATACACCGTTCAAAGAGATTGCAGCTAATTATAATAAAGTGTTCTCGGGAACTGCTAGCTATGCCGAGGCTCAAGAATTTGGGCGAAATGTGGCTATAGCACTAGAAGCCGTTTCGGTCGTTATTGGCATTGGGGCAAGTGCCAAAGCAGCACAGCTGACATCTAAGCTAAGTGCTGCAGCCGGTTCCGTGTTCAAATTGGCAACGGGCTCAAAGGCCGTAGGCGAAGGCTTAGAATGGATTACAAAAGTTACGAAAGAGACGGCGGAGAAGATACAGGTTTCTCTGGAGCGGAAGTTTGGTAAGGGGACGCCACAAGCTCTTAAAATACCACAAGGGCTAACTAAAGAACAATTTGAAAAGGTTTCAGCAATGATTCGGGAAAAAGTTGGACACTTGAGTGACGATATCGTTGTTCAAGGTAGTAGAGCAAAAGGAACAGCCAAGCCTACCTCAGATATTGATTTTGCGATACGTGTTTCACCAGAGAAATTTGACGAGCTAAGAAAGGATTCATTTAGTAAAGTCAAACCTCCGAACCCAGGTTCAGCTAAAGAAAAAACAATGTTACATGCTATTGAAACGGGGAAAATTCAGTCTGGTGAAGCTAAACTGAGTAAGTTTAGGGAGCAACTGCAACAGGAGCTAGGCATGGATGTGGACATTTCTATAATTAAAATAGGTGGACCGTTTGACAATCCTCCGTTTACCCCGATTAAATAATGCGAGGTGCTTTTAGTGGAAGCTCAATATGATTTGTTTACAAAGATATTTTTGGATACCGATAAAGAGAAAACATCAGTTGTAGAGACGGTTTCAAAGATTGTTGAGGGGTCGGTTACAGGTTCGACCATTGTAACGGAACAAGCTGAAATATATATTTTCAACAACGGAGATTTTTCTGAAGAGAAAAGAAATCAAGGAAGTGATGAATTTTTATACTACAAATACTATCTCGATATAGAACCAATGGAAGATGTCAAAGAAAAGGTTTATATTGGGGAGATTTCAAAACTGCTGACAGAGCTATGGGACTCTGGATTCAAAGCGATAGCCTCATGTGACTTTGAAGACGAGCTTCCAAGAAAAGGCGGTTATAATTTTGAGGGGCGTTAAGAATTTGATTTGTGTGCGGGAAAAACAATACAGGGTTTACATCATTAACAGCAGGATCGTACAATAGAACCAATAAATCAAACACTAAAAAACTTGAAAAACACGCGTAGACTAACTTTCAAAGGCTTATTCCAACTTGACTGATTAAGGAGGAATGAGCCTTTTTTGCATGTCCAAAATCAAAGGAGGAAAAGGAAAATGGCAAAACATGTACAGGAAATAGAGGAAAAGGCAGGTTTAATTGTACAGGCGGAAGCACAGTATGAGGCGATAATTGAGGAGGTAAGAAACTATTGCCACAAGGCTCGGCAATTAAGAGAGCAGGCTGATGAACTATGACGCTCTGGTAGTACCGCCCCACGAGTAGCAACACAAGTAAATAAGCTACTTGAACAAGCTGAATACTTTGACCAGTTGGCTGACCAAAAAGACGGATACCCAAGGCTGGAAGCTATTCGCAGCTTGGAAGATTTACGACGGGAAGCAACTACATTGAAAGAGAAAGCGTGTTAGCCCGTCAACAAAAAGAGCTTGAAGAAGTCAAGGAAGAAGCGGCGGCGATGATACGACGGGCAGAAGAAAAATTACAGGATACCGGTGTTTGTCAAGATAGTTGTCGTGGTTGGTTGATATCGATTTAGGTTAATTACTAGCTTTCGGAGGCACTTGAACAGACGTCGCTTTTTCCGGATTTAGCCAGACCTCTTCAGTTAG
>Ga0182738_1000286_pt1 | contig 77008 bp, 64 predicted proteins | sample eDN5th30CBELigMG_FD_128876 | JGI IMG/M metagenome (GOLD analysis project Ga0182738, IMG submission 128876) | Enriched Miracle-Growth compost microbial communities from Emeryville, California, USA - eDNA 5th pass 30_C BE-Lig MG (version 2)... ... | reverse complement strand
TGAAAAGCTTCTATGAAAGATACTTCCAACTGCGTCAGACTTAAATGGAACCGCCGTATACGGAACCGTACGTACGGTGGTGGGAGAGGTCGGAGGCTAGGCGCCTCCTCCTACTCGATTTTAAAAATCAGATTCAGCATATGAGCTTGTATAGTGGTTTCCAAGTTCTAATAATCTTGGGTTTTCATAATAGGTTGTGCGAGAGCTCACTAGAGTCGTACTGAGCAGTTTCTGGAGCATCTATTGCAATAGGATTCAATCCGATAATTAACGCGGCTGTTTTTGCGGCAGCGGCAGTTTGTTTATACGCATCTATTAGCGTAATTTTTAATTGATAGGTTCCATCATTGGGGATTTTTCCATTGTTATCTTTTCCATCCCAGTTGATAGACTGTGTTCCATTTGCCACTTGTTTTTGCATAGATTTAACTAGTGTATTGCCATTATATATTTCCACTTTTGCAGTGCCATCTTTAGAAGTGGCAAATGGAATGGCTAGATTTCCTTTTGTTTTATAATAAAAAGTGGAACTCGCTGTTACGATTGGATTTTGCCAATTTTGAACAGTAAATAGCGCTCCTTTTTTCTTAGTAGTATTGCCAACTGCATCTTTTGCTTCGTAATAATAATAATATTTTCCTTCAGGAGCAGTTGTTTTTTTATCTGTTTGGCCATTCCAGCTATAGATCCGTTTGCCTGATTTTATCTCTTGATTTACGGCAAGGTTTTTGACAGTTGTTCCTTTATCTGTTTTGATGACGACGCTAAGTGTTCCTTGTTCATCTAATGCAGCCGTAGATGTTTGCTTTTTTGTTCCATCCAGCTTGAAAATAGCTGCATTTAGTTTTTCCGTTACAGACGGACCCTTTGTATCGATCACCATACTCGCTTTTTTGGCAGCTGCTTTTTGTTTTTCGTAATCAACAGCGGTTACGATCAGTTGATAGGTTCCGTCTTTAACTGCTTTTTTACTATTGTTGCTGCCATCCCATGTTACGGCATGTTTCCCTGCAGCAAGTGGCTTCTGGGATAAGAGAGTTTTGACAGTTGTTCCTTTGCTGTCGAGTATCTTTGCATCAATTTTGGCCTTTTTATTAATGCTGAAATTCACTGTTCCTTTCTTTTTCAGTGCTGGCGAAAAATGAATCGTTGCTGCACTTGTGATGGCAATAGAAGGTTTCGTTTCATTTTTTACTTGTATATCTTTTGAGGTATAGACTGTTTCTTTTCCATTTGTTGCTTTTACTATAAGTTTGTATTTGCCATTGGCTGCAAATTTTTTCTTATCATCTTTTCCATCCCATGAGCTAGACAATTTGCCGCCATTCCAACTTTTATTGGAGATGATGGTTCTAATGGTTTTTTTCTGTGAATTTTCTATTCGAACCGTTACTTTTGTTTTTTTATAGACAGAAACAGAGAAATTTAGTTTATTGCTTCCTTCCATTTTATATGTGTTGTTTACGGCTAAAGTGCCAAATGGGGCTGGGGTATTTTTTACTGCTTTTTCCGCATCAATCCGTCCATATCCATATAGATAATCCCATCCGCTTGTTCCAAGATCCTTTGTTGATTTTATTAAAATATTTTTCACATCCGCTGCAGAGAGAAGGGGATTTTTCGATAATACAAGTGCTGCTGTTCCTGATACAATGGGTGTTGCCATAGAAGTTCCTGACATATTTCCATATGTATTCATAGGAATTGTAGAATAGATATTATCTCCAGGGGCAGCTATGTCAATATAAGACCCATAATTGGAATAATCTGAGCTTTTGTCTTGGCTGGTTGTTGCCGCGACTGAAATAACGGGCTCATATCCAGCTGGATAATTAGCTTTGGAACTTGCATTATTTCCAGCAGCAGCTACCAATACAATACCTTTGGATGCTGCATATTCAATAGCATATTCTTCAATATAAGTGTAATATTCATCGCCAAAACTCATGTTGATAATATTTGCCCCATTATCTGTTGCATAGATGATGCCTGCTGCTTCATTATATGTATCCGCATATTTTCCATCAAATATATCAATAGGCATAATTTTTACATTTGGAGCAACTCCGACTGTACCTTTATTATTATTGGCGGCGCCGATAATTCCTGCGACATGTGTTCCATGGCTGCTTGCAGTGAGAGAAGTGCTGTCCGTGACGGCATTATAGGGATTGATGATTCTGCCTTTAAATTCAGAGTGGCCTGTCTGTATGCCAGCATCAAGCACGGCAACTGTAATGGCGGAGGAACCTTTTGTTGTATTCCAAGCTTTTTCGGCATTAATCTTTTTTAAGTACCATTGTTTATTGTAATTAGAATCTTTTGGTGTATAGGCTGCTTTTATTTTATAATTTGGTTCTACGAACTCAATTTCCTTGTTTTTAAGAAGCGAATCTGCCAATGCTTTAAGATTTTGGCTTGTAGTTGTTTTGGCCAGCGAAAATCCTTTTATAAAGGAATCCTCTTTAAGACGGGCAGCTAATAAAATTTCCCAACGCTTTTGTTCACTTACATTTTCTTTAAATTTAATTATGAGCTCCTTTGATTGAAAGTCTTTTGTTTCATCAAATAACGCTTTTGTATTAAATTTAGAAATTTTACTATCTACTTTTATTTCTTCTGCAGATACACTTGATGAAAAAATAAATAATAATACGAAAAAAAGTAATCCCATAATTTTTCTCATCTGCAATCGTCCCCTACTTTTAATAGCTAAACTTATTTATATAGATTAGTATATAAGTTTTTTATAAAAAAGTAATAGGTTTCTAGATGCAATGATATGGGAATTTTTAGCGCCAGCAGATAAAGTATAGACATAAAGCAGTTTATCCGGCATTAACGGGTTTTAGACCCCACATCAAGATGATGAGAAGAAACAAAAAATCTAGGTGGATAGAAACTTGCTGAGTAAAAGCCCGATTGGTTCAACTAACAATCAGTGGGGGCAAAATCCCATTAATGTTTGATAAATCTGAGTTTCCCAAAGAAAGTGGCTGCCTGAGGGGAAAGTTAATGGACATGTTTAACAGTGTCCATCAGGGAAGCAGAAAAATAGTCGGGTTGGTTAAAAAATGATGACAACTCTCATCTTCTTTAGTATTATAAAAACTTGTGTGAAATAATTTTTAAATAGATGGTTTAGTTGAATGTAATGAGACAAATAAAGGGAAATATGGATTTTTATATAGGAAATAAATATTTAAAAATAATATATACAATACATATTTGTTTAGATCTTTTTAACTTGACTGACTAATCCTTATAGAAAGGATTAAATACTTGCACACGAAAAAATAGCAGGAGGAGTTTTTGTTTTGTCAATCTTGATTGGAATTGTAGGGATTATCATTACATTAGCAATTGGTTTTGTTCTTTCTAATAATCGGAAGCATATTAACTATAAAGCTATTATCATTCTAATGCTGCTTGAGTTTATTGTAACGCTCATTATGTTTAAAACGACAGTTGGTCTAAAGATAATTGAAGCGGTATCGAATGGTGTTTCAAATGTATTAAACTATGGATATGAGGGTGTCAACTTTGTAACAGGTGGACTAGTTCCAGAAGGTACTAGTGTATTTTTTATTAATGTATTAATGCTGATTATTTTTACATCGACTCTATTATCATTACTGACATATATAAGAGTGCTGCCTTTGGCGATCAAATATATTGGCGGGGCATTGGCAAAGCTAACGGGTCTTTCTAAGGTTGTTACATTTAACAGCATAAATTCTATCTTCTTTGGACAGTCAGAAACATTGCTTGCCATTAAATCACATTTAGATACAATGAATGCAAATAAATTATTTATCGTCTGCACTTCGGCCATGGCATCTGTATCGGCTTCTATTATGGGGGCATACATGAATATGATCCCGGCAAAGTATGTGCTAGTTGCGATGCTTTTGAATGCTTTATCTTCTCTTATTATGGCAACATTAGTGGCTCCTATTAAACAGGCTGAAGATGAAGCCATTAACATTAAAGATGTATCCACCTCGAATTCTATTTTTGGAGCTATTTCAGCGGGAGCTTTAGATGGAGGAAAAGTAGCGTTAATTGTTGCGGCCATGCTTGTTGCATATGTTGGCTTGCTTGCGTTAATTAATGGGTTTTTTACTAGTGTTTTTGGAATTAGTTTTACAGAGATAATAGGATATATTTTTGCGCCAGTAGCTTGGATTATGGGGATTCCCGGAAGCGAAATTATCACAGCTGGTTCTGTAATGGGGACAAAGCTTGCAGCAAATGAGTTTGTGGCAATGCTTCAGTTCCAAGATCTTATTCCGAAATTATCTGAGAAAACAATTGGGATTGTTTCGACCTTTTTAGTTTCGTTTGCCAACTTTGCGAGCATTGGGATTATTTCTGGTTCGATTCAAGCCATTAATGGAGAAAAGGCAGACATCGTAGCGAAATTTGGGCTGAAAATGCTTTTGACGGCAACATTGGCTTCAATATTGACGGCGACGATTGTTGGATTGTTTATATGAATAAGGACAGAGACTAGGCATATACGTCTAGTCTTTTTACTGTTTATATATTAAATAATGCGTGTGCAATGCTGTATGAAGGAAGATGAAAAAGTGGAGAAAGGTGGTGGGCAAATAGGCGGCAACTGCAAGGGGGAAACATTTATTCTTCCCTTTTTTAGATTATTTTACTCCATTTTACCAATACTATAAAAGTAAATGGCTTAATAAAGGAGGGAAAAAATAATGAAAATCTTAGGCATATTTTTTCTAGTTCTATTCAGTTCCTTATCATTGGTTATCTTAATCGATCTTTCGATGAAATTTACTCTTAAACAATCATTATCCCATTTAATAAACCCATTTAGAGTAATGGATGCAGGCGAATATGTTATGCTGGGAGGCCTTTTTTTGATTGTTATTGGTCATCAAATTTATATGATGATAAAGAATAAAAAAGATAAAAACAATAAAACAAATAGTTCTAACTAGATTTGCGAATAAATTTATTTTGTATGAAGGATACAATTAATAGGACTAACGGAATGATTAGCTGCATTGGCATATGCAGAAAGTAGCCTACAATTTTTCCTTCTTGAAGATGCTCCACAAAATTAGAAGCAATAGCTAAGGATAGATAAATGCCAATTGTCACGACAGGCAGTAGAATTCTATGGTAGCTGTTTAGCCGAAACACATCTGCAATGCCAATGACAGCTACATAAATATAGATGGATGCTTTAAAAAATACGGTAATCAATAGTGTAAACACCACGATGGCATCAAGCCTTTGTACAAAATCCATTAAATTAATTGTCCCGACAGTTGCTAAAGTAGGAAAGGTTGCCCTTTCTGTTGCAGATATCCCCAGTACAGCTATGTTGATGCTAATGGTCCAGCTTAAGATTAACCCACTTAATATTACGGCAGACAGCCATACCCTTTTTGCATAATTAGGTTTATTTAATAAGGGAAGCAGCATGGTAAATGCAATTGTTTCTCCGAAGGGAAAGGCTATAGTATGAGGGAACATTGTAGTAAAAATAGGCTTCCACCCATTTTCAAGCAAAGGGCGCAGATTATGAAAGTCCATATTGCCAGAAACCAAAACAAAAAAGTTTCCTACAATTCCAAACAAAAATAAAATGACAATAAAAACTTCGGAGGTTCTGGCCAACACTTCTATCCCCTTATAAATTACATAACAGATTGCAAGAACCAGCGGAACAATAATTGCCGGCAATGGTGTTTCCGTCAATGTAGAGGAGGCCAGCAAATCACCAATATCACGGAAGTTTCGGGCAGCCATATACAAAAAGTATTGAATATACATATAGCCAATAACGGATCCTAAGTATTTGCCTAAAATTTTTCTAATATAGCCAGTAAGGGGAAGAGTTGGATACTGACGATATAATAAATAGTAAATGAAAAATAACAAGATTCCTGCACCCATTGATAAAAGAGTGACCAGCCATGCATCTTTTCCAGCATTTATGCCGTAGTTAATCACTAATGCAGTTCCCAGTTCGAATATAAACATCATTGCAAATAGCTGTATAACGCTAATCTTTGCTTTTTCCATCGCCTGTAAACTCTCCTTTCATTAGAGTTGAAAATTAATTTTTGAATAGTTATTTTGATTGGGAATTTAATGTAAATCTTTGCCTAAAATGGCTCTTTTTAATTGTTAATGGCTAGGTTTTCATAAAGTAATATGCTGTTTTTACTGCTCTAAATTCGTTTTTTTAAGTGCTTTCCTATAAAAGAAATGATTAACATAATTAAAGGAATAGTCGATTGTAATGGTAAGTGAAGGAGGTATGCTTCTACATGCCCTTCTTCTGTTTGTTCCAGGATATTGGAGGAAATAGTCATTGTTAAATAAATAAGAATGATTCCAATAGGCAACAAAATGCGATGATGCTTTTTTAGATTGAATAGATCTGCTATCCCAATAACGGCCACATATAAATAAATGGCTGCTTTAAAAAAGACAGTAATCAATAGGGTAAATACGACAATGGCATCAAGTCTTTGGATAAAATCTAATAGATTAATCTTTCCAACTGTGGCTAAAGCAGGGAATGTCGTTTTTTCCGTTATACTTACTCCAAGAACAGCTATATTTAAACTAACCGTCCAACTTAAGATAATGCCGCTTGCTATTAAGGCTGACAGCCATACTCTTTTCGCATATTCGGGCTTGTTTAATAAGGGAAGCAGCATGGTGAAGACAATCATTTCTCCAAACGGAAACCCGATTAGATAAGGGAACGCTGTAGTAAAAATAGGCTTCCAGCCATTTTCAAGAATTGGGAGCAAGTGATAAAATTTCACATTGCCAGAAACTAAGACAAAGAAGTTTCCTGCGATTCCAAACAAAAATAAAATGACGATAAATACTTCCGAAGTTCTAGCAAGCACCTCCAAGCCTAGATACAGCACATAGCAAATTACAAGGATCAACGGGATAATAATGGCTAATAATGGCGTTTCCTTTAGAGTAGAGGAGATAAGCAAGTCACCAAGTTCCCGCAGATTTCTAGAAGCTATATGCAAAAAATAAATCGTATAGAAAAAACCGATAATCCATCCTAAATATTTGCCGAAAATTTTTCTTGTATATCCTGTAAGGGGAAGGTTTGGATATTGAAGAAATAGCAAGTAGTAAATAAAAAATAAGATTATTCCTCCGCCCATGGATAAAAGAATGGCAATCCAGGCATCTTTTCCAGCAGTTAGGCCATAGTTGATCACTAATGCAGTTCCCATCTCGAATAAAAACATCATTGCAAATAGTTGTATAACATTAATTTTTGCTTTTTCCATTGTCTAATAGATATCTCCTAACTTTAAAACATACAAGTTGAAAAAATATTTGGCTGACTAATGCTTCGTATTTTCAGAAAAATTTTCTTCTTTATCGGATTTTGGCTGCTTTTTCTTCTTGAAGAAATTTTTTATATAAGCAAAAAGCAGCATGACAAGCGGCAGAATAATTGTAAGCGGCAGATGCAGATAATATGCTTCCAATTGTCCTTCCTCTGAATGCTCTGGAATATTTGAAGAATTAATCATTGATAAATAAATGATGATTATCCCAATAGGAAATACAATGCGATAATGATTCTTTAAGCCAAATAAATCTGAAATTGCTGCAACAGCAACATAGATATAGATGGAAGCTTTAAAGAATACAGTAATTAATAAAGTAAATACAACAATGGCATCAAGTCTTTGGATAAAATCCATCAAATTAATTTTGCTGACGGTTGATAAAGTAGGGAATGACGCTCTTTCAGTTATTTCTACACCAAGAACAGCAATATTTAAACTGACAGTCCAAGATAAAATTAAGCCGCTTGCTATTAAAGCGGAAAGCCATACCTTTTTGACATATTTTGCTTTATTTAATAGAGGAAGCAGCATCGCAAATGCAATCATTTCCCCGAAAGGAAAAGTGATTGTATAAGGAAAAACAGTGTCTAGTATTGGTTTCCATCCATCTTCTAGAAATGGCCGCAAGTTATGAAACTCGACACTGCCTGATACTAAAACAAAAAAGTTGCCTGCAATTCCAAATAAAAATAAAATGACAATAAATACTTCCGAAGTTCTAGCCAATACTTCTATCCCCATATAAAGTACATAACAGATTGCGAGTACTAGAGGTATAATGATAGCTAGCAAGGGCGTTTCTGGTAGAGTAGATGAAACCAATAAGTCGCCAAGCTCTCGAATATTTTTGGAGGAAATATGCAAGAAATAAAGAACATAGAAAAACCCCATTAACCATCCTAAGTATTTGCCGAAAATTTTTCGTATATAGCCTGTCAGCGGCAAATTTGGATATTGCTTAAATAATAGATAATAAATGAAAAAAAGCAGAATTCCTGCAGCCATTGACAAAAGGATGGCAAACCAAGCATCCTTTTTGGCAGAAATTCCATAGCTGATAACTAAAGCAGTTCCCATATCAAACATAAACATCATTGCAAATAGTTGAATAACACTTAGTTTTGCCTTTTCCACGTTTGTGAAAATCTCTCCGATCTAATAGGGTTTTTATTATTCTATTTTGTTGAAGGATTCGTTCTCATGCCTGTTCTGCGTATAAATGCATCAACATTTATGTTTATTTTTGTATTAGGAAAAACTTCCTCATCCCAGCTTGTGGATATCGTTTTCCATAATTTCTTATCTTTAATATTCACATATTCGCGAAACCCTAAAAATTCACTTTTTTCTTCTTGTGCCATTTTTACAGTTAATCTTATTTCGTCTTTAATTTCCTTTTCCACTTTTTTCTCTAATTGTTCTATCTTTTCTGTTTTAGAAAGATCGACAGGCGCAAGGGTTTCAGAGATGGTTCCTTCGGTATTGACAAATATATTAATAATGGGCTGGTTGTTTTTTATTTTGATTTTGATTGTTGTTTTAGAACGGTTGACCTCAATAGCGATGGCATCTTTTTTTTCTTCATAATCTAGATTGAGAATAGTTTTTTTCATTTCATCCATAATCCAAGTCGCGCCCCGTGCTGTTTTTTCTTCTATCCAATTTACAAGTTTGCCATTTTTAAAAAGGGCCAGTTCCCCTGTCTCTATAGTTGCTGCTGGAGAAACTTGCTGAACATTTTCCCCTTTATTGCCCTGTTCTTTATCTCCTTTCACTTGAACCCCAGAGACAACAAAACTTCCTTTCTGCAATCCTTCGATCAATTCATCTGCCTTAACACTTATATACTCGCCCCATTCTTTTTGGGATGTGTCTAAGTTTTTGACTAATGCATCTGAAGGTATCGGATTTAGTGAAGTAGTTATCTTAAGGATATCCTCTGCTGAAGAATTTTTTGCAATCAAAACAGGGAAAAGCAGCCGGAAATTAGAATCTCTTTCAATTAAATCAAATAAGCTCTTAATCCCTTCTTTAGCCACTTCCTCACTAAGTATCATCACTTGCACGTGAGGATAGAAAAGCTGGCCTGGAGCCAGAGGAGAAATTTTTCGCAGAGCTTCTGCTAGTGTACTGCCAGAATTCGTTAATGTTCTAATTGGAGTTGCTTGTACTTTCCCTGCTTGTTCTCCCCCGGATACTTGGGAAGGATTGATAAGTTGAACGGTCAAGCGATATCTATTATCATCTTTATCGTCTTTATCGATGGCAATGGCAGAGATAATGCTTAAGTCTTGTAATTCTCTGCTGTCCCAACAGCCAGATAAAAATATAGAAGTAAAACTTACCAAAAGCATCATGACTATATTACGTTTCATCTGCATCCCTCTTAGGATTATTATTTGCTTTTTTATCTTCTCTAGGAGTTGGACCAATATTTTTGGCGCCCGCAGCTCTGTTGGTATTGCCTTTGTTAATTAAGCGAGGGCGTTTTGTCATAAATGGCAAAGGTATACGAATAATTGAGTCCTTTATATCGGCAATTATGATAGGAGAAAAAGGAGCCAAGTATGGAACGCCAAATGAGCGCAGACTGCATGTATGTGCAACCAATACAATGACGCCAATTCCAATACCAAAAAGCCCATAAGTTGCAGCCAATAGCATAAAGCAGAAACGAAGCAAACGTGTTGCATCCGTCATAGCATAATGGGGAATGGTGAAACTTGCGATGGCTGTTGCTGCCACGACTATTACCATGGCGCTTGATACAATTCCAGCAGAAACCGCTGCATCTCCCAAAACCAGTGCACCGACAATGGATACAGCTTGGCCTACTGGTCTTGGCATCCGTACACCTGCTTCACGCAAAACTTCAAAGGTAAATTCCATCAATAATGCTTCAATAATAACTGGAAATGGAACGTTCTGGCGCTGTGCTGCGAGATTAATCAATAAAGGTGTTGGTATCAATTCTTGATGAAAAGATAAAAATGCAATAAAAAGTGACGGGCCAAGCAATGTAATCATAAAGGACAAGATTCTAATCAGCCGCAAAAACCCAACAATTGTCCAGCGCAAGTAATAGTCTTCTGCTGTTTGGAAAAATTGAATCCACGTCGCAGGCAAGATTAAAGGATTTGGAGTTCCATTGACAAAAATAACAACCCTTCCTTCTAGCAAATTTCCAGCGACAACATCTGGTCTTTCTGTTACAAACATGGTTGGCCAAGGTGTGGCAATTTTATCGGAAATCCACTCTTCAATCGTACTGGAACCAAACGTTTCGTCTACCTTTATTTTATCTAAACGTTCCCGCACCTCTTGAAGAAGCTTGTTATTGACGATGCCATTAATATACATAATGCCAATTTCCGTTTGGGTTATATTTCCTATCTCTCTTGTTTCCAGCCATAAATCAGGTGTTTTAATTCTGCTGCGAATCAAGGAAGTATTTGTGATAAGCGATTCTGTAAAGCTGTCTCTAGGCCCGCGTACAGAAGGCTCTGTAAGAGGTTCTGTAATAGATCTTAACTCCCCGCCTTGAGCAGCACATGCAAGTGCTTGAGCGGATCCGTCAATCATAATGATTGTTTGTCCTGATAAAAGTAAAAGAAATAGCTTTTTCCACTCTGTTACTTCTATGACATGTGTTATTGCTAATAGGTGTTCTTTTATATAGACGCCTATTTGCTCTGAAAGAGGAGGATTTTCATTTTCAGCGACATGCATATCGTCCATAAGCCGTTCAAGAATAAAGGAGCCCATAATTTGTTTATCTGCTAGACCATTTATATAAAACGTAGCAATTTTTCTGGAAAAAGGCTTTCCCATTTTGAATTCTCTGATGTTTAAATCGCTGCTATTGCCTAATGCCTGTTTTATATTTTTAATATTATTATCGATCTCTGTGCTCAATTCTTCTGTAACAGATTTTAGTTCTGTATCTACATACTGAACGGTTTTTTGGGGATTTTTTTTTGTTTTGCTCCAAATACTTTTCATATTATGTACTCCGTTATGTAAGAATGTTAAGGATTATTTCATTCATTTTCTCTTCTTTAAGATTTTCCTATATTTCCTGTTTTATACATGCTATACATATTGCTGATAAAGGTTCTTTTTATTGATGGATTTTTCACTTTCTATATAATTTAATGCTATCATGGCAAGAATAAGAGAAACTTTTAATAAATTAGATTTTTACAATGGAGAGGGAGATCAATGTTTAATAAAGTGGAGTCTTTAGAAAGTGTTGTGGCGATTGTTCCAGTATTAAAATCTGCTGTACCTGCTGATTTATCTATTGCTATATGTGATTTGGAAAAGTTTATTGCCTATTTTCCAGGAGAAACCATTGATTTAAAAATCAAAAAAAATCAGCCTTTGCAAAAGGATGAACCTTTAGCTGAGGCTTTAAAAAATAATACAAGCTTAAAAGCAGATGTTCCTGCAAATTTTTATGGATATGAATTTACTGGAACAGCCATTCCCTTGCATGATGAAAGGGGAGCGGTTATAGGAGGAATAGCGGTGCAATTGCGCAGGCAAACAGAGCTTCGTACCATTGCGGCTCAAATTTTAACATCGCTGTCGCAAGCTAATGAACAAATCGGCATGCTTGCCAGTGGCTCCATTTCTTTAGCAGACTTTTCGCAAGAACTGCTTAAGCAATCCCAGCAGGCAGAAGAAAATACACATAAATCAACAGAAATGCTTTCTATAATTAAGCGCGTTGCAGATCAAACCAATTTGCTTGGATTAAATGCAGCGATTGAGGCGGTGCGGGCAGGAGAAAAAGGGAAAGGATTTGAAGTGGTTGCAAATGAAATCCGCAAATTTTCAAAAGAAACGACTACATCTACCCAAACAATAAACCATACAATGACACAAATAAAAGATGCAACAAGCTTAATGAACCAGTCTATTGAAAAAATTGCGGAGATTGGAAAAAACCAAGCAAAATCGCTTGAACAAACTTCTGTATTTATGGAGGACCTTCAGCAAATAGCAAAAAAATTAAATGAATTTGCGAGTAAGCTGTAAGTCAGGAAAAAAATTTTGCACCTGTATGGAAGAAAGAAGCTTTTAGTAATGCTTCTGTTTTTATGGAGGCAGAAAAATAGTGGAATTAAATGAAAACGATTGCATTGTATGTTTTTTTATAAGAAAATATAAATATATTCGCGACGGAGCAAATTTTGTTCCTTTCATAAGCTGAGCAAAAAAATTTTTTTTCTAGAATAGGAGCGCTTGCTATGCAAAAAAAATGGTGGAAAGAAAGTGTTGTTTATCAAATATATCCTCGCAGTTTTATGGATAGTAATGGGGATGGAATTGGAGATTTGCAAGGAATCATTGCCAAATTGGACTATTTAAAGACATTGGGCGTAGATGTTATCTGGTTATCTCCTGTCTATAAATCGCCAAATGATGATAATGGATATGATATTAGTGATTATCAAGATATAATGGACGAGTTTGGGACATTAAAGGATTGGGAAGAACTGCTTTCTGGTTTGCATGATCGTGGCATGAAGCTGATGATGGATTTGGTAGTCAATCATTCCTCGGATGAACATGCTTGGTTTATTGAATCACGAAAATCAAAGGATAATCCTTATCGAGATTATTATATTTGGCGTGATGGCAAAGATGGAAAGGAACCGAATAACTGGTCTTCATTTTTTAGCGGTTCTGCATGGCAGTATGATGAAGCAACAGATCAATATTATCTTCACTTATTCAGCAAAAAGCAGCCAGACCTTAACTGGGAGAATGAAACAGTTAGAAAAGAAGTGTATGAAATGATGACATGGTGGCTGGATAAGGGAATAGACGGCTTCCGTATGGATGTTATTAATTTAATTTCAAAAGTAGAAGGCTTGCCAGATGGCCCTGGGGAAGGACGTTATGAATGGGGCGGAGAACACTTTATGAATGGTCCTCGCGTCCATGAGTTTTTGCAAGAGATGAATAAAGAAGTGCTGTCGAAATATGACATTATTACGGTTGGCGAATCTCCAGGAGCGACTGTTGAGGATGCTGTGCAATATGCCAACAATCAGGATACAGAATTAAATATGATTTTTACATTTGAGCATATGGATATAGATTCAGGCGAAGGTGGAAAATGGGATCTAAAGCCATTTAAACTTACTGCTTTTAAAGAGGTAATGTCTAAATGGCAGAACGGATTAAATGGAAGAGGATGGAACAGCCTATATTTAAACAATCATGATCAGCCGCGAATGGTTTCAAGGTTTGGCGATGATAAAAAATATAGAGTAGAATCTGCAAAAATGCTTGCTACATTTTTGCATATGCTGCAAGGAACACCTTATATTTATCAAGGAGAAGAAATTGGCATGACAAATGTTCAATTTGACTTGGAAGACTATAATGATATTGAAATAAAAAATATGTATAGGGAAACGGTCATAGAAGGCGGAGAAAATCCAGATAAGGTGATGAAAGCCATTTACGCAAAAGGCCGCGATAACGCCCGTACACCTGTGCAATGGGATGCAACCGAAAATGGAGGATTTACAACAGGCAAACCTTGGCTTAAATTAAATCCAAACTATAAAGACATTAATGTAGAGCAAGCACTTAAAGATGAAAATTCTATTTTTTACTACTATCAAAAATTAATTAAACTCCGCAAACAGCATGACATTATTGTATATGGAGATTATCAGCTAATAACAGAAGATGATGAGCAAATTTATGCATATACACGTACATTAAAAGAGGAAACATTGCTTGTTATCACAAACTTCTCTAGTGAAAATCCTGGATTTAACTTGCCGACTGATCTGTCGTTTGAGAAGAAGGATTTATTGATAAGCAATTATGAAGTGGAGGAAACAGAGGATATTGTGGAAATAGCGCTCAAGCCGTATGAAGCAAGAGTATATTTATTGAAGTGAATAAATGAGGAAAGACTAGCTATTTAGTTAGCTAGTTTTTTATGGATCATCATAGATAACTTTAAAAAGAATCTTCAAGATTAAATGTAGACAAAAAAGATCCAAAGCATCGTCTGAGTGAGTGTGGTAGATGCTTTGGATTTATAAGTTCCATCCTGTGTTTATTTTACATATAAATACCTTAAAAATTTCTTAAAAGAGAACGAATATTAGATGAAAATAATAAAAATAATCCAATGGACCTATGTCCTATTTTTATCCGGCATTAACGAACAGTAAAACCTCCATTGATTGAAGTTTCACTTTATAGATAGTTGAATAGTATTCTTAATTGTTGGAAAATATATTATGTTCCGAAAAATGAAAGGGGAGAAAACATTGGTTTTTCATTGTGATACAAAAATAATAATAGAAAATCAGTCTGTCCAAAAACTGACAGCTATTTTAAAAGAACATTTTCCCAGCGTTTATCGCATCATGATTGTTACGGATAAAGGGTTGATGCAATTAGGCATGATACAGCCAATAATTGATAGCTTAAGAGAATCAGGCTACTTTGTAGTATCATTTGACGATGTTTCACAAAATCCACGGGATAGCGAATGTTTAAAGGGCGCTGCAATATTCAAAGAAAATAATATTGATTTAGTGCTGGCAATCGGAGGAGGAAGTCCTATTGATACAGCCAAAACAGTCGCATTGATAGGGCCCAATGGCGGCACACCGTTAGAGTATTTTGAGAAGAAGCGGGAGTATCAAAATATGGCTCCGATTTGCTGTATACCAACAACAGCTGGAACTGGATCAGAAGTGACCCGTTCAGCGGTGATTACAATTGCAGCCACACATCAAAAAATAACATTAAAACATCCTAAATTGCGCCCCGCACTCGCTGTTTTGGATGGAGAGCTGACGGCAACTGTTCCTCCTGGCATTACAGCGGCTACGGGCGTGGATGCATTAGTTCATGCAATAGAAGGATATACATGCAATGTTTCCAATCCGGTATCGAAAAGTTTAGGTGCAGAAGCCATGCGCAAAATTATTCTTAATTTGCCGGAAGCCTATATGAATGGCCGCAATTTAAAGGCACGTTCAGAGATGCTAGAAGGAAGTCTGCTTGCTGGCATGTGTTTTGGTTCAGCAGATGTGGCAGCAGTACATTGTTTGGCAGAGGCTTTAGGAAGTCTATATGATACTCCCCATGGAATTGCCAATGCAGTATTTCTTCCATATGTTCTCACATTTAATGCGAAATACCATGTAACCATCCATGCGGAATTAGCAAAGATTATGCAGTTTGCCAACGAAGAGGATGATGAGAAAACAGCTGCTGCCAAATTAGTGAGCGGCATCAAAGCATTTACGAAAAGCTTAGGAATTTCTAAATTAACAGAGCTTCCAGGGGTTAATCACGAGGATATCAATAGATTGGCAGAGCTTGCATATATGAATGGTTCAACAGCCAGCAATGTGAGAGAAATAACATTGGAAGACTATATAGAGATATTAGCAGAGGCTTTTTCAGATAAATAAAGGGACATTTTGCAAGATAGACTTCCTTTTTCAGCGGAAAAGTTTATTTTTATGATTCTATTAAGAACAAGGGCGGATTATTGACATTATTCGGATAAAAATATAATATTACGTTATATAACGTTATATTATATTTTTTTGGATAATGTTATGGGCTGATTTTTTTAAAATAGAAACATATCTTAGAAAGAGATATTTTAGAAGGAGGGGTAACTTGCTGAACAGCGAAAGTTCTATTCCTTTATATTTGCAGCTAAAACAAGCAATTATGGAGGATATTAATAACAGCATTTATTTGCCGGGAGAAAGGCTGCCTACTGAACCGGAGCTATGCGAGAAATATCAGGTGAGTCGGATAACGGTTCGAAAAGCAGTTCTCGATTTAGTAGAGGAAGGCTATCTTATCAAACAGCAGGGTAAAGGAACATTTGTTAAACATTTTAAAGTCAAAAGAGAATTAGTGGCGGTTAATGGCTATTCTGAATATATGATTTCAGCTGGAATTACTCCACACCCAAAAATCATTGCCTCTTCCATTAAGGAAGCAACAAAAGAAATGGCAGAAAAGCTTAAAATTCCTCCTAATAGCCAGATATTAGAACTAAAAAGACTATTATATTTTGATGATGAGCCTCTGTCTTATGAAATTTCCACTTATTCCTTAGAATTATATCCAAATCTAATGAAGCTTGTTTGTGAAAGTGCATCCATGCATAGAATTCTTAAAGAACATTATAAGGTAACTCCTGCCTGCAACAATAAAATTTTAAATGTTATTTTTGCGGAGAAAGAAGTGGCGGAATATTTGCAATGTAATGTGCGGGATTCTCTTTATGAAATTGAAAAAATTGCTTTTGATGCGGAACAAGCTCCCATTTATCATTCCTTTCTTTATTATATAACTAGTCATGTCAGCTTCACTATTACAAGTGAGTTTGGAGTGAAGGATTAATTAATAAAAAACTAGCCTATTGCAATGAAATGTCCCCTTTGTAAAGCACAATTAAAAAAGCCTAAGCTGCATTAATGAGATGATCCTTATATTGAACAGGGGATCATCTTATTTAAATTCCATTGATATTTATATTGATTATAGAAGGAATATGGGTTCTTGTGAGCTTTGGCATTGCTGCTTTTGGCAGGATTCTTTTTTTAGAAAAAATGAAAAATAATAATGCAAATTTGCAAGGGGAGAGAAAGAAATATAGGTCAAATAGCGATAGTGAACCATACAATAGGATGAAGCCCAAAATAGTTGTTTTGGCTAAAGAGGTGGCTCCTCTCCAAAAAGAGGAGGATGTGAAGATAAATGGATAGTCATATGAAAGAAATAGTAGGTTCATGGTTATCGATGATTGGTACTATTGAGGCCGCCATTGGCAGCACTCCTTTTAAAAGGCTGGGGAAGGGTGTTAGTTTTGATTTGCGTTTAACAGGAAATGTACTGCAGGCATCAGGCAGCGCATTATCTGCAGACGGGCAGGGCACCATTTCTCTTGAAAAATTAGGAGATGAAATTCAAGCAGTGGGAAATTCAACTGTCGTTAGCGGATTGCTGTTAGATTGGGGAGATGAAAAGGAACAAAGGATAATTATTACAGGCAATTGGCTTCAGGCCTTGGGAAGTTTCGTTGGCTTGGCAGATGAGTTTGAAGATAATACGCCATCTGGAAGAGCCTATAATATCATTGGCAACTTGCTGCAAGGAATCGGGAATTCTATGCAAGCAGCCGGTGGTATAGAACAGCTAAAACAAAACCAAGCTAATAGTTTCTTTTCTATCGGTGTAGTAGGCTCATGGATACAAGCAACGGGTTCAGTTATTTCCTTAATAGGACAAATAAAAGAGGAAAGACAAGAAATAGAGCTGGGAATTAATGAATAGCTAAAATGAGCCTTTTGGGCATTTTGAAATCAAAGCTGTCTTTAAGAATGCCGATAAAGGTTCGTTGACTTTTGGCCTATTTTATTTCCTGCTACCCCACAAAGCTGCACCATTATAAAAAACTTTTTAGTCAATTTGAAACAAACAATGGTTTCGTTTCGTTTATATAAGAGATTGCTGAAAAGATTATTACTAGTTAAAAATGGAACATAAGTTCGGCGTATCATGGCAGCTTAATTTAGATTAGCAGTTCCCAAGACCTTTGGAATGCTGACTAGATTTTTAAATAAGTTTTTTATTTTGGATATATATAGTAAAATTTAATTTATTTGATTTTGTATAATATGGTGGTGCTGTTTATTTCTCGCAATCTAACAACATTCTTTTTTATATTGACGCTTTTTTATATAGGGTATTTAACCATGCTTCCTCATCCTTCATTAGGCATTGGCGTTGGGGACGGCGGAATCAATTTTATCCCATTTGCCATGATGCATGGATTATTTACTGAAAAATCGTTATGGACGTTTATCATCAATGTATTTGGCAATATCTTTTTATTTGTTCCTTTTGGATTTATGCTTCCATGGAAATTTCCAAAGGCAAATACTGCTTTTTGGGCAGCGGTCGCAGGGGCATCACTGTCAGCCTGTATAGAAATAATCCAACTTCTTTTTTCTAGTAGATTTACAGATATAGATGATATTATTTTGAATACAGGTGGAGCTGTCATCGGTTATTTATTATTTAAGCTCTTTTTTAAAAAATCATTTTGCTGAACTGTTAAGCTAAAATGGTTTTTTTTTGAAAAATTTATCCATTTGTAGGTGAAAAGACTTATAATGGAATATGGCTATTTGTGGAGGGAAATAGATAGAAATCCTCTTAAAATACTATCTATAAATATAAGCAGGGGGAAACAATGAAGTATTGTAAGGAATGTGGTACAAGTTTAAAGGAAGGCATGAAGTTTTGTAAAGAGTGCGGCACTCCAGCAGGAGAAGAAAAGCTTATTCAACCAGCTAGAGCAAATACAGGGAAAAAAACAATGTCTAAAAAAGCAAAAAGAAGTTTGATTGCTGGGGCGATAGCAGTAGTACTGTTATTTGCCGCATATAAAATAGGAGAAGTTTTTACTTCTAAAGAACGATTAATTGATAGGTTGGAAACAGCGTTAATAGAAAAAGATAATAAAGCTGTAGCAAACTTGTTGTCTTCGTCGGATAAGAAGCTAGAAATTAATGAGCAATCAGTTAAAGGCTTTATGAAACATTTTAAAGAAAATCCAGATGAGGTAAATGAACTTATTAAAGTATTACATAAGCAATCTACAATGATAGATCAAATAGATAATAAACAGGCAAATACTGCTTTATTAGAAGATTGGTTAGAGGCAAATGACTTAGAAAGCATAGTAACCCTAAAAAAAGCTGGAAAATTTCTTTTTTTTGATAATTATGAATTAGCAGTTCAGCCAGTATATCTTGCCATCTCTACTAATTATAAGGATACTATTCTTTCTGTCGATGGAAAGGAAGTTGGAAAAGCAGATAAAGTGGATTTTGAAAAGACATATGGACCATATATGCCTGGGGAATATAAAGTAGGGGCTACGTTAAAGACAGATTTTGTAGATTTAAAAACAAATGATCACATATATTTGGATGGAACAGATACCAAAGAAAATGTAGATGTCTCACTTGATGGGCAAGATATTACGCTTGATTTTAATTGGGAAGATGAAGCGCCAAATTTAACTGGGAAACTTTATATTAATGGAAAAGATGTCAAAATAGACCCTTTTAAACAAACTACATTTGGTCCTGTATTAACAGATGGATCAATGACAGTAGCAGTAGAAGCACAATTGCCTTGGGGGAATATAAAAACAGAGCAAGTGCCGATTGAAGATAGCTATGTATCGATAAATTTAGGTAATAACAAAGATTTTCAACAAAAAATAATGGATATAATTATGGATTATTCGGATGAATACTTAAATGCCATCACATCAGGAGATACTAGCAAAATGCAAAATGCAGCTAGTGAGCGTATCAAAGGAATAAAAGAGGAAATTGAAGAAAATAAAGACTATGATTATGCTTACAGTGCCAGCCATCTATCGACTAACTTTAGTTTAGACAGCTTTGGTGTATATGCAGATACTACACAAAATCCTGACCAATGGGCAATGAGGGTATACACATCAGAAAAATATTTAGCTGACTCTTATTATGGTGATGAAGAAGCTGATTTGGAAGAAGAAGAAGAATTAAAAGACTACGTATTAAGCTATGATGAATCTGAAAAAAAATGGCTAGTTTCAGATGTTTCCAATTCATATAATGATGTAGAAAATGGAAAAGAAATCAAAGTAGAAAAACCTATTATCTATGAAACAGGAAAAAAGACGAAAGAAGCTTCAAAAGAAGTATTAGCTTCGGCTGATATTCCCGAAGAAATCTCTACATTGATGGATAACTATTCTAATGATTTAATAGAGGCAATTAATAGTGGAGATTTTGATGCTGTTTCTTCTACCCTTTTACCGAATAGTTCACTCTATAATGATCAAAAAAATCTGGTGAGTTCTTTATATAAAAAAGGTACAACAGAGGAACTAGTAGACTTTGAAATAACAGGCTATACAAGTGATGGAGACAAAGGAAGCGTTTCTACAAAAGAGACGATAAAAATCAATTATGCAGATGGCACAACCAAAACAAATGTATATAATTGGGTATATGCTGTTGCAAAAGATAAAGCAGGAGACATGCTGCTAAGCTCAATTAAAGAAAAATAAACAAGAGGGAGTTGTCATTAGACAACTCCCTCTTTATTAGAAAAATACCACATTATCAAACATTTTAATATAAATCAGAAAAAATGCCAAAACTATTGCTGAAAGCGGATTTAATGGCATCAAACAGCATATCTCCCATAATCAATAAAGCAATGAATGTTAAAAGATAAGTAATTAGTGTTCCATATAGGCTATCCAATCCAATGTCAGACTCCCTTTTGAAACTCATAATAACAAATGGAGGAACCATTAAAATAGAACCAGAAAAACCGATAAAAAGAAATAATACAAAAAGGTCAATTTTTAAAATAGACATAATTAGAGCTATCAATAATATAGCAACAAATGGAATTAAAAAGCTTCCAAATCTAGATATTACATCTTTATATGTAGCATTTGCTCTTCCTAATTTAACACTTGCAAACGTAAATGTTGCAAGAAGCAAAATAAAGATTGCATATGCAAATGTTGGCTTTACAACAATGTCTGTAAATGGCGGATTAAAAGCAACTTCCTCTCCAAACCAGTCAGATCCAACATTGCTCCAATCATTTAACAAGCCTTTAAGGCCGAAGTAGAACATTAATGGAATAATTAATGAATATAGAATAATAGTAATTATAGCATGCACTAAATATTGTCCATCTATATTTTTGCTGTTAGAATAAGGCCTTTTTAATACATCAATAAAATGGCGAAAGTACATTTTCGATATTTTTTTAGTAGATTCTATATATGGATTTGGCTCAGCAGCTGTTGCAGCCGTACTGCTTGTAGAAAAAGCAGATTCTTGTGCTGCTTGATTTTTTAATGGAGAACCACAGTTTTCGCAGAAATTTCCTCCTTCCTGATTGGTATGATTACAATTGGCACATTGCATGTTATTACTTCCCCCTCTAAAAAGCTAATTGGCACATTAGTCTCTATTTATGTATGCGACTATCCACCTACGAATACCTTAATATTATATGATACAACACTTCAAATATGGTAATCTTTTTTCCTTTTTCTAATAAAAAAGGGGGAATTTTCATAAATGCTGGATGGAGTTTATGAAATGCTAAAACATCTTTCAAAAGCTTTCTGCACCAAATTAGGCGGATTGCATATGTTAAAGCATACTATGTCTTGAAGGGAGACTCAGATATGTACTATCCACCCTATTATCCATATTATATAAATGATTATCGCATCCATGGTGCGCCGCCAGTTCCGCCATTTCCACCGCAGGGTTCTTTTCCTATACCTGATTTAGGAAATCTACTGCCTGGTTTTCCAGGAGGGCAGCCATCTCATCCAGATTTTTCAGGAGGTGGCGGCGGAGATCAAGGCCCACCATCAGGACCACCGCCTTCTTATACACCGCAGCTTCAACAAACAGTCAGCACTTTTGCAGTCGACGCAGGCTCTATGAGAAGATGCCTTCATCGCTTCACATATGTTTGGCTAGAAAATGGCCGAGGATTCTGGTTCTATCCAACATTTGTAGGAAGAACTTCTGTTGCAGGCTATCGCTGGCGCAATTTTAGATGGGTATTCTACGGAACCGATACAAATCGAATCAGATCTTTTCAATGTACGTAATAAAAAAGGGATAATCGCGGGCTTTTGCGATTATCCCTTTTTTATTGGATAGCAGAGGAGAGCCGAATCGATAAAAAAATTCGGAGAGCGATAAAAAGAGAGCCGAAATTGATAAAAAAGAAGCTGAACTCGATAAAAAGAAGGCGCACAAAGGAAGAGGAGAACCGAATCGATAAAAAAGAGCACGCGCAAAAAGACAAGAGAGCCTATACATAAGCACCCTGCCAAAAAGTAATATGAAATTTTAGTCAATAAGCAGGATTATTTTTATGTTTTGCCGAAAAGGATTACTGCAAATATAGGAAAGGAGCGATTATATGATTAAAAAAGAACGCAAAGAACCTCTTATTCTGCGTCAATTATTGGCCTTAAAAACAAGGCTTCCCTCTAATCATCCGAAATTGCCTTCTATTAATGACCATATTAAAAGGTACTCTGCAGGTTATAAAGGAGAGTGCTCTATCGATTATTATTTAAGTTTGCTGAATGAGAAAGATTATTGTATTCTACATGACTTGCGCTTAGCTGATTCACCGAATTATTTCCAAATGGATACTCTAATTTTATCAAAAAGATTTGCCTTAATATTAGAAGTCAAAAATTTTACAGGAGAGTTGTATTTCGATTCAATCTTTCATCAGCTTATTCAGAAGAAAGAGGATGGAATTAAAGTTTTTGCTGATCCTTTGCTGCAGCTGCAAAGGCAGGAGAGCCAATTTGAAAAGTGGCTCTTAAATAATGGTTTTTGTGCCCTTCCTATCTTTTCTGTCGTTGTTATTGCAAATACCCAAACCAAAATCAGCACAGACCAAGAAAATACAGATGTCTCAGAAAAGGTTATTCACCGCGAATTTCTTCCCATTAAATTAAAGCAGATAGAAAGATTCAATAAAACTATCTTTCTTCAAGAAGGGGAAATAAAAAAACTGACCAGACTCATACTAAAGCAGCACACTCCCCACTATTCTTCCATTCTTAAAAAGTTTCAGATTGCTGAAACAGAATTGCTGAAAGGAGTTAAATGCCCTAAATGCGGTGACTTGCCGTTATTAAGAATTCATAGCAATTGGTACTGCAAACAGTGCCATTCCAAACATAAGGATGCCCATTTGCAGAGTCTGCAAGAATATTATCTTTTAATGAACTCCTCTATTACAAGCAGCAAATTGAGAGAATTTATTAACATCTCTTCCTATCCGCTTGCCACACGAATTTTAAAATCGCTGAATCTGTCTAGTTTAGGAAGAACAAAGGGCAGAGTGTATCAGTTAAAAGATAAAGAATGCTGATGAATTAACCTTAAAATAATGTAATAGAACTCCTAGACCAACTTCCCTATCACTTCTTTACTATTCTCCAAATAATAAGCATGTATTGCCACTTCCAAAGCAAGTCTATTAACAGGTTCCAAAAAATCCTTTCCTAGCAGTGACTCCAGCTTTTCAATGCGATGATAAAGTGTTTGCCTTACAATAAATAATCGTTCGGCAGCTTCTTTTTTAGAGCCATTGCATTCTAAATAAACAGCGAGTGTTTTCAGAAGCCCACTGTCGTTCTGCTGGTCATATTGAAGGATGTTCCCTAGATAATAGGCTATATAGTCTTGTAATCCATCTGTTTTGCTTAATGGAAGAAGAAGACGATAAATCCCAATCTGATCAAAAAAACAGCTGTTTGTTAGCTTTTTATTTTTTAATAATAGAACATATTTTGCTTCCGCGTATCCTTTGCTAACAGAGGATACTTGCTTATGAAGGGAGCTGATTCCAAAAAAGGCGGCAGGAAAATAGCTGGAATTTATAGTTGATAAAGAGTCGAAAAGCCTTTTCGATTTATCTTGTTCCATATGCAGCTGGAAAGAAGGCGGCATAAAAACAATTGCGATGATTTCATGGGGTCTGACAGATAAAAGAGAGTAGCATCCTGTTTTATCCAATACAGATCGGAGCATCATCGAAATTTGAATTTTTTTCTCTTCCCAGTGGGTACGGGGAATGTCGAGAAGATTATCCTCTAGTCCCCAACAAATAATGCGAAAAGGCGCTTCTAAATACTGGATGGGAAAAATAGAACGAAATTGTTCAAACTCATATGTTTTTTCTAAAAGAAGTGCCTGCACTAAATCATCTTCTAAATTTTGTTTTCGCTCCTCTATCGTACGAAATCGCAGCAATACTTGCGAAATGGCAATAGCTGCCCGATCTAGCACTAGAGCATAGAAGTCATTTGCGGAAAGATCAGTAGCTTTAAGAAATAGATATCCCCAGATTTGTTCAAATACACGAACAGATGCGGCGACAAAAGGCTGCTGATTCATAAAAATAAATCGTTTATGGCAAATGTCTTCTTCATTTTCTTCTAAGAAAGAGCGGAGAGAATCATCTGTGTGCCTTTGATCTGCTGGAAAGTAGTATTTTTCAGCAGTGTTGCCAAGAAAAAAAGCAGGCTGCTGAAAATATTGATAAAGTTCTTGTAAGATTTTTAAAATACCATTTGGCTGTAAGGATCTTTGATTAAATTCGGTGGATAGACGGTCTAGGTCTGTCATCATTTGATGGTGCCGATTAATGATTAAGGTATGAAGGTCATGGGTAATTTCCACAAATTTTACTGTTTGTTCAAATACAATAATCGGATAATGATGATGTTCGGCAAGAAGAAGTACCTCTTCAGACAGGCTTTTGATTGTACTGCCCATTTCAATGCAAAGACAAGCAGTATCAAGATCAATCAGTTTTTGTATATAAGACAGCTGACCTTTGGCGTCTATCTGCAAATTCATTCCGGTCGTTAAAATAAGTTCCCCGCCATCTACAAACATATCGATATTTTCAATTTCTAAAATATGGGACCATTTAACTTTTCGATGCAATCCTTTTTTTCCTGCCACTATCTTGGCACAGCGAAATAGTGGACGTTTTAGCACATCTTGAACTGTCAATTCAATCTCCTTCATGGCTGCTCCCCCTGGTATCTCTATTAATGGACATTTGTTCTCTGAGACTTGTTTCTACACTTTATGTTAAAAGATATGTCATAGGTTTTTACATAATGTAACATGAAAATATTTATAATTATCTGTAAATTAAATACTATCTTAGTCATAATCTTTACGTCAATGAATACAATCAAAAATGCATGTTTCTGATGAAAGGGAGAATGAGTGATGGAAAAGGTTAAAACCATGTCATTAATTGAAAAAGATCAACAAAATGTTTGGCATCATATTTCTCCATATGTGGAAGAAAAGCCAGCAATGATTGCCGCAAAAGGTGAAGGAGCTTGGCTGACAGATTATGAAGGCAATAAATATTTAGATGCAATGAGCGGGCTTTGGTGTGTAAATATTGGCTATGGCAGAGAAGAATTAGCAAAAGCTGCTTATGAACAAATGAAAGAGCTATGCTATATGCCGATGACGCAAAGCCATGTTCCAGCAATTGAACTTGCGGAAAAGATAAATGAGTGGCTTGAAGGCGATTATATGATTTTCTATTCGAATAGTGGATCGGATGCCAATGAAGTCGCTTTTAAACTAATTCGCCAGTACCATCAGCAAAATGGAGAGCCAAATCGTTATAAGTTTATTTCCAGACACCGTGCGTATCATGGGAATTCGATGGGGGCATTATCAGCAACAGGACAGGCACTTCGCAAATATAAATATGAGCCGCTTGCAAGCGGATTTCTGCATGTGGCACCGCCGGATTCATATCGCCGCCCAGCAAATATGACAGTGGAAGAGTTTAATAGAATGAGAGCGGAAGAATTGGAGCAGAAAATTATTTGGGAGCAAAAGGAAACCATTGCAGGAATTATTATGGAGCCTCTTATTACAGGCGGAGGCGTTCTGATTCCCCATCCTGTCTATATGGAAAAAGTCCAAGAAATATGCAAAAAATATGGAGTGCTATTAATTATAGATGAAGTGATCTGCGGATTTGGCCGAACAGGCAAAAAGTTCGGCCACCAGCATTTTCATATAAAGCCAGATATTATAACAATGGCAAAAGGACTGACAAGCGCCTATCTTCCTTTATCTGTTACAGCTGTAAAAAAAGAGATTTTTGAAAAATTTAAAGGAAGTGAAGAAAATCTTCATTTTCGCCACATCAATACATTTGGAGGAAACCCCTCTTCTTGTGCTGTTGCTTTAAAAAATCTTGAGATTATGGAGAAAGAAAAACTAGTGGAGAAATCTGCGGAGAGTGGAGAATTTTTGCTGGAGAATTTGCAGCCATTAGCAAAATCGCACCCAAATGTAGGGGATGTTCGAGGCATTGGCATGATTATTGGGCTGGAATTAGTAGAGAGCAAAACAACTCAAAAGCCTGTTTCTCCTGATTTTATCGGCAAGATTGTCCAAGACTGCAAACGAGAGGGGCTGATTATAGGGAAAAATGGAGACACGGTGGATGGTTTTAATAATATTTTGACATTAAGTCCGCCATTATCTTGCACGCAAGAGGATCTCGAATTTATTGTAGCTGTGTTAAATAAGGTGCTGGCTGAAAACCAATATATTATGTAGCAGAAAAAAGAGAATAAAGTAAAACTTCAATCAGTGGAAGGCTTTCCGTCTCCCGCTGATTGTTAGTTAAACTAATAAGACTTTTACGGGCAATAAGCTTCTAGCCAGCCACTTAGATTTTTCTTGTCTTTTTTTGAGGGGATTTTTGCCTGTTAAACAGTGATAAATTTGTAAGGAAATATCACATCAGAAACTTAAAAATTCAAAAAACTTGTTTACTATCGGGAAATATCCATTTATAATAGTCATTATCATTAAATTAATCTCTTTTTTTTACAAAAATTCTACAAATATCCAAATTAAAACTTCTAAATTACTCTTATAATCCTTCATCTTAGAAAAAATACAAGTTTATTTATCAAAACATTGTAAATTTTTCTTACATCAAACTTCTCGATAAACATAAAAAATCTATCTGATTATGTAATATCTCTCGTGTAAATATTCGTTGCATTAAAAGCTTTACATCATCTGTAGAGCCTTTTTTTCATAAATAGAATGCAAAATGAAAAGCATAAGGAGGTTTTTTATGGAACAACCGAACAGCTTACTTTTGGATTTAATGGAAAACTTTGAGGAAGTCGAGCACGGTTTAACAAATCAGGAGGCGATAGAGGAAGCAAACCGCTGCCTATATTGCTATGATGCACCATGCATTACAGCGTGTCCAACTGATATTAATATTCCTTCTTTTATCAAAAAAATTGCATCAGGGAATCTAAAGGGCTCAGCAAAAACCATTATGGCCGCCAATCCTGTCGGTGCAAGCTGTTCCCGCGTTTGTCCCACAGAGGAATTATGTGAGGGGGCCTGTGTCTTAAATCATTCAACCAAGCCAATTATGATCGGCAATCTGCAGCGCTATGCAACAGACTGGGCGATAAAAAATGATCAAACTTTATTTACAGCGGGCGAACCAATCGGCAAAACAGTTGCAATAGTCGGCGGTGGACCTGCTGGATTATCTGCGGCAAGAGAACTTGCTTTGCTTGGCTATCAGGTGACCATTTTTGAAGCAGAAGAGCATGCTGGCGGCTTAAATACGTATGGCATTGTTTCCTTTAGACTGCCAAAAGCAATTTCCTATTGGGAAGTGGAACAAGTAAAAAGCTTGAATGTAGAAATACGGACAAATACAAGAGTCGGAAAAGATATTTCTGTTGATGAAATCTTGTCCAACTATGACTCTGTTTTGCTTGCAATCGGCATGTCGAGAGTTCCGGATTTGGGACTAAAGGGAGAGGAGCTAGCAGGTGTTTACGATGCAATTGAATTTGTGAAAGCGACTAAAACAAATCCAATCACAGATCAGTTTGTCGGTAAAAAAGTAGCGGTTATTGGCGCTGGCAATACAGCAATTGATGCAGCGACTTGTTCTGTTCGCCTTGGTGCCGCTAATGTTAAGATTTTATATCGACGTACAGAAGAAGAAATGACGGCATATGATTTTGAATATGAATTTGCCAAGCAGGACGGAGTGGAATTCAGATGGCTTACTGCTCCGAAAGAAATTATTGGAGAAGCCGGTCAAGTAAAGGCGCTGGAATGTGTAAAAGTGGTCCTTGAAAATCCAGATAAAGATGGAAGAAGGCGTCCTATTCCGCTGGAGGGATCTGAGTTCTTCCTAGACGCAGATATTGTCATTAAAGCAATTGGCCAATCGCGCTATGTCCATTTAATAGAAGAGTTTCAGCTAGAGCATGATGAAGGAATTGTGAAGATTCATCCCGATTCCTACCAAACAACAAATCCAAAGGTATTTGCATGCGGGGATGTTATTTTTGGAAAGGGGCAAGGAGATGCAATGGTAGTATCAGCAGCGCAGCAAGGCAAAGAAAGCGCATATGCCATCCATCGCAGATTGTCTGCCAAAGGGGCAGAAACAGCATAACAAAAAGAATTTAGGAGGCTGATTTATGGCTGATTTACGGACAAATTTAGCAGGAATACAATCACCAAATCCTTTTTGGCTGGCATCTGCACCTCCGACCAATTCTGGCTATCAAGTGCAGCGGGCATTTGAGGCAGGTTGGGGCGGTGCTGTCTGGAAAACACTTGGGGATCCTATTTTGAATGTTTCATCCCGATTTGCAGCAGTCAGCTTTAATGGGCAAAGGGTAGCCGGCTTTAATAATATTGAATTGATTACAGACCGGCCTTTAGATGTAAATTTAAAGGAGATATATGAAACGAAAAAACGATTTCCCAATCATGCTATTATCGCATCTTTAATGGTAGAGCCAAAGCAGGAAAAATGGCATGAAATTGTCAAAAAAGTGGAAGCGGCCGGAGTAGATGGATTGGAATTAAATTTTGGCTGTCCCCATGGCATGGCCGAACGGGGAATGGGCTCCGCTTCTGGGCAGGTGCCGCAATTAGTAGAAAAACAGACATATTGGGCAAAGGAAGCGGCGACAACCCCTGTTATTGTAAAGCTGACGCCTAATATTACCGATATTACAGCAACAGCAGAAGCAGCCGCCAATGGCGGGGCAGATGCAATTAGCATGATTAATACCATAAATAGCTTGGCTGGAGTAGATATTGATACATGGGATACCATTCCCCATGTTGCTGGCAAGGGAGCGCATGGTGGATATTGTGGACCTGCCGTTAAACCAATTGCCCTGCATATGGTAGGAGAATGTGCTAGAAATTCACGGATCAATGTACCGATTTCTGGAATTGGCGGTATATCTACATGGAAAGATGCCGTGGAGTTTATGCTGATGGGGTCAACGAGTGTACAGGTATGCACTGCGGCGATGCATCATGGCTTTCGAATAGTAGAGGATATGATTGAAGGATTGGATCATTATTTAGAGGAAAAGAAAATTGCCTCAGTAGCGGACTTGATTGGAAAATCTGTAGCCAAATATTCTGATTGGGGAGATTTGGATTTGAACTATCAAGTAGTGGCGCAAATAAATAATGATGTATGCATTAATTGCAATAAATGCCATATTGCTTGTGAAGATACCTCTCATCAGTGTATTGATATGCTGAAAGACGGCAATGGAAACAGCTATTTAAAAGTGAGGGAAGAAGAATGCGTTGGCTGCAATTTATGTTCAATCGTTTGTCCGGTAGACGGGGCGATAGATATGGTGGAGGTCGCAAATGGTCTTCCGCCGATGACTTGGAATGAACGTCAGGCTGCTTTTGGTGCATTCCGTGCTTCTAGCATATTAAATAAATGATGAGATAAAGAAAGGATGGATAAAAATGAAAAAAATTATTAAAAACGGCACAATCGTAACAGCAGCAGATACATACAAAGGAGACATCTGCATAGAAGACGGAGTTATTACACAAATTGGCGAAAATCTAATGGCTTTAGACGGAGAAGTAATTGATGCAAAAGGCTGTTTGGTATTTCCAGGAGGCATTGATCCGCATACACATCTAGATATGCCATTTGGAGGCACTACAACGAAAGATGATTTTGAAACAGGAACAAAAGCCGCTGCGTTTGGAGGAACAACAACCGTTATTGATTTTTGTTTAACGACAAAGGGAAATACATTAAAAAGTGCAGTCGATACTTGGCATAATAAAGCAGGCGGAAAAGCAGTTATTGATTATGGATTCCATTTGCAGATAGTAGAGGCGAATGAGGCGACATTAAAAGAGCTTCCTATGATGATAGAAGAAGAGGGAATTACTTCATTAAAAGTATTTATGGCGTATAAAAATCAATTTCAGGCAGATGATGAAACGCTTTTTCAAACACTTATAGCAGGAAAAGAGCTGGGAGCGCTTGTGATGGTGCATGCGGAAAATGGTGATGTGATCGATTATTTAGTTAAAAAGGCATTAAAGGAAGGCAATACAGATCCTATCTACCATGCGCTGACAAGACCAGCTGAAGTGGAAGGAGAAGCAACAGGCAGGGCTGCGGTGTTAACGGAACTTTCGGATTCCCAGCTTTATGTTGTGCATGTTTCTTGTGAAGCTGCTGCCAAAAAAATAGCAGAAGCAAGAAGCAAAGGCATTGATATCTGGGGAGAAACCTGTCCACAATATTTAGTGCTTGATCAAACCTATTTAGAAAAGCCAAATTTTGAAGGAGCAAAATATGTATGGAGTCCGCCACTTCGTGAAAAGTGGAATCAAGAATCGCTGTGGAATGCTTTAAGAACGGGACAGTTGCAGACGATAGGCTCAGACCAGTGCTCTTTTGATTTTAAAGGACAAAAGGAATTGGGCAGGGGAGACTTTTCAAAAATTCCAAATGGCGGTCCAATCATTGAAGATAGAGTAAGTATCTTATTTTCAGAAGGAGTAAAAAAAGGAAGAATTTCTCTTAATCAGTTTGTTGATATTATTTCTACAAGAGCAGCGAAATTATTTGGCTTATATCCGAAAAAAGGAACGATTGCCATTGGTGCAGATGCTGATATTGTCATTTTTGATCCAGAAGTAGAACGCGTTATTTCTGCAGAAGCCCATCATATGGCTGTCGACTATAATCCATTTGAAGGGATGAAAATAAAGGGAGAACCAGTTTCTGTTTTATCAAGAGGGGAATTTGTTGTTCGTGATAAACAATTTGTAGGAAAAGCTGGGGCAGGTCAATTTATAAAAAGAGCAAAATATGGAGAGAAACAAGAAGTAAAGGCAAGCAAGCCATTAACAATGTAAACAATGAGATTCGGCAGTCGAAAAAAATGCTTTTTACAGGCAATTTTTTCGACTAGCTTAAAAGGATAATTTTATTGGCGCTGAGTAGGAAACTGTTTGTAAAATTTTTTTAAATATTTTGAATATAAAAGGATGGTGCGTGCTCCATGCAAAAAGAAAACAATTATTTGAAATCCCCTGATTTAATGCCGATTGGCCACAGTAAACGAACGATTGGTTCCTTTGGGTTTGCGGTTATTTGGGTAGGAATGGCAATTGTTTTAGCTGCCTTTGCTATTGGCGGTGCAGCCATCCAGAGTTTACCGATGGGCATGGTTATCTTGGCAACACTGATAGGATCTGTTGCCATTGGGATATTTATGACGATTATTGGTGATATTGGCATTGAACATGGACTTTCGTTTCCGGTTTATATGCGTGCTCCATTTGGCACCATTGGGACACATATTCCTTCCGTAGTCCGTGGAGTAACAGCTGCCTGCTGGTTTGGTATTAACACCTATTTTGGTTCGACAGCCCTAAATGCTATTTTAAATATGCTGTGGGGCTTTGACAATTGGCTTGTTTGTTTCTTAGTGTTTGCAGCATTGCAATTAATCAATACTTCCCTTGGGATTAAATCCATTGAACGTTTCGCTGATCTTGCAGCACCTGTTATTATTCTTATTTCTTGCTGGATGTATATTTCTTTATCTTCTAATGCAGCAGACCAAGGGAAAAATATTTGGTCATGGGTGGAAAACCCTGTTGCAGGGGGAGCTGCTTTTACTGCTTTTATGGTGGTAGTAATGAGCAATATGGGATTTTGGGCAACACTTGCTGCTGATATGCCATCTTTATCTCGCTTTTTTAAAGCACCTAAGCATGAAAGAAATTGGTTTAAACGAAATAAGACGCAATTATTAGGCAGCATTATTGTGATGCCGATTGTTAATACTTTTATGATTGTAATTGGGGCAGTATCTTATATGGCAGTAGCAAATGCTGATCCAGTTGCTGCGCTTCAAGAAACTGCCAGTGGTATTGTTCTTGGCGTATTAATGTTAATGATCGTACTTGCTCAATGGTCAACAAATACTTCTGCCAATATTATTCCAGCAGCAACGATTTTTTCCAATGTAGGTGGACCGAAAATGCCTTTTTGGGTAGGTGTTATGATAGCTGGAATTATTGGGGTATTAGCGCAGCCATGGAGTTTATTCGCTATTTTAAATAGTGCATTGCTTTTGATTGGCGGGATTTTAAGCTCGATTGTTGGGATATTATTTGCAGATTACTATTTATTGCGAAAAAGGCGTGTACATGTCAAAGATTTATATGAGGCAAATGGCCAATTTAAGTATATGAAAGGCTTTAATTTGGCAGGTTTAATTGCATGGATTGTAGGTGGAGTGATTGCCAATATGCTGTCCACGTATTCTTCTATTGTCGGTTTTGCTGTAGGAGCTGTGCTTTATTATGTGTTAGCAAAATATTGGTGGTTTAAAAAATATGAGCAGGCAGAGATTGTAGATCCAAGCGATGACAAATATTTGGGCATCACAGTCGGGCGCGATTGGGAAATTGATGAAGCAATTGCTGATGAGGTAGTAATAGCAACGGATGCGGTGACAGATAGAATTTAGAAAATGATAGGAAGGGGTTTTTATTTATGTCTGATTATCAGCAATTTTTACAAGAACGGGATCAAATAGATTTTTATGCACAAAAAGGCTATTACGTAAAAAATATAATAGAAGATTTGAATGGAACGACTGTAGAGTTTGCAGATAAAGAGAATAGCATTGCCATAGTTTATTTGACAACAGCGAATGCAAGAAAATACTTTTCCGTTCAGTTAATAAAGCAACAAAAAAAATGCATTATGGATAGGATTGCAAAGCAATAAAATTCATTTTTGCAAATAGAAGGGGGATCATTGAAATGGAAGGACAAAAGTTATTAATTAATGGAGAAAGATTAAAAGAATCATTGGAAAGATTTGCAGAATTTGGACGAACAAATAATAATGGGGTAACACGTCTTTCTTTATCAGAAGAAGATATAAAAGTAAGAGACTATTTCCGCAGATGCTGTGAAGAAATTGGCATGACTGTTACAGTGGATGATATGGGCTGCATGTATGCCACCTTAGCTGGAACGGAAGAAAAGCCGCCGATTGTTATGGGCTCCCATTTGGACAGCGTTAAAAAAGGAGGAAGGTTTGACGGAGTTTTAGGTGTAGCAGCGGGCTTGGAAGTTGCTCGAACACTTGTTGAAAATAATCTGCAATTGCGTTATCCATTTACAATTGTTAACTTTACCAATGAAGAAGGAGCAAGATTTGAACCTTCTATGATGGCATCAGGAGTTCTTTCCGGCAAATTTGACAAGCATGCAATGCTGGAGAAAAAAGATACAGAAGGCGTTACCTTTAAAAAAGCGCTAGAAGAAAGCGGCTATGCTGGCGATAGTGAGGCCAGATTAACAGAAGCCGCCGCTGTTTTAGAATTGCATATTGAACAGGGGCCTGTGTTAGAAAAAGAGGAGCTAGCCATTGGGATAGTAGAATGTGTGGTTGGTATGGTTTGTTATGAAATTATACTGACAGGGGATTCGGACCATGCAGGAACCACTCCTATGGAAATGAGAAAAGATGCCCTGTTTGCTGCTAATAATGTTATCTCAGCATTCCGCAGCAAGCTTTGCCAGGTGGATGAGGAACTAGTGTATACAATGGGCAGAATGAATATCATGCCAAATATTCATACAGTAATTCCTAATAAAGTGGTATTTACAATAGAAGCAAGACATAAAAATCCTGCGATTATGAAGCAGGTGGAGGAGATTATTTTAGATATAGAAAATGCTGCTTATTTAGAAGGCTGCATGATTGAAATAAACAAACAATGGGACCGAAAGACCGTCTGGTTTGATGAAGAACTTCTTGAAAGCGTCGAAAAATCTGTTAAGGCTCTTGGCTATTCCTATAAAAAAATGGCCAGTGGTGCAGGCCATGATGCCCAATTTATTGCAAGCATCGCTCCGACAGCAATGCTTTTCGTTCCAAGTGTGGATGGAAAAAGCCATTGTGAGGAGGAAGTGACTGCATGGGAGGATTGCGAAAAAGGGGTGAATGTAATGTTGGAAACTGTGTTAGAAATAGATAGAAAATAATGGATAAAAACCTTATTAGGGCAGTGGTAGATCTGAAAAGATTTATTGCCTTAATAAGGTTTTTCTTTTGATTTGGTATATTAAGGAATTTTTGTTAGAAAAGTTAACAATATGTAAGTAGTGATAAATAGAAAGGGTTTTCAATTATTCGTAATGTTTGTTTATTTCAACTTATTATTACGAATTGTAATAGTTATATTAATGTAGTTTACGAATGGAAAAAACAATGTCAGATGTTCTGACATAAAACGATTATTTATTAAAATATCATGTTACTATTATCTCAACTTTCAGACAAAAGGAGATCAGAACATGAAAAAAACACATCCTGCACTTGTAATCTTTTTATTCTTTTTAGGTTGGGTCTTTATGTATGCGGACCGCAATATTTTATCACCAGTTATGGGAAGCATTGGCGAAGAGTGGAATCTTGATAAAACAGAATTGGGTCTTATGGCAACAGTGTTTTTTGCAGCATATGCATTTATGCAAATTCCAACAGGGTTTTTGGCGGATAAGTTCGGACGAGTGAAGGTGCTTGTTGTTGGTTTTATTATTTTTGGAGTTGGTACATATTTAAGTGGAGCGTCGGCAACTTTCGGAATATTCTTGATAATGAGAGTGCTAACTGGATTGGGGGAAGGAACTTACTATGGATCCCAATATGGCATTTCATCTACTATTACACCGAAAAAATATCGAGGACTTGTATCGGCACTGATCAATAGCGGGATGGCGTTTGGTATTTCGTTAGGATTTATGTCTTCAAGCTATTTTACCTATACTTTAAATAAAGGCTGGCAGTTCCCGTTTTATGTGTTTGCCATTCCTACTATTTTAGTAGCTATTTTAATTGCCATTTTTGTGCGAGACAATTCGCATAAGCAAAAACAGCAAGAGGCCAAAGGGCAAGAAAAAGTAGCAATGAAGAGTTTATTTACGAAAAACCATATTTTTGTGTACATCCTTATTTTCTGCTCTTTATATGGATTTTTTGGAATGCTGACTTGGCTGCCGTATTACTTGCAGACAGCAAGAGATATTGAAGCATCTCAAACAGGCATTATTTCTTCTTTAGTACCATGGGCATCTATTCCAGGAGCTATTTTATTTGGACTTTTATCGGATCGCATCAAAAGCAAAAAACCGCTTATTATTGGTTTAGCGTTAGCTGGAGCCATTTGCCAATTTGCCATTCCTTATACAGATAATTATAACTATTTAATTGTTGGTTTATGTTTATATGGTTTGCTTGGGAAATTGGCGCTTGATCCAGTGCTAATTTCTTATATGGCAGATATTACACCGCCGTCTATGTATTCTAGAGTGTATGGCTTCTTTAACTTTAGCGGGATGCTATCATCTATTTTCGCTCCTTATATCACTGGATATTTTGCTGATAAAACAGGAAGTCTTGAATTTGGTTTTTATTTAGCAGGAGGATTATTAATCATCGGCGCCGTATTATTCATGTTTACAAGCGACAGTCAAGGAAAAGGCACATCAGTCAAGCCTATTAAAATGGTAAGAGAAGAGGGGAAATTAGCTTGAAGAAAGTAATTGTTGGTACAAAATCAATGGTCGTAAGTCCCCATTATTTAGCCTCACAGGCGGGAGAGCGCATTTTAGAAAAAGGCGGAAATGCCTTTGATGCTGCTGTTGCAGTCAGTGCCTGCTTGGCTGTTGTTTATCCACATATGACAGGACTTGGAGGAGATTCCTTTTGGCTTACTTTTCAATCAGCTGAAAAGAAGGTTCGTGCCTATAATGGCAGTGGCAGATCTGGAGAAAATGCAACAAGAAATAGATATAAAGGCAAAGAATCGATTCCCTTTCGCGGGATTGAAAGTGTCCTTACAGTCCCTGGTATGGCAGACAGCTGGGATGCCATTTTAAAAGAATATGGAACCATGCAGCTTGCTGAAGTGCTGGAGCCTGCTGTGGAATATGCAGAACATGGTTTTCCGCTCTCTAATGATCAATGGGAAAATACTGTAAAAAATGAAGCAATGCTAAAGGAAAATTCCGAAACCGAAGCTATCTTTTTGCCAAATGGAGAATTGCCAAATAAATTTGCCAAGTTTGTGCAAACAAATCTTGCTAACACTTTAAAGCAGTTAGGAGAAAAAGGCAGAGATGATTTCTATTGCGGAGAGCTTGCGAATCGAATAGTATCTAGTCTTCAGGAAAAAGGAGGTTTATTGACACTTGCTGATTTTTCTGAACATAAGGGAGAGTGGAGTGAACCATTAATTGGCAGCTATCGTGGCTATACGATGTATCAGGTTCCTCCAAACTCTCAAGGATTTGTGGGCTTAATGATTTTAAATATTCTAGAGAACTTTGATTTATCCGAGATTCCCTATGGTTCCTATGAGTATTATCATTTATTAGTGGAGGCAATTAAAAGAAGCTTCCAGGATAGAAATGAATTCTTAACAGATCCTAAATTTAACGATATTCCATTAGAGAGATTATTAAGTAAATCTTATGCAAAAGAAATGGCCTCAACTATTTCTTTTCACCATACGAGTGATTTGACTTCCCGTCCAGTAGGAAGCGATACAGCGCATGCAGCTGTTGTAGATAAGGATGGAAATGCCGTTTCTTTTATTCAAAGCTTATATTTTGAATTTGGTTCTGGCATCGTTGCAGGAGACACAGGAATTACTATGCAGAACAGAGGGTCCTTTTTTAGTCTTGATCCAGCGCATGTAAATACATTAGAGCCGAAAAAGAGAACGTTCCATACATTGATGCCAGCGATGGCTTTTAAAGGAGATAAGCCATATGTATTGTATGGCACACAAGGCGGAGAAGGGCAGCCGCAAACACAAACGCTTATGATTACAAGAATGCTAGATTATGGAATGGATCCGCAGACAGCTATTAATGAACCAAGATTTGTTTGGGGAAGAACCTGGGGAGAAAAAACTCAAGAGCTGAAAATAGAGAGCAGGGTTTCTCAGGAAGTATTGGAGCAATTAAAAAAATCCGGCCATCTTGTTAATAGAGTGGAAGCATATGATGGCATTGTAGGTCATGCCAATGCTATTTTAATAGACGATCAAGGCTATTTATATGGCGGAGCGGACCCAAGAAGCGATGGAGCAGCTGTGGGAATATAGAGTGAAACCTCAATCAGCGGGGATTTTGCTGTCCGTGAATGCGCAATAAAATAAGCTGCTTTGCATCTTTCAGAGTGTAGACAAAGATGAAACTATATCTCTAGGCTGATTGAAAATTTCCGGCTTTTTGAGGAGGACTAGCTGCAAACAATTATGTTTGCAGCTTTTTAGCATAAAGAAAAAGATTGACTTTATCACTATTTAACGGGCTTTTGATTTCTGCCTAAGGAAGGATATGAGAGAAAACGAGAAATCTAGGAGGGCAGAAACTGCTAAAAACGTTCATTATAATGAAATTTTAGTAGAGAAAAATAATAGTTGGAAAGTATTGTGGTAACCGTTTTAATTTTAATATATTAAGGGAAAAGAAGATTTAATCAGTATAATGGCAAAATTTTATTGACCGCCTAGGTAATAGGTGCTAAAATTGTTCTTAGTTAAGAACGGTTTGGAGGGAAATGAAATTTCTCTTTTTTTTGCGAAAATCGTTCTTTTTAAAGAACGAATTCATAAAGATAAAATAGTATATTCTCAAATATGTAAAAAGGTAGGTGGACGGCTTGTCATTGGTTTTAGAAGAAGAAAAAGGAAGCATATCATTTTTTCATATGCCAGGTGTAAAGAAGAGCTATATGAGGCCAAGAATCGTTGCGTTAATCCCTGCTCATAATGAAGAAAAGTCTATTCGTGATTGTTTGGCAGGCTTGAATGACCAATTGCTTCCTAAAGGGGTAGAGTTAGATGTATATGTGATCGCAGATAATTGCACAGATCGAACAGAAGAAAAAGCAATCGCAGCAGGAGAAGAGTTTAATTTAAATTTAAAGGTAATTGTTACAGAAAACAACAAGCTTCGAAAAGTAGGAGCTTTAAATTCAGGCTGGAAGCTGCTTTATGGGGATTTATTAGATATATATAATAAGCAGCTGACTGAACATGAAGAGTTGTATAAACAGAGCATTAAGGCTGTATTGGGGATGGATGCAGACAGCAGACTTGCGCCTAATTGTTTAACCTACTTATGGGAGGGGCTGATGAGTGCCCGCAATATTGGTGGAGTGATGGCTAAATATACAATGCGCATGCCCAAAAAGAAAAGTCTTCTTTCAAAAAATGATGTTTATTATGAAGAAAAATTAGCTAGTGGAGAGTATGGCGGCCCACTTACTCGTTGGTGGACACATCAGCAGAAGCAGGATATGGCAAGTTGGCTTTTAGATCTTCAATATCATGGAGGCAGTACATACGTACTTGGAGGGCAAGCAACTTTGTTTAGACCAGAAGCACTTCAAGAAGTAGTGAATCATAATAAGCTGGATGGACCTTGGCAAAACGACAGTGATGTAGAAGACATGCTGCTGACGTGGCAGCTGCAGAAATCTGGCTGGAAAACGCTGATTAGTCCAAAAGGCAGATGTTTTGTTGATGCGATGCGCTCTTATCATACTTTTCGTGAACAGCGAAATAAATGGAATTCCGGGACAGTTGATTTGTTGACGAATAAGGATTTAAGTGTGCAAACGAGACATAAAGGAAAGATATGGAGAAATCAAATAAAGCTTTTGTCTGATTTAGTCATACGTGTAATGTTTATTGTTTTGTTGTCTGTAGCGCTTGCCACTGATCAATTCTACTGGTCTTGGATATGGATTATACCGATAGCCCTAGCATCTATATTAAATATTATACTAGCAATAAAAACTCCGATGCATCGAACGATAGATGTTATTTTGGCGGGATTGCTGATAAGTCCAGAGCTGTATTTATGGGTGAACTTAATGACGTTTAGTCAAGTATGGCTGGGCAAACTCTCAGCAAATAAAAAAGATGGCTGGGCAAATCAATATGCAGCAGAGGCGGGAAAAACAAGCAGCAAATTGCTGCAAGGGATTATATTAACGATCCTATTAATAGCTGCTGCAGTATATTTGTGCATAGATCACAGAGATTTTCTTGCAAGCAGTAAAGTGCAGCAAGCAATCAGCCCCTATTTAATGACTGGATGGATCGCATTAACTTATTTGACCATTATGAAGTCATTGATGATGATATATCAGATTTGGACGCTGCGTGGAAGACATACGGCATAATCATACGAATTTCTGCCACAAATTAAGCGATATAGAACAGACAACTTGATAGCCAGTATTTGTAGACTGTTCCAAAGCGAATGGTCTTTTTTGTGGACTGAAGATAAAAGTCATGAAATTTGTTTTCTTTTCTAATACTAAAGGGAATAAGTGTAATAGTTTTTATCACTATTTAGGCAGTAATACCCTCACCTCAAGATTAGGAGAGAAAACGAGAAATCTAGGTGGGGGAAATCTGCCCGTAAAAACCTGATTGAAGTTTCACTTTATAATAAAACAGGAGGCGGGTTAAGTATGTGGCATGCAGCAATGTGGGGAGGAATATCTGGGGCTGCTGTATTGTTGGGAGCACTGGCAGCGATATTTCTTCCTATTCAAAAAAAAGTGATTGGATTTATTATGGCTTTTGGGACAGGCGTATTAATTGGAGCTTCTACCTATGAGCTTTTGGAGGATTCGGTGGAAAGTGGGGGATTGTATGCTACATCATCAGGTTTTTTAGCTGGAGCAGTTGTTTTTTCCATTTTAGATATTATTATTTCAAAAAAGGGAGCAAAAGATCGGAAAAGATCTTCAGGAAACACAGAGGGAAATTCATCAGGATTAGCAATTTTTATTGGAACGGTAATGGATGCTATTCCGGAATCTATTATAATTGGGGCAAGCCTAATTGGGCAGCAGACGGTCAGCATGCTGCTTGTCATTGCAATTTTTATCAGCAATATTCCCGAAGGTCTATCAAGTACAGCTGGCTTATTAAAGAGCAATTATTCCAAAAAGAGAATATTTGCTTTATGGTTTGCTGTGTTGATCATTTCTGCTGTATGTTCTTTTTCAGGCTATACCCTATTAGACAATGCTTCCGAGGAACTAATGGCTGGTATTGCGGCATTTGCAGCTGGAGGCATTATTGCAATGGTTGGATCTACGATGATGCCAGAAGCTTTTGAAGAAGGAGGTGCCATTACGGGCCTTATTGCAGCATTGGGGCTGCTTGCTTCTTTAATATTGGATTATATATAATAAGAACTCCCTATCAGTTGAAAAAATGGATAGGGAGTTCTTATTTTTTGTAGAAAAGCGAGAATAATTTTAGGATGTATATACATACTATTTGTAAAGCAAATTATATATTTCCTTGTTACGAATATATAATTTGCTTTAATCTATTAAAAGGAGAAATAAAATGGATAATAGACCATTTTTTTATAATGGAAGCTTAAATGAACTTATTACAACAGAAGAACAGCTAGAAGGCGCAAAATCAATTGAATGGACAGATGAAGTAAGAAAAAATATTGGCATAAATCCTTATTCTATTGAAAAATAATGAATAGAATCCTGCTTAATATGGCAGAAGTGGTTTTAGCCCCATATCATCAAGGTGAAAGGCTAAAACCATTCGTTAAAAGTGGCCGGATTCTTAACTAAAATTTGTTTATTTCCTATTATTGTTAACAAATCCATGTCAGCAAACTTGCTGAGCTTGCGGCTAATAGTTTCTCTTGTCAGTCCAACATAGTTTGAAATCTCTTCACGCGTAATGGGCAGATCAATTAAAATCCCCTTTCCGGTTGCCGTGCCGAATTTCGTGCAAAACTCATTCAACAAATGAGCAACTCGCACTTCCGGATCCTTTGTAGCCAATATTTTAGCCAAATCTTCTGTATGAGACAGCCGATCCATAATAGTTTTTAAAAGCTTCATAGAAATCTCTGGATTTGCCAGCATCAGCTCATCAAAATCCTTTTTGGAAAGCAGGCAGATTTTTGTATCTTCCATCGCATAGGCACTAAAATTATTTCCTTCCTTATTTGTAAAAAGATTTCGCTCTCCGAAGAAATCACCGTTTGCTAATAGATGTAAAATTTGTTCCTTTCCATGAACGGTCAACTTTACAAGCTTCACCTTTCCGCTATGGATAATAGATAAAGAGTCAGCGCATTGTCCCTCAGCTGTCAATAATTGTCCCTTTTCAAAATATTGATGCTTTACTTTTTTTGTTATTTTTTCTATTTCTTCATTGGATAAAGAATGAAAAAGGGGTACTCTTTTTGCACAATAATCCATTATTCAGTCCACCTCATTGATATGCTCATTTTTTCACAATCGGTAATATGACTAACTAAAAAAAATTATACCATAAAAACTGAAAATGTGATTTGAATCCTATTTTTCTTTTTTTTTGCCGGCTATACTATGGATATTCTAAGAAAAGGGAGTTATTAATGATGACTACTATTTTTACTGAATCCATGAAAACAGGCGATATTGTGACAAAATTTCCGGCAGCCAGCAAGCTTTTTAAACAATATAAGATAGATTTCTGCTGCGGTGGCAACCGTCCAATCGGCGAGGTTCTGCAAGAAAAGCAATTGGAGGCAAAAGATATTTTAGCTAGCATTAACACTATGTACGAAGCGTACAATCAAGAAGATGACACAGACTGGACAATAAGTTCATTAACAGATCTTATGGATTATATTATAGATAAATATCATCAAGCAACAAGAGAAATGCTGGATGAATTAAGTGCATTTGTTACAAAAGTATATCGAGTGCATGGCGGAAGAGACCCCCATTTAAAAGCAGTATATGACAATTTTTTCTTATTAAAAAAGGATTTGGAGCAGCATTTGCAAGATGAAGAAACATCTATCTTCCCTTATATTGCTTCATATGAGCAAACTGTATCAGAAGATGATTTAAAAAGGGCTAAAGCAGAGATTGATCATTTAGAATCAGAGCATGAAACGGCAGGAACCTATTTAAAAAATATTCGTACAGCCACCAATGATTTTGAAATTCCAGAAGGGGCGTGCAATACGTATCGTTTAACCTACTTAAAATTAGAAGAATTAGAATCTATGACTTTTGATCATATTCATTTGGAAAATAATATTTTATTCAAACGTATATAGCGGAAAAGAGGCTGCCTTCATAGTAGAGGCAGCTTCTTTTTCATTGTTAAAATAGTTTTAAAGTTTTTATAAATTTTCAGAAAATATATTGACTTATATATGGAGGTCAATTATCATAATGTTATATAACGTTATGTGATGAAATGCAGCGAAAATTTGAATAGGGAAGGGGAAAAAGGGCGCATACTTAATAGATGGAGAGAATTTTTTATTTTCATGCTAGAGATTTAGTAGATAGAAGTAGATAATTTGTTAATTGAAATGCATTAGGCAAATGAATTTTTTCAAGGAAGTATATATTGAAGTATATATTTTTAAGATTTAATAGTTAGAATATTTATTTTTTTCTGATAGTATATAACGATTCATAACATCTTATCAATTGCTAAAAGATAATTAGGGGGAAAATAGCATGAAAAAAAACTTTCTTAAAGCAATATCAGCAATTTTGTTAGTAAGCATGATGGGTTTTGTATTAGCAGGCTGTGGTTCTTCAACAAAAAGCAGCACTTCAGCAAGTGGATTAGAGGGTTTGAAGGAAAAAGGGAAAATTGTTGTTGGAACAATGGCTGCAACTCCACCATATGAATATCACTCTATTAAAAATGGAGAAGACAAGATTGTTGGCTCCGATATTAAGCTATTAGATGAAGTCGCAAAAGATTTGGGCGTAAAATATGAAATCAAAGATATGGATTTTGATGGTTTGCTTGTTGCCCTGCAAAGCGGAAAAATCGACATGATTATTTCAGCAATGAGTCCTACAGAGGAAAGAGAAAAAAATGCTGATTTCACGGATGTGTATTATAAGGGCAGAAACGTCATGATGGTCAGAAAAGAAGATCTTAACAAATATAAAACAGGGGCCAGTTTGGCAGATAAAAAAATAGCAGCAATTAAAACATCTGTTCAGCAGTCCATTCTTGAAACAGAGCTTCCGAAAGCGGAACTGAAATTGTTAGGGAAATCGACAGAATTGTCTTTAGACTTGGCAAATAAAAAAGTGGATGCCGTTTTGGTGGATATTCCAACAGCTACTTTACTTGAAAAAGGCAATCCTTCTATTGCCGCCAGTGAAATTTATTATGAAGATCCATCCGCTGGCGCCGCTATTGCGATGCCAAATGGAACAGATCAAGAAATAATGGATAAAATCAACAGCACAATTGAAAGAATTAAGCCAGAATATGAACAATGGCTGAAAGATGCAATGGATGGGGTAGAGTTAGAAGATTAAAGGAACTATTTTCACTAATCCTTCTATGATGCAAATTTCCAATCTATTTGGCTTTGTATCATAGAGAGGAAGGTGCAGGATCCCAAAATAGCTTAAGGAAATGGGGGGGGAGAAAGTTGAACTTTTCATTTTTGGGAGATTATTATCAGTTCTTTTTAACAGGTGCTTATATCACGATTATTCTTGCTGTAATTGCCGTGATATTAGGAAGCATTCTTGGAGTGGGACTAACTCTTCTAAGAAGATCATCTATTTATATTATTCGGCTGATTGGTGATATTTATGTAGAGTTTATAAGAGGAACACCCCTTCTTGCACAAATCTATATTATCTATATTGGAGTCCCGCTGCTGTTTGCAGGATACGATATTCCAGATTTAGCAGTTGGAGCAATTGCGTTATCTTTAAATGCGGCTGCATACATATCGGAAACGATTCGCTCTGGCATTGAAGCAGTAAGCAGAGGACAAATGGAGGCAGCAAGAAGTTTAGGGATGAATCAAAGACAAGCGATGTTTGACATTATTTTGCCTCAAGCTTTTAAAAATATCTTGCCTGCATTAGGCAATCAATTTATAGGCAGCATTAAAGATTCATCGATTGTCTCTATTATCGGTGTTGCAGAATTAATGTATAAAACAACGATTGTAAGAGGAAATACGGCATTAGGTTTGGAGCCAATCTTAGTTGCTTCACTTGGGTATTTAGTCATGACATTTACACTATCTAGAATTCTAGGGATTGTGGAAAGGAGGTTAAAGACAAGTGATAGACGTTAAAGATTTGCATAAATCTTATGGGAAAAGCGAGGTTCTGAGAGGGATTGATGTCAGCATCCATAAAGGCGAGGTGGTTGTAGTTATTGGCCCATCGGGTTCTGGGAAAAGTACATTTTTAAGATGTTTAAATTTATTGGAGAAGCCTACAAACGGAGATATTTATTTGGATAAGCAAAATATTACTGAAAAAACTATCAATATTGATAAAGTCCGAGAAAAAATGGGCATGGTGTTTCAGCAATTTAATCTGTTTCCGCATAAGACCGTATGCCAGAATATCTGCCATGCACCGATGCGAGTGAAAGGGATGAGACAGCAAGAAGCAAAGGAATTGACAGTTGAACTACTAAAGAAAGTAGGATTGTTAGAAAAAATAGATATGTACCCATCTTCTTTATCTGGCGGCCAGCAGCAGCGAATTGCAATTGCAAGAGCATTGGCAATGAAACCGGAAGTAATGCTGTTTGATGAACCTACTTCCGCTCTTGATCCAGAAATGGTAGGAGAAGTTTTGGCTGTTATGAAGGATCTGGCAAAAGAAGGAATGACAATGGTAGTAGTAACGCATGAAATGGGCTTTGCAAAAGAAGTAGGGGATCGCATCCTCTTTATTGATCAGGGAAAAATTTTAGAAGAAAATAGCCCGAAAGAATTTTTTGAACAGCCGAAGCATCCTAGAACAATTGATTTTCTATCAAAAGTGCTATAAGTGAGGTTTTTATCATGATCAAGGTGATTGGATTAGGCGATAATGTTGTCGATAAATATGAACATATTAACACAATGTATCCTGGCGGAAATGCTTTGAATTTTGCAGTCTATGCAAAAAGGTTAGGAGCAGAAGCAGCATTTTTAGGTGCATTTGGAACAGATGAAGAGGCAGGGCATGTTCAAAGAAGCATAAAAGAAATTGGATTAGACATCAGCCACAGCAAGCAGTATGAGGGAGAAAATGGCTGTGCAAGAGTAACGCTGCAACATGGCGACCGTGTGTTTTTAGGAAGCAACAGATGCGGTGTTTTGCGAGAATATGGTTTGAATTTAACAGAAGAAGATCTTGCCTATATAAAAGGATTTGATCTGCTGCACACTGGTTTGTATGGCTTTAGTGAAGAGGAATTGCCAAAGATTAAAGCGCTTGGGGTGCCAATTGGCTTTGACTTTTCGTCCGATTTTACTCAAGAGCAAGTCAATCAGATTGCTGCAAAAATTGATTATGCCTATTTTTCCGGCAGTCATTTAAAAACAGATGAGATGTTGAATTTAATGCTAAAGACTATCCAGTTAGGCTGCAAATTGGCGCTTTGCACAATGGGAGAAAAAGGCGCTCTCTTATATGATGGATCAGCATTTTATCTGCAAGAGCCTGATCTAGTAAAAGCAATCGATACTATGGGGGCAGGAGATTCCTTTATTACTTGTTTTATGGTGCATTATTTAAATGGCTTAAAAAGCGGCAAAGCAGGCAAACAGGCGATTATTAAGGAAAGCCTCAAAAAGGCTGCAGCATTTTCTTCTCAACAGTGTTTAGTTGATGGTTCATTTGGCTTTGGCAAAGTATATTCCTGATCTGAAATTTGGCTTATAAGGGAGGATGGCAAAGTGGCGTTAATCCGCAGAGAACAAGTAGCTGGTATGAATATTCATTATATGAGGTATTCACTGGATTACTTTTTAGAGGCACAAGCAAAAGCAGGTATACAATCAATTGAATTTTGGACAGGTGCTCCTCATTATTATTTAGATCCAACAATCTATTCTGACTGTAAGGCTTTAAAGCAAAAGCTGGCTGATAGAGAGTTAAAGCTAGTTGTATTTACCCCGGAAAATTGTATGTATCCATATCAATTTGCTGCTGCAAAACCAGAAATTTTTGAAAAAAGCTTTCAATATTTTTCGAATGGCATTAAAGCCTGTGCAGAGCTTGGAAGTCCTATTATGCAATGCAACTCAGGGTGGGGCTACTTGGATGAAGAGCGCGAAGAGGCTTGGAAAAGATCTCGCGAAATGCTTTCAAAATTGGCAGATGTAGCAAAGCAGGAAGGAATTACTTTGGCATTAGAAAGTCTGCGTCCTGAAGAATCCAATTTAGTGACAACGGTGGGCGATGCCAAAAGAATGATAGAGGAAGTCAATCATTCAAACTTAAAAGTGCTTGTGGACACTACCGCGATGGGAGTAGCTGGCGAAACGCTGCAAGATTGGTTTGATGTATTTGGCAGTGATATTATCCACACTCATTTTGTTGATGGAAACCCTTATGGTCACTTGATTTGGGGAGATGGACATCATCATTTGGAGGATTTTTTAACCGTGCTTCAAAAGAATAATTATACAGGATATTTAGGGCAGGAAATAACAGATTCCCGTTATTTTCAAGATCCAGCAAGGCATGACAAACGCAATATGCAAGCATTTGCTCCATTTATAAATGATTGATAGATAGCTATAGCTTATAAAAAAGTTTTCATTAGTTATAGAGATTGGATATAAATGGCGAATTATGTCATTTAAATATATAACCTACTTTGGAGGAATAATCAAATGGAATTAAAACAAATTATCTCATCAATTAAAGACAAACAATCCAACATTAAAAGTGTGTTTTTTGTAGGATGTGGGGCTTCAAAAGCAGAATTGTATCCAGCTAAGTATTTTTTAGAAGGCAATGCCAATGAGCTGCGCGTAAGCTTATATACAGCAAATGAATTTAACTTTGCGACACCAGTTTCGGTAAATGAAACAAGCATTGTCATCACATGTTCCTTAGGCGGGGCAACGCCAGAGTCTGTTACAGCAACAGCTAAAGCAAAAGAATTAGGAGCCCATGTTATTGCGGTAACACATGTGGAGGGGTCAGCACTTACAAAGGATGCAGATTATGTTGTTCTTCATGGATTTGAAGCAAACTATGCTGCAAAAATGGAGAAAATGACCAAGGTTTTAGGATTGGCTGTAGAGATACTAAATCAATTTGAAGGCTATGAGCATTATGATAAAATGCAAGATGGATTCGGCAAAATCTATGATTTAATTGAAAAAGCAGTTTCTTCTGTTGGACCAGTAGCAAAGGCATTTGCAGAATCGTATAAAAATGATGAAGTGATTTATGTAATGAGCAGTGGCGCTACACATGAAGTTGCTTATTCATTCTCTATTTGCCTGCTAATGGAAATGCAATGGATCAATTCCGGGACTTTCCATGATGGGGAATTCTTCCATGGTCCATTCGAAGTAGTGGATAAAGATGTTCCATTCCTGTTATTGATGAATGATGGCAGAACAAGAGAGATGGATTCGAGAGCATTGGACTTTTTAAATCGTTTTGATGCAAAAACAACAGTAGTAGATGCAAAAGACTATGGTTTAGGCTCTGCCATTGCAAGTGAAGTAGTGGATTATTTTAATCCAATGCTAATTTCAGGAGTGTTGCGTGTATATGCAGAACAATTAGCGATTGTTCGCAATCATCCATTAACTAAAAGAAGATATATGTGGAAACTAGAATATTAAAAGCAGCTATTTTTATCACTGTTTATTGGTAACTAGTAAAAAATTAATCAACACTATCATATAGTAGAATTCATTTAATAAAAAACTGGCATAGGAAAAATGCCAGTTTTTTATTGAATCTAGCTCAGCGCTGAGAATGAAATGGACTTGTAATGGTCAGGCTGACTTGGCTTGTATGATAATAGATTAACGAATAGTAAATAGCTAATTTTTCATTATTATAGGCAATTTTTTCAATTTCAAAGAGCGGATCACTGACAGTGCATTTTAGCAATTCGGCTTCTTCTGCGCTGGCGAACGTGACGTTTACTACCTTATCTCCATATGCAGGAACAACATCATAATTTTCTTTCAAAATGCGATGCATGGAAATATCTTTGTGCTGCTTAAGTTGATTCTCTAAATTTGGAAAAAGATCTAAAGAATATGTTGTGATTTCAAGGGAAAGATTTTGCTTTTCCAAATACTGCATTCTTTTTAATTCTAGTACATTGCATCCAAGTGGAATATTTAACTTTTCGGAAATATTTCTCGAAGCTGCTTTGATTTGATAGGATAGTATTTCATTATGTGGTGTATTGCCAGAGGAGACCATATCTTCTGAGAATCCAGACACAGATACAAGCTCTCTTTGCAGTTTTGGCCGTTTCACATAAGTGCCTTTTCCCTGTTGTCTAATGAGAACACCTTCTTCCACCAAATCGAGCACTGCTTTTCGTACAGTAATGCGACTCACTTTATATGTATCGCATAATTCCATTTCAGTGGGAAGCTTTTCTCCAGGTAAATAAGTGCCCCGATTGATTTCTTCTGTAATTGCTTGTTTAAGCTGCAAGTATAAAGGAATGGAACTATCGCTATTAAGCAAGAAATTTGCTCCTCTCTGCTGATTATTTGTATGGATATTATAGCAAATTTAAGTTCGTTCTAGTACGAATAGAAAATAAGCAGCAATTGACAGTATTATTTCTGTCATAATAATGTCAATTGCTCTAAGCGTTCTTGTATTATTTCTATCATAAAATATGCTATTCTTAAAAGTAGATAAATTATAGAAGGGAAGGGTGTCACATGAAATTAGGCTGGATTGGACTTGGAAATATGGGGATACCAATTGCTTCGAATTTGCTGCAAGCAGGCTATGAAGTAAAGGTATATAATCGAACTCCTGAAAAAGCCAAAGAGCTTGTGGAAAAAGGGGCAGCCCAAGGAGAAAATCTGCAAGAAATAGTGGAATCTTGTGATGTTATTTTTACAATGGTTTCCGATGATGCTGCTGTAAAAAGCTTATATCTTGAAAATAATCTGTTTGGATTGGCAAAAGCGGGACAAGTTTTTATTGATATGAGTACGGTTTCACCAAAAACGTCTAGAGAATTATTTGCCGAAGCAAAGAAATTTAATGCAGCATTTGTAGATGCACCTGTTTCAGGGAGTGTACAGCCGGCAAAGAACGGCACCTTGATTGTGTTGGCAGGCGGAGAAGAAAGCGTATATCAGCAGGTAAAAGAATTGTTTGAACCAATGAGCAAAATGTCTTTATATTTAGGAGAATCTGGTTCAGGCAGCAATGCTAAATTAGCCATTAACTTATTATTAGGCATCACTGTGCAAGGAATTGCCGAGTCCGTTTTATTTGCGGAAAAACAAGGCATCAAAAAAGAAGATATGCTGACAATTATCTCAGAAAGTGCTGTTGGAACAGCAATATCTAAAATGAAAACACCAAGTATTTTACATAATGACTATCCTGCTGCTTTTGCCCTAAAGCATATGGCAAAAGATTTGCGTCTGGCAAATGAAACAGATGAATTATTGCCAATCGGTGCATCTGCGTATGAAACCTTTCAACAGGCGCTTGCCAATGACCTTGGCGATTTAGATGTGATGGCAGTGATCAAACAATTATCTAATGAATAAGCAGCAAGGGGCGACCCCTTCCTGCTTTTATTTTTGCATTTAATTGGCGTCCGGCAAGGTTGATTGCTGCGATTTTGTACTGGATAGCTATTTTTTGACAAAAACCGACTATTTTCGCGCTGATTCCTAGCACTCTAATCAGCTTATGCAAGCTGCTGCTCGGCAAATTCCCGATACAAGTCATGTGTACGAATTAATTTATGATGCGATCCACTGCCCGTTATTTGGCCCTTTTCAATAAAAATAATCTTGTCGGCGTCCACAATAGTCGAAAGTCGATGTGCAATAACAAATGTTGTTCTGCCTTCCATTAATCGCGCCAAGGCTTGTTGGACGATCCCTTCTGATTGACTATCTAGGCTTGCGGTTGCTTCGTCCATCATTAAAATTTTCGGATTTCTTAAAAAAGCTCGTGCAATGGCAATTCGTTGTCTTTGTCCGCCAGAAAGCTTTACACCTCGTTCGCCCACTTCTGTATCCAGCCCATTTGCAAAGGCGCGAATAAAGCTATCTGCATAAGCCATTTCGGCGACCTCCCATAAGCGCTCATCAGAAATGTCATCTTTTCCTGCTAACCCGTAGCATAAATTTTCCCGAATCGTGCCTGCCATCATCGCACTTTCTTGGGAAACATAGCCGATTTGACTGCGCCAGGATGAAAGGGACAGCTGGTGAATAGATGTATTGCCAATAAGAATTTCTCCATCAGTTGGTTCGTAAAATCGTTCTAATAATCCAAACATAGTTGTTTTTCCGCCGCCGCTTGGTCCTGCAAATGCAATCATTTCGCCAGGATGTGCGGTGAAAGAAATATTTTGGAGAATAGGTTCATTTTTTTCATAGGCGAAAGAAATGTTTTTTACATAAATAGATTCATTTGTAATGCTCAATTCTAGTCCATCCTGCCCTTCTTCTAACGGCAGTTCTAGAATGCTGATCATTCGTTCCGTTGCCCCTTTCGCCTTTTGCAATTGGGTGAAAAACATTGCAAAAGAGGTAATAGGGAAGATAATCTGAAATAAATACAGCAAAAATGCAATAAGTGTTCCTGTAGACATTTCTCCATTGGCAACCCGGATGCCGCCATAGCCAATAAGCATTACAATCACAATCATGACGACAAAATACATGATTGGTGCTACCAGTGCAAAGATTTTTGCTTCCTTTAGTCCAAATCCTAATAATTTATGTATGCCGTTAATTCCTTTTTGTTCTTCAAATTTCTCTGCATTTGATGCTTTCATCAAGCGGATTTCTGCGAGTGTTTGCTGGATGTCGCCTGTAAAGTTTGCTGTTTCATCTTGCAAGCCTCGAGATATTGCTTCCATCTTTTTCCCTAATGGAAACATGACAGCTATTGTAACAGGTACGGCAATTAGCATTAAAAGTGTCATTTTCCAGTCCATAATGAATAAAATGATGACTGCGCCAATAATGGAAATCAAACCTGAAACAAATTGCGGAAAATGTTGAGAAACTAGATCTTTTAAAATGCCTGTATCATTTACGATACGGCTGACAGATTCGCCGCTTTGCTGTTTATCAAAATAAGAAACGGGCAGGCGGATCAGTTTTCTCCACATCTTTTCTCGCAGACTTGCGACGATAGATTGCCCGGCAGCAGCAAGCAAATAGGTGGAAACTCCGCTTATAAGCGCCTGTCCAATAAAAACAGCCCCAATCATAACCATAAAGGAAATGCTTAAGGATGCTAAAGAAAATCCATCAACCAGTTTTCTTGTAAGAAGTGGAATAGCAAGCCCGGCTAATGTGGTGATAACACTTGCGATTAGCCCGATTGTAATAGCCAACTTTGGAATATTTGTTGACAAGAGAAGAGAAAAAAATGGTTTTAAGCTTGTTTGTTGCTTTTTCATATAGACACTCTCCCTTCAAAATAAGCAATTACTTCTAGTATCAGGCTGCCCGCAAAACGTTCGCTCTCTTCGTCATTCCCCTTTTCTGCGGTGCTCATTACCCCAAAAAAGGTAAATCCGCTCCTCGAAAAGAGGAATTCCTAAGATAGTCAAACGTTTTCATTCAGCCTGAAGGTTTGCTTCAAAACTTTCTCGACACTCTGTTCTAGTATATTTCTTTTTTTGTGCATCAGCAAAAAATAGTATAATATTTCTGCTTTTCCCCCGTGTTTATAGGGTAATTTTTATGCTTTGACCATGATGATTTTAATTGATAGGATGGATGGGAGGTGAAGAAAATGGAAACTGCTTTTTGTGCTGTAGTGGTAGATAAAAGAGGAGAAGATTTTTCATTGCAAATAAAAGAGATAACAATGGATGATTTATCAGAGGGAAATGTTGTCATCCAAGTACATTATTCTGGCATTAATTATAAAGATGGGCTAGCAAGCACGCCGGATGGAAAAATAGTCAGATCTTATCCTCATATTCCTGGCATTGATTTGGCAGGAGTTGTTGTAGCTTCTGAAGATCAAAGGTTTAAAGAGGGAGATAAGGTTCTTGCAACAAGCTATGAAATTGGAGTATCCCATAGTGGAGGCTATAGTGAATATGCAAGAATTCCTGGTGACTGGCTTGTTCCGCTGCCAGATGGACTTTCTTTAAAAGAAGCAATGATACTAGGCACAGCTGGATTTACTGCGGCGCTTTCTGTTCAGCGTTTAGAGGATAATGGCTTAACGCCTGAAAAAGGGAAGGTGCTTGTTACAGGGGCAACTGGCGGCGTCGGAAGCTTCGGTGTCAGCATTTTAGCCAAACGAGGATATGATGTTGTGGCAAGTACAGGGAAAATGGAAGAAGAGTATTTAACAAAACTGGGAGCAAAAGAAATAATTGCGAGAGAAGAAGTGTATAATGGAAAAATAAAAGCGCTCGATAAACAAGCATGGGCAGGTGCCATTGATCCTGTTGGCGGCAAACAGCTTGCAGCCATTCTCAGTAAAATCAGCTATAATGGATCGGTTGCTGTCAGCGGCTTAACGGCTGGTGGAGAAGTTCCTGCAAGCATTTTTCCATTTATTCTGCGCGGTGTCAATTTACTGGGCATTGATTCCGTCTATTGTCCAATGGAGGAGCGCAAGAAAGTTTGGCAGCGTCTATCCAGTGATTTTAAACCAGCTAATCTGGATGATTTTATTTATGAAGAGCTCAGCCTTGCAGAACTTCCTGGCAAATTGCCATTTATCTTAACAGGCGGAATAAAAGGAAGAATCATTGTAAAAATATAATAGCAGGCAAAAAATATTCTCCGTACTATGCAGAGAGTATTTTTTTGTCGATTTTTCGTAAAAGGTCGGAAATTCTCATTTGATTTTCATTTTAAATGAGTAAAATAAAAGTAATTTGCTTTAAAATTTTATAGAGAAAGTGAGAGAAATATGAAGAAAAAAGTTATTATTACAATTGCTACTATTATTGGTGTTCTTGTTATAGGAATTGGCGCCTATATTGCTTATTTATATAATTATGTGGAAAAAACAGCGGATAAAATGTACGAGCCAGTAGAAGAAGAAACAAAAACGGCAACGAAACAAAAAGAAGAAGCGCTTGGGAAAAAAGAGCCGATCTCGATCCTGTTAATGGGAGTAGATGAGAGAGAAGGGGATGTAGGACGATCTGATACGCTGATTGTAATGACACTTAACCCTGCAACCGGTAAAATGCAAATGGTCAGCATTCCTCGTGATACACGGGCAGAAATCGTCGGCAAAGGCACGACCAATAAAATCAACGCAGCATATGCATATGGCGGCGTCAAAATGACATTAGATACAGTAGAAGAATTTACAGGCATAGATATGGATTATTATATTCAAGTAAACATGGAGGCATTAAGTGATCTAGTGGATGCAGTTGGCGGCATCACCGTTAAAAATGATCTGGATTGGATCGATGAAGGCTATTATAAAAAAGGCTATCATTATGAAAAAGGAACAATCCACTTAAATGGACCCAAAGCATTAGGGTTTGTCCGCATGCGCCATTTGGACCCAGAAGGAGATTTTGGACGAAATGCAAGACAGCGGAAAGTCATTACAGCAATTATCGATCAAGCAGCCAGCATAAAGTCCGTTTCCCGTTTTGATGATATCTTAAACGCATTAGGCAGCAATGTAAAAACAAATATTACTTTTGATGAAATGATGGAAATTCAGAAAAATTATCGGAATGTCCGCAATAACATTGAACAGTATGAAGTAAAAGGATCCGATGCAACTATCAATGGAAGTTATTATTTAGTGGTTCCAGATGAGGAAAAGGCAAAAGTAAAGGAAATGTTAGAGAATAATTTAGGGGAATAATAAGGATATAAAGCAGCTGGGATATACAAGTCCCAGCTGTTTTTATTTGTAATTTAGAAAGGCAGATTTTGCAAATATAGGCAAAAGCAATGCATAAAATGGCAAGGAGAATAAAAAAATTAGCAGGTTATTGCGGAAAATCCAATGACAAGGGCTGTTAATATGTTTAGGTATCATTAGCGCTAGAGACAAAGATAAACACTAATCCATCTCAATGATTTGCCGAAAAATGCTGACCGCAAAAATTGACTAATTCTTTTTGAGCATTAAAAAAGAAAGGATATACATACTCTGCTAAAATGGAAGTATCTACAAACTAAGAATAGACTGAAATTGAAGGAAATGGAGGAGAGAGAATGCTATACATAAATGGACAGTGGTGCGAGGCTGAGTCGAAGGAAACGTATCCCGTTTATAATCCTGCTACGGGAGAAATAGTAGCATCTGTTTCAAAGGGTGGAGCTTTGGAAGCGAAAAAAGCGATAGATGCTGCCAAAGCCGCGTTAAAGCCATGGTCAAAATTAACGGCCAATGATCGATTTCATTACCTCAAGAACGTATCCTCCATTCTGCGTTCTAGACATCAGGAACTGGCGGAAATTATTACAACTGAAATGGGCAAACCAATTGCAGAAGCGCTTGGAGAAATTAATACTGCTTGTGATTATTTAGAATGGTACGCTGAAGAGGGGAAAAGGGTGTATGGAGATACGATGCCATCGAGTTCTCCCACAAAAAGAATTATTGTCATGAGACAGCCAGTAGGAGTTGTTGGCGCCATTACGCCATGGAATTTTCCTATTGCGATGATTACGAGAAAAATTGCTCCTGCATTAGCGGCTGGCTGTACAGTTGTGATTAAGCCGGCAGAAGCAACACCATTAACGGCGATTGAGGTACTAAAGGCTTTTGATGAGGCTGGAGTTCCAAAAGGTGTATTGAACTTAGTTCATGGCATTCCAAAAGAAATAGGGCAAGAAATGATGAAAAGTTCTGATGTGCGGAAAATTACCTTTACAGGCTCTACTGCTGTTGGCAAGGAGCTGGCTCGACAAGCGGCAGATACAATGAAGAAGGTGTCTATGGAATTAGGAGGACATGCTCCATTTATGGTTTTTGAAGATGCAGATCTGAACCAAGCGGCAGATGGATTGATTGCCAGCAAATTCCGCAATGCAGGCCAAACCTGTGTATGCACAAATAGAGTGTATGTACAAAAAAATATTGCCGATAAATTTGCCGAGATTTTAACGGGAAAAATGGAGAGATTGGTAATAGGAAATGGGAAGAAGAAAGGTGTGACTATTGGTCCCTTAATTAATGAAAAGGCAGTGGCAAAAACGAAGGAGCATGTTGAAGACTCTGTCCAAAAAGGTGCAAAAATTTTATACGGCGGCAAAAGGCCGGAAGGAAAAGACTATGAAGCAGGTTTTTTTTATGAACCAACAATATTAATGGGTGCTACTGAGGAAATGAAAATTGCGTCTGAAGAAACATTTGGTCCAGTTGCGCCTATTTTTCTATTTGAGACAGAAGAAGAAGTGATAGAGCAGGCGAATAATACGCCATATGGCTTAGCTGCCTATTTTTATACAAATGATGTTTCCAGAGTTTTTCGGATTTCAGAAAGCTTGGAATACGGCATTATTGGCATAAATGATCCATTGCCAACAACGGCTCAGGCTCCTTTTGGAGGGATGAAGGAATCAGGAATAGGCCGAGAGGGCGGAAAATATGGAATAGAAGATTATTTAGAATACAAATATCTATCTTTAGAATTAAATATTTAAAAAACATTAAACTAGATGAGGCCAATTTTGGATCATCTAGTTTTTTTATGGAGAAAATTTCCTTCAGAAGTTTGCCTAGGCAGTCGGTAATCTTAGATTGCAGACAAAATCCATTTTGCTGAATCTGTTTTATTCGCTTCCTTGTGCAAAATTAGCGGATAGAGTAGAAGCAATAACAGATACTAGGAGTATTGTTTTCTTAAGCGTTAATCATCATTTTTATGTAAGGATAGAAGGTCGTACAGATAGAGTAGAAAAGGGAGGTGCTTGGTATGAAAAAGTCAGATGTTATTAATGGAATGCCAGCAGATAGATTAAAAGAAGGAATAGGGGAACAGAAAGCCCAGTCTATTTTGCTGCTTGTTTCTGTGTGCGCAGGCGCCTTTCTTTCACATTTTTCAGCAGGATTTGTGAATATTGCACTTACGGATATCTCCCTTTATTTTTCTTCAAGCCTTACATTGACCCAGTGGATAGTAAATGGCTATTTGCTTTCGATTATGCTTTTTTTGCCGTTTATGGGGAAAATGGCAGATCAATATGGCAAAAAGAAAATACATAATCTAGGCTATCTTATTTTTGCCGCGGGAGCAGGTGGATCTGCCTTGTCCTCATCTATGCCGCTGCTTATTGCATGCAGGATAGTGCAAGGAATGGGAGCAGCTATGCTTCAAGCCGTAAATATGGCAATCGTAACAGATGCGTATCCTAAAAAGCATCGGGGAAAAGCATTGGGCATTATTAGTACATCGGTTGGTTTTGGCGCATTGCTGGGGCCGTCAGTCGGAGGAATATTAATTGATGCCTTTTCTTGGCAGGCTCTTTTTTGGACGATTATTCCGATCAGTCTCGCAGCTTTTGTTCTTGCCCAAAAGTTTATTCCATCAGATAGACAATTTCATTCATCTTCTTTCGATTATATTGGCAGTGTTTTATTTGGCATCAGCATTATCTCCTTTGTCTATGTATTAAATCGTATTGGCGAAGGGACAGTGCAAATTTTTTTCTTTGCGATTATTTTCGTCAGTGTCCTTGCATTTTGTGTATTTTTATATCGAAGCAAACGAGTGGAAAGTCCCTTTATTGAGCCGAGAATATTTTCTTCTTTAATGGTTCGAGCCGGTGGAATCATTTTAATGATTAGCTATGGAGCGACCTTCGCGGCTATGGTAAGCTTGCCCTTTTATTTAAGAGGGGTGCTGGATTATTCCGCTGATTATTCTGGTCTGCTTTTAATGTGCTACCCGCTGTTGCTGGCGGTATTTGGTCCGATCAGCGGCTCCCTATCTGATCGTTTGGGCAGTATTAAAATGACGTTTATAGGTTTATTCTGCTTAAGCATCAGCATGTTCTCTCTAGTTTTTTTATCGGAAAGCACATCCTTGCCGATGTTAATTAGTCTATTATGTTTTTTAGGAGTGGCCATGGGTACTCTTACATCGCCAAATTACAGCATTATGATGTTTTATGTTCCGCTGCAATATTTAGGAATGATGAGCAGTACAATTGCTTTGTTAAGGAATATTGGAATGGTGCTTGGAACAGCAGTCAGCATTACTTTTATAAATAGTTGGCTTGATTCTTCTGTCGAAGAGTGGATGAAGACTTCTCATTCCAATTCAGAGCAAATAATGACAGGTTTTCACTATTTATTTTTGGTGCTGGGAATAGCGATATTAGCTGCTATGGTGTATTTTTTTCGAGCTATGTGGAAAAGCGCAGCTGCTGAAAGAAAAACAAGCTGATACAGTCAAGAATAGCTGCATCAGCTTGTCTATGATTTTTTATCACTATTTAATAGGCAAGGGATGGTGAAAGAAAACAAAAAATCTGGATAGAGAAAAACTTGCTGAGTAATGAGTGATAAACGAACCCAGAGAGCTTTAAAATATAATTGGATTTACATATTATTTATTAAAGCTTAAATTTGCCAATGATCTCTGTTAATTCTTTTGCCATTTGTGACAGTGCCTCTGCGGAAGCATTAATTTCCTGTATAGAAGCAAGCTGCTCCTCTGTTGATGCTGCTACTTCTTCTGTACTATCAGCATTTTGTTTGGTTAAGGAAACAACTGCTTTTGCCGCTGCATCCAACTCTTCCACGCGCTTTGCAATATCAGAAATGGTTTTTGCTGCTTCTGTTAGTTTAGGTGTAACATTTTCTGTGCTTTTTACTATTTCCTTAAAAGCTAGAGCTGTTTCTTCTGAAAGCCTTGAGCCGTTTTCTACATTTTGCATTGCTTCTTGAAGAATGCCAACCGATTCTGTCGTCTCTTGCTGAATCGCCTGAATTAAAGCAGCGATGTTTTTAGTAGAGGTTTGTGATTGCTCTGCTAATTTTCGAACTTCATCTGCGACAATAGAAAAGCCTTTGCCATGCTCTCCTGCCCTTGCAGCTTCAATGGCTGCATTTAAGGCCAATAAATTTGTTTGTTCTGCGATGCTGCTGATGATCGTTATAATGTTTTCAATTTCCTTCGAACGATTGGACAAAGAGGTGATAACCGTATTGGTGCGTACCACCGAGTCTTTAATAAACTGCATTTGTGTTAAATTATTTTCCACAAAAGCCGCTCCTTCTGCTGCTTTTTCTGTTGCTGTTTGAGAAAGTGCAGAGATGACATCTGTGTCCTTGGCAATTTTTAATATATTATCTAAAATAAAAGCAATATTTTGCGTGTTTTCCCCTATGTTAGAGGAAGCAAACTCATTGCTGCTTGCGATTTGCTGAATGGAGGAAACAATTGTTTCTGCTGCTTTATTCGATTGCTCAGCACTGGCATTTAATTGTTCTGTGCTTGCTGCTACATGCCGAGAGCTCTCAGAAATATTGGAGACCATCACAATTAAATTATTTTTCATTTGATCAAACGATTGATTTAAATCATATAGTTCGTCTTTTTGTTTTATTTTAATGGGCTCAATCTGCAAATTGCCTTCTGCTACGTCTTTTGTTGCATTTTTAAGCTTGTTTAATGTTCTTGTCAGAAGCAGAGATTGAGATAAGCCAATGATCAGCGCTAAAACGGTAGTTGCAATGCTTATTACAATCATAACGGTTGTGCGTGTTTGTGCTGCCTCTTTTGTTTCCTTCCATTTTGGTTCTGCCACGTCTTTTTTAAGCCAGCTGCTTAGTGATTCCGCCTTTTCTGTCATGTTATTGGCGATTGGAACAAGCTGTTTTAATCCATCATTGACCGCTTTCTCTTTGTTCCCTTCAGCAGAGTTCATAATAGAATTAGCCTTTTGTCCATATTGTTCATTTAACTGGGCTATTTCAGTTAAACGATTTTTTGTTTCTTCTAACTGGGCTAGTTTTTTTCCCTCTGCGACAAGGTCATCTATATTTGAAGTAGCACCGTTTAAGCGATTTTTATAAAGGGGGTCATTATATAACAAATAGGCACGATAATAGCCTGACTGCAATGCTGCATTTGTTTTGATTTCTTCTGCTATTATTCTGATCTCAGAAATGGTGTTAATCATATAACTGTAAGTTTTTTCTGTTTCTTGCGCATTGCGATAAGAATAGCCAGCAGCAAGGCTAAAAAGAAGGGAAATAAGGATAAAGCTCCCAACTAATTTTTGTTTAATGCTAAAGTTCATATCTATTCACTACTCCTAATATTTTTGTGTGGTTTTTATCACTATTTAACAGGCTTTTAACCCTTGCCGGGATAATGAGGGAAAACTCCACTGCTTGAAGTTTCACTTTATTAAATCAAAAACCAATCAAATTGGTGCATAAGAACAATCTAGAAAGAAGAGTTCTTTGAAGGAACTTTCATAAAAAATGTTTGATAAATGGAGGGGAATTTCCATTAATAGCATAGTACATATATCGGTAATCAGGACTATAGTTTAAAGATTTTATAAAATAATAAAATTTTCTAATTATTGTTAGCGCATTCTATTAAAAATGCATAGCGGGACTCTAATTATAAGCAAGATAGTCAAAGAGAAAGATTGGATTTTTTTATATAGGGGTATATATAAAATAATAGAACAAGAGAAGGGGGGCATTCTTTTATGAAAAAACCGGATATTGATATTTTTTATTTTGGAGAAAGCGGCTATATTCCCAATCATCCAAAATTTCCTGTGTTGCATTATAAAAAAGTATTTCAACATAATGAAGATAAAATAGAAACTATCTTTGCTGCCAATAACTGGAGCAATACTTGGATTAATGGAATCTATGATTTTCATCACTATCACAGCAATGCACATGAAGTTCTTGGTATTTTAAAGGGAGCCGGATGCATTTTGATTGGCGGGGAATCAGGATCAAAGATTATTGCAAACAGTGGAGATATCCTAGTGCTGCCTGCAGGCACTGGTCATAAAAAACTATCTGCATCTGCTGATTTTCAAGTGATGGGTGCATATCCAAATGGACAGGATTACAACCTAAAGCAAAATACAAAAGAAGATCAAAAGGGAGCGGCAGAAGAAATAAAAAAGGTGCCAAATCCAAGTTCAGACCCTATTTACGGAAAGCGTGGTCTCCTTATGAAAATGTGGTGCTAGACGGGGATATGCGGGGAAGATGGCAGGAAATTCAGCCGTAAAAAAGCTTTACTTATATACAAAATTTAGGTAATGTTAAGGTAGTAAAAATCTATTGGAAAAGGTGGGCCCTGGGATTATGGCTTATAAAGAAATTGTTGAAAAATGGACAAGCTTTGCAGATTTAGAACCAAATTTAAAAGCAAAATTAGCAGAACTACAACAATCTGAGAAGTTGGTTGAAGATAGCTTTTATAAGCATCTAGAATTTGGTACTGGCGGTATGCGTGGAGAATTAGGACCTGGCATTAACAGAATGAATATCTACACGGTACGTAAAGCTGCTGAAGGATTAGGAAAATACATAGTTGAGCAAGGAGAAGAAGCGATGAATCGCGGTGTTGCGATTGCATATGATTCTCGCCATCAATCACCTGAATTCGCATTAGAAGTGGCGAAAGTGGTTGGAAAATTAGGAGTAAAATCTTATTTGTTTGAAGAGCTGCGCCCAACTCCACTATTGTCTTTTGCTGTTCGCCATTTAAACACATTTGCGGGAGTAGTCATTACAGCAAGTCATAATCCTCCTGAATATAACGGCTTTAAAGCGTATGGAGAAGATGGAGGTCAATTGCCTCCAGAAGCGGCGGATATTATCATTCGCTATGTAAACGCTGTAGAGAATGAATTGACTATTGAAGTGCTAGAGGAAAAAGAACTTTTGGAAAAAGGACTTCTAACATATATTGGAAAAGATGTGGATGATGCTTATATTGAAGAGCTGAAAAGCATTCAATTAAACAGCAACTTAGATAGTGTAAAAGATTTGAAGATCGTATTTACGCCGTTGCATGGTACAGCAAATAAGCCGGTTCGCGCTGGCCTAGAAGCTTTTGGATTTGAAAATGTAACTGTTGTAAAGGAGCAAGAGCTTCCAGATGCAAACTTTTCAACCGTTAAATCGCCAAATCCAGAAGAACATGCTGCATTTGAAATTGCGATTGGTTATGGAAAAGAGATAGACGCAGACATTCTGCTTGGAACAGATCCAGATGCTGACCGTTTGGGTGTTGCTGTTAAAGACTTAAGTGGGGAATATACAGTATTAACAGGAAACCAATTAGGAGCATTGATGCTGGAATATTTATTATTGCAAAAACAAGAAAAAGGCATCTTGCCGGAAAATGGTGTAGTAATTAAAACAATTGTTACATCTGAAATTGGCAGAACAATTGCTAAAGCATATGGCATCCCAACCATCGATACATTAACAGGCTTTAAATTTATTGGAGAAAAAATCAAAGAGTTTGAACAAACGGGTCAGCATACTTTCTTATTTGGCTATGAAGAAAGCTATGGCTACTTAATCGGTGATTTTGTTCGCGATAAAGATGCAGTTCAATCTGCTATTTTTGCTGCAGAAGTAGCAGCATACTATAAATCAAAAGGCATGACATTGTATGAAGGATTGATTGAAATCTTTGAAAAATATGGCTTCTATCAAGAAGGTTTAGAGTCTCTTACTCTTAAAGGAAAAGATGGAGCTGAACAAATCGCATACATTATGGATACATTCCGCAAGCAGCCGATTGAAGAAGTAAATGGCTTAAAAGTGACTGCTGTAGAAGACTATCAAACAAGCAAAAAGCTGGCAGGCTTAACAGAAACATTAATTGACCTTCCGAAATCAAATGTTATTAAATATTATTTAGAGGATGGTTCATGGTTCTGCCTTCGTCCATCTGGAACAGAACCAAAAGCCAAGTTTTATTTCAGCGTTACCAGTCCTTCATTAGAGGAGAGCCAGTCCAAATTAGCGGCTCTTAAAGAAGGGGTAATGGTTCAAGTAAACAAAGTCATCGACGGATATAATAATTAAAGGCTGTTTTCTTATAGAGTGTTGCTATTTAACCCGCAGGAGTCTGCGTGTATTCAGCTTGCTCAGTAATTCTAAAAGGTTTTTCATCCTATTCAAAAACAACAAATTTTTAGAAAACAGTCTAACTAGAAAGTAAAAAAGGGATTGTCCTATCTGCTATTTCTTAAAAATTAATAGTATAGGATAATCTCTTTTTTCTATTTTGGCCATAAGGGTGTCAATTTTTTTATGCTCCCATTAACTAGTGGCATAAACTTAGTTACTGCAAAACAATAAAGTTGATGTAATAAGCTTTTTTATTTATCCGGCATAAATGGGCAGTAAAACCCCCTGATTGAAGCTTCCCTTTATTTTGTAGAAAAATTTCGAAAAAACAAAGGTTTTTTGATAATTTGTCATTATATAAAGAAAAAGGACATGAACATACAAAAATCTCCTTAGGCCAAAAATAAAAATTTGCTTTAAAATAAGCTGAATTTTTATTTTTGGCCATTTTTCACATTGTCCTCTTTTTAGTATGATGTAGATAATCGGCAAAAGAAAGGAGGGAAATGATGATTAATCAAGTTGCTTTGGTAGGAAGACTAACACGTGATCCCGAGCTGAAAGTAACACAAGAAGGAACATCTGTTACAAATGTAACACTTGCTGTTGCACGTAATTATCGCAATCAATTTGGCGAGTATGATGCTGATTTTGTTCAATGCACTTTTTGGAAAAAAACAGCAGAAAATACGGTGCACTATTGCCGGAAAGGTTCACTAATTGGCATAATGGGCAGGATCCAAACCCGTCATTATGATAATCAAGAGGGAAAAAGGGTTTATGTTACAGAAGTAATTGCTGAATCTGTAAAATTTTTAGAACCGAAAAAAATCCAGCAGACTATACCATAAGGAGGGAGAGAAAGTGCCAGCTGCAGTTCAAAGCAATGAGTTACTTGCTGCATTAATAGCTATGCAAGGAAAAACAAATGAAAAAATTGAGCAATACCAAACGAGAATAACGCAGTTAGAGCAGGTTATTCTATCGGAAATACTTCCACATTTATCTTCTTTGTAGCCCGCAGAATATCACTTCAATCAATTCGACTGAGTAGACCAATCCTTTCTGTTTAAATCTCTTTTAAACAAATTATCCTCTAAAAAAAATCAAAGTCCATCTTCTCTTATCCTCTAAATTTAACAGTGTTTTTTAATAGCACTGTTTTTTTAGGGGATTTCTATCTTTTTGAAAGTAATAAACGTAATAAAGAGTAATTATAAAAGAAAATTAGCATATCGCTGAAAATAGAATAGATTAATAGGAAACAAATGAAAAAACAGAAAATAGAATCTTTTTTTTAGAGTTGCTTAAAAATACTGAAAATTAATGGTATTGTTATTATAAGATAATAAATGATGAGCTCTTTTAATAGCAGAGACTGTTAGAGGCATTATGGGGAAATGAAAATTTAGCTTTATCACGCCTTCACGGGCTTTTGACCGCCACCTAAGAGACGATGAGAGAAAACGAGAAATCTAGGTGAGTAGAAACTTGCCCATAAAAGCCTGATCGGTTCAACTGACAATCAGTAGGGGTAAGGAAAACTCCTGTTTAGTGAATTTTTACTTTATTTGGAAAAGAAAATTAGAAAGGAATTCAGCATAATGAATTATTGGAAAGGTGCCGCTGTACATATTGGCAGTATTGTTTTTGTTTTTATTTTAGCCGCATGTCCCTATGTTTTTGTGCCGCTAGCAGATGGGGTCCATGTGAAGCCTTCTGCTATTTTTATTGCAGTAAAGCAATTTATGAATGGACTATTTTCGGGAGATTCCTTTTATTATATACAGGGTGATCGAACAAGATTTATATTATCCGATATAGGAAGTTATTTTTTAGGATCGTTTTTTTATTTATTTGCAGCAGGAATGGCTGTTTTAATCTTGGCGTTTGTTTTAGGGATTTGGCTATGGAGGGGAACAGAAAGATATTTAAACAAAGTGATTGGCTTTTTAGGAATAATGCCAGATTTTGTTCTCATTTTACTGATGCAATTAGCTGTTACTTTTATTTATCAATCAAGTGGAATCAAAACAGTTAAAGTAGCGTCCTTTAGCTCCGATGATCCCGCTGTATTTCTGCCCTTGCTTTCGCTGATTATTATTCCTCTTCTTTATGTAATCAAAACGTTAAATGAAGAAACAAAAGATGTGTTGACGCAAGATTATATATTGACAGGCATTGCAAAAGGATTAAGCAGGAAACAAATTTATCTTTACCATGTCACAACAAATGTAACTCCTTTTTTTAAAGCTGATTTACATAAGATCCTTTCTATTATGATAAGCAACCTTTTTATTGTAGAATACTTATTTAATATACATGGGATGACAGCAATGCTATTTGTGACACAAACGACATTTGGCTATCAATATAATTTGGTTATTTTTGGATTGTTTGGGCTGTTTCTTCTTTATGGCCTCATGTTTTTGCTATTTTCTGGTGTTATACGTTTGGTAGAAAGGGTTATAGAGCATGTATAAAAAATTCAATTATAAATGGTGGTCAGGCATTATTCTTGTTTCCTTCTTTTTATTTATTAGTCTTTTTGGCTCCTTTTTTGCTCCATATCCAAAAGACTATCAGGTAGAGGTGAGTTATGGAGAAACGCTGGTTGTGCCGCCGCTTCCGCCATCTAAAGATTATCTTTTTGGCACAGATAAATGGGGGCATGATATTTTATCCCTGCTATTATATGGAGCAAAATATACAGTATTTACGGTGATTTTTGTTTCTGCGCTCAGAATTATCATAGGCAGCATATTGGGAATTATTCATGGGTTAAGTGGAAAAGCGTTTATGCCAAAAAAGAAAAAAATAACCATATTTAATAGCATTCCTCCTGTGGTAATTATTTATTTTATTATGATCGGCATAAATGTTAATCCTGCTTTATCTCCACTCGCTTTAGCGTTCATCCAGGGGCTGCTAATGAGCATATTAGGCATTGCCGGAGTGCATGATGTCATTTATGCAAAAACAAGCGAAATAAAGCAAAGCTTATATGTAATGGCTTCAGAAACATTGGGCGGCGATAAATGGCATATTATGAAAAAACATATATTTCCTCTTCTAAAAGGCAATTTAGCTATTTTATTTTTGAATGAAGCAATTCAATCGCTGCATCTTATTGGGCAATTAGGCATTTTTAATGTTTTTTTTGGCGGTACGATTTTTCAGCCTGATTTTAGAATCTACCTATCTCTTACACATGAATGGTCTGGTTTAATTGGACAAGCTCGCTCCTTTTTTAGCCATTCCCAATGGATTGTGCTATTCCCTCTTTTAGCTTATTTGCTGCTATTGCTCTCTTTTTATCTGTTATCTGCTGGATTTACAGAAAGAGGAAGAAGGAAAATGAGGAAAACAATGTATTTATAAGATGATAAAATAGCAAGAATGCAAATGCGCTTGTTTTTTACGGATTCCTAAATAAGGATTTTTGTGCATTATTTATAAAATATATTTAACTTTATCTCAGAAATTTTTGATATGATAATAAAGGTTTTCAAATTAGTGCTGTATATTAAGGAGGAATTTAAGGGTGGAATTTTATGCCCGAATCGTTAGAGGACTTAAAGAGATAAATACAGTTTCTTATGAATTGCAGACAGCAGAAAAAATAACCGGTTTATTAAAAAAAATACTCTCTCTATTTTTCATTGCAACAGCGGTTTTTGCAGCAAGCGCCTTTTTAGGAATTGGAAATGAAGGAATTTCAAAAGAATTGGCAGAGTACAATGGAAGAGATTTCGAATTAAATAAGCTCTTGTTTGCATCTGGACAAGTTATATGGGGATGGGTCTTTTTTTCGCTGCATCTTTTTTTAGTATCTTTGTATTTTTACGTTTTTTCAGATGTCGACTATCATAAATTGCTTTATATACAAGTTTTAGCAACAGTCATTCTTTTAGCAGAAAGGATAGTTGCTATCCCAATGCAAGTTTATTTTGGCCTTACCCCGCTTTCCTCCATTTTTTCCTTAGGAATAATTGGGCAAACAATCACTGATAAAAAAGTAGTGCACTACTTTTTGGCGGAAATCAGTTTATTTAAAATATGGATGCTTTATATTCAATATAAATATTTAGCTGTTGTATCAGGAAAAGGCCGGCGCTATACTATGCTGGTTGTTCTAGCAATTTACCTTGTTTTTTTAATTATTTCGGCATTAACATCCTACTGGCATCTGGAAAATGTAGTATAGGGAGGGCAGTGAAATGAAGTGGAAAAAAATGCTGCTGATCTTTGCAGTTATATTATTTATTGGCGGCAATATTATGCTGCTCGAGAACAAGAATCGGAGTTATGATCAAATTGCTTTTGTTTCCTCATGGGCAACAGCAGCTAAAAGAGATTTAGCGAAAACGATGAACAAACAAGGAGTTAGCATACCAGCAGAAAGACAGGCAGTTTATTATGATAGCAGTAAAGGCAATTTTGCTGGATTTTTAGTGCAAAAGGGAGAATATGTAGAGCAAGATACACCATTGCTTTCTTATACAAATAATAAATTGCAGGAATCGACTGATACTCTGCAGCTTGAAGTAGAACGTCTAGAGAAAGAAGCAAGCAGTTTGCAGACACAAATTGATCAGCTATACAGCATACAAGGGAATTTGCTCTATGCAGAAGAAAGCAGCAATGTTGCTGTTTCCACCTCTATTGAAAAAGATATAGCAGAAAAAGAGCAGGAACTGGCAAAAATAACTGCTCTGTTAGAGAAAAATCAAGCATTGCTGCAAGCAAATGCAGAGAAAGCAGTAGAAGAGACAGAAATAAGCACGATAGCTGGATATGTGGAATCTATAAAAGAAGACTTAAAGAATCCAATTATTACAATTGTTTCAGGAGATCAAAAGGTAGAAGGCTTAGTGAAGGAAGAGGAAAGAAATCAGATAGCAGAAGGGATGGAAGTTTATTTAAAGGATAAAAATAATAATGTATTAACAGGAACAGTTGCAAGTGTTTCTGCACTTCCAAAGGGGAAATCAGAAGTAGGCAGTAAAAGCTATTATCCATTTACAATAACCTTAAATGAAACATCAGAGGAGGTAATAGCAGGCACGCACTATGCGATGGAAATTATCACAGAGAAGATAGAGAATGCTACTGCGGTTCCTAAACAAGGCGTGCAGATGCAAAATGGCAGCCAGTATGTTTATACTATTGAAGAGGGAATGCTAAATAAGAGAAAAGTGCATGCTGGGGCAACAATTGGAAAGTTCCAGCAAATAGAAGAGGGACTAGAGGAGAAAGAGACAATCGTTTTGTCTGCCAGCAGCAAAATAAACAGCAGTTCTTTTATAACACCTATAAAAGTAAAACAGCTATCCCATATCAATACAGAAAATAGAAGAAAAAAAGACCTGTTCCGCTATATGCTAAAAGGATTTTTATAAAATTCAGTTTACGATACGAGAGGTCATTAAAAGAAAAAAGCAGCGGTATTCTGCAAAAATGCCGCTGTTTAGTATAATGTATTTTGTTTATATTGATTTGAAAATTCAGTCTTTTTTTTGGAAGGCTATTTACTTTTAGCTGCAGAAATTCTTGTATTTCTGTGGTGGCCAAGCCTAATTTCTTGGCTTCTAAAATTAGTTCCAGCCACTCGGAGTCTAATTCTTCTAGAGGGTTGTTGGGTTCAGTTGGAAACAAATTTATCACGGTAATAAACCTCCTTATATTGTATAAGGTGGCCCAGCCATCATAGTAATAAAATTACCTTAGATCTGAAGCTTTGCGTCCCATCTTTTCAAATGGTTTGCCTTTATCTTTGATAATTTGAATGAATTTTATATGAACTTGTATGCAGCTGAAATGAATATACATTTTTATATAATTTTATCATGTTCTTTATTATATTAATACAAGGACTGTAACTGAAGTTTCGACAAAATTCTACAGGTTTATCAGACAAAAAAGAGATAAATTGTAGGAGGAATTTTTTTCTTATATAATGTAATTTGCAGATAAACGATTAATAGGAGACACTATTTTATGGTAGAGAAAAGATGGTTAGGAAATATAGAGGTAAATGTTATTAATCAGAGAGATGCTTTAGAAGTTATTGTAGAAAAATTGCAAAAAAAGGAAAAGACGGATGTCTTTTTTTTAAATGATCATTGCTATAATTTGGCTCAAAAAGATCAAGAATATAAAAAAATCATCAATAACAGCGATTTATTATTAAATGATGGGATTGGAATAGAAGTTGGAGCGAAGATTTATGGATTTCAGTTTAAAGAGAATCTAAATGGAACAGATTTTATTCCAGCACTATTTGAAAAATTAAATCAAAAAAAAGAACAGAAATTCCGCATCTTTTTATTGGGAGCAAAACAAGGAATTGCCAAAGCCGCATTAGAGCGATTAGCTGCAAGATATGAGCATTTAGAATTTGTTGGCGAGCATCATGGGTATTATGATCATGCTGAATCAGCTGATGTAATCGATATGATTAATCAAAAGAAGACAGATATATTATTAGTTGGATTTGGCATGCCCCTGCAAGAAAAATGGATTGCCAAATATCGCAGTCAATTGCATTGCACGGTTACACTTGCCGTAGGTGCATTTATTGATTTTTCCTCTGGAACGGTTAATCGCGCTCCAAGTTTATTTAGAAAGTTTCGTTTAGAATGGCTGTATCGCATGGCAAAGGAGCCAAAAAGATTGTGGAAGCGCAATTTAGTTGGTCATTTTCTGTTCTTTTATTATATGTTTAAACAAAGGTTTGAAAAAACAAAGGAGAAAGCAAGATAGTTTTGTCGCTATTTAACGGGCGGTAACCTAAACTTAAGGGATAATGAGAGAAAACAGAAAATCTAAGTGGGGGAAACTTGTCCGTAAAAGCCTGTTATAAAAGAATACAGACGTTGCCACACCCCCCTGATTGAAGTTTTACTTTATTTATAAATGGTGGTATCAAAAATAAAAAAGACAAAAAAGTGTGGAGATACTTTTTGCCTTTTTTACAAGGTGATATTTTGAGCCTAGATAATATGATGAACAACTAAAAAGGCATTAGAGCGGTTTAGTTGCTTATTTAAAAATTTAGAAAACAGTTTTTCTAAAAATGCTGTATATCTTTGCTTTTATGTTAAAATACATATATTGGAGAAATATATTATAAAGAAAACAGTAAGTTTAAAAAAGGAGCAATAAAATGATACTAGTAGTAGGCGGGGCAGGCTATATTGGCAGCCATTTAGTAAAAGAATTGGTAGAAAAGGAAGAAGTGGTTGTTTTAGATAATTTAACAACTGGACACAGGGAAGCAGTGGATTCCCGCGCCATATTTGTTCAAGGAGATTTAGGGAAAGAAGAAGATTTAGAACCGATTTTCTCTAAGTATCCAATAAAAGCAGTGATGCATTTTGCTGCATTTAGTTTAGTTGGAGAGTCTGTTCAAGATCCTTATAAATATTATGAAAATAATGTTGCCAATACCTTAACATTATTAAAAGTGATGCAAAAATTTCAGGTGAAAAACTTTATTTTTTCGTCTACGGCAGCTACTTATGGAATACCAGAAGAGGAAATGATTTCAGAAAGTTCGAAAACAGCTCCAATTAATCCATATGGGAAGTCAAAATTAATGGTAGAGCAAATATTGGCAGACTTCCATCAAGCATATGGGTTAAATTATGTGGTATTGCGCTACTTTAATGCAGCAGGTGCCCATGAGTCTGGTGAAATTGGGGAAAATCATGATCCAGAAACACATTTGATTCCTATTATATTGCAACATTTGCTGGGAGAACGGGAAGCAATCTCTGTATTTGGTACAGATTATCCAACAGAAGATGGTACATGTATCCGTGATTATATTCATGTAACTGATTTGGCAGCCGCTCATATTAAAGCATTAGAAGCACTGCTGGATGGCAGCAAGGCCGCTGAAACATATAATTTAGGAAATGGTGTAGGCTATTCTGTTAAAGAAGTAATTGAAACGTGCGAAAAAATTACAGGAAAACAAGCAAATGTCATTTATGCCGATAGACGCGCAGGCGATCCAGCAAGACTTATTGCCTCTTCCCACAAAATTTATGAAGAATTAGGCTGGAAAGCAGAACGAGGCTTAGAGACAATTATTGAGAATGCATGGAATTGGCACAAAAAGTAAAAGCAAAACGGAGAGATACGCTTGTATTTCTTCGTTTTTCACTATAACAGCAATGGGAAAAATAAAGCTAAAGGAAGAAGCTAATGAAAATTAACAGAATACATCATATTGCGATCATTTGCAGCAACTATGAGAAATCGAAAGCATTTTATGTTGATATTTTAGGCTTTGTGCCATTATTAGAAGTATATCGAAAAGAAAGAAAATCTTATAAACTTGACCTTCAAGTAAATGATGCCTATCAAATTGAGCTTTTTTCCTTTCCCAATCCAAAAGAAAGACCGAGTTATCCAGAGGCTGCCGGGCTGCGTCATATAGCTTTTGAGGTGGAAAATGTAAACGAAACAGTTGAATATTTGCAGGGACATGGCATAGAGGCAGAGCCTATTCGAATAGACCCATATACCAATAAAAAATTCACCTTTTTCCAAGATCCAGATGGTTTGCCGATCGAGGTTTATGAAAGGTAACAGTGTAAATAAGCATAAAAGAGTTTAGTGTGATTTTCCTTTATATTGTGATAAACTGCTAACTGTTTGCAAAATAAATTGTTTATCTTGAGCGCTTAATAATCTCCAACTGCCAGCTTTAATTTTCACTTTTATTTCCTCCTCCTATTTTTGGTTATTGTAAATGAATTAACGATGAAATTATTTGTTTTGTTTATAGACAAATTTTTATGTGATGTATCCGGCATTAATGGACTTTTGACTCCCATCGCAAAAGGATGAGAAGAAACGAGAAATCTAGGTGAGTAGAAACTTGCTGAGTAAAGGCCCGATTGTTAGTTGAACTTTATTGCTGAATAAAATGGAATATATTTAGCATATACCGCATTATGAATAAGAAAAAACATAAAAATGTCAACAAAACATGACAGGATATTTCCCGAGAAATGTCGGAGAAGGATTAATATTTCCCTAAATATGGGGGGATATAGGGAAATAAGCTGAAAAACAAGCCATATTCTGCCTAGTGATAGGGGAATATGGCTTGTTTTTTAAATATTATTAATAATTAATTCGTCTACCACACGTTCTGTTGATTTGCCATCCAAATCTTCGAAGAAATAATCGACAAATGGTTCAATTTTTTCCATTTTAAAGTCTTCTTTTTGGATAATGCTTATCATTTGTTCCGTTGTTTTTGCCAGCGGACCTGGAATAAAGGAATGATAATCATAATAGAAATCTCTTGTGCGAACATATTCTTCCACATCAAATGCAAAAAAGATCATTGGTTTATTTAACAATGCATATTCAAAACATACAGATGAATAATCTGTAATTAGGATATCTGTAATAAATAACAAGTCATTGATTTCTCTATAAGAAGAGAAATCATAATAAAAATCACTATATTGATATGGGATGCTAAATTCATTTTTTACGAAAGGATGAATTTTGAATAAGAAAACATATTCGTCTTTCAATTCATGATATAGTTTCCCTAAGTTTAACACTTCCATTGGATAATGGGCAGATTGCTGGCCATTTCCGCGGAAAGTTGGTGCAAACATAATGACCTTTTTTCCTTTTAAGAAAGGATACTGTTCATAAAGATTTGCGCGAACATCTTCTTGATACTCTTTGTCGAAAAATACATCTGTTCTAGGAATGCCGGTTGGAATTACTTTTTCTACATCAATTCCAAATCCCTCTGCATAATGTTTTGCTACATTATGGGAGCTGACAATTGCTTTTGTATAATTGCGATGATTTTTTGATTTTGGCGAAGGCCCGCCTGGACGGCCTAAGCGGCTGAAGCCAAACGTTTTAAATGCTCCAACAGCATGCCATAATTGGATAAGCTCTGCACCAGCTCTGATTTTTAAAGGATAAATCATTGGATAGAAGTCATCCAATAAAATATATTTTGCCGTTGCTAAATGATAGGCTAGCGTAAATATTTCTTTATAGCTTTTTTTCTCATCTACTCCTTTTTTCAATAAGAGATGATAATCATAGTCTAAATTTCTTTTTAATAATTCATCAAAAACAAATTGGAAATTCCCGCTCAGTTCACTGCGGCTGTCAGAAGCAAATATGATTTTTTTCTCTTTTAGCGGCAGCAGCTTACATAACTTATAGGTTAGCGAGAAACAATATTTATGGACAAGACGGTAAAATACTCCTCGCTGTTTTTCATCTGCATCCAGTCCCATAAGAGTTGGATCCATATCCTTCAGCTTAGAAGATGTAATTTTTAATGTTTTTAATGGTAAATCATATGTTGCCAGCAAGTTATATTTCATTTCTTTCCGCGCTGTAAAATATTCCATTTTTGCAGAGTGAAAACCATTGTCCAGGAAATGCTCAATATTGCCTAGAGGAAAGGATTTTTTATAGATTTTATCTCCCAGCACATGAACATCTAATTCTAAAAATAGTCGATAGCTTTCTTCAGGGAGCGGGCGATTATGGGAAGTAATCGTAGCAAAGTTAATTTTTGATTTGAATCCGGCCCAGCTGTATTCGTCGCTGATTTGATCCTCTGTTTGGATGTCATCAATCAACACATCTTGCAGAGGAATTGAAACTTTTAAGCCATTGGAACTAGTCAAAACTAAACGCTTTTTTACTAAGTCCTCGTTTTTCATCGGAACATTTTCAAGATAAAAATAGCCTTCTATTTCTAAAATAGGGCCATTCCAAATTAAATTCGTTATTTTGCGATGTGGAATATATTCTTCTATTTTTCCTGCCATTTCATTTAGAATAGGCAGGGATTCATTGATTTTTTCTTTATTAATAATGATTCGATCCTTCTGGATTTGTAAAGGCTTATCGATGCTGTATTCGATGTCATTATTAACCACATTGCTTGAGGCAGGGCTTTTCCGCTTTCTAAGTTTTCGAACAATCCTTTTTAACATAAATTGATCTCCTTTAATTCATCCACATTATAATAGTTCATTTTTATTGCTAGTGCAAAAGTCTCATCAACAAGATTCATTTAATAAATGAGAAACAATTCGTTCCGAGGCTTTTCCATCTGTATAGTCAAAAAATCTTTTTTGAAAAGCTGTTATTTCAGCAAGATCATAATCGGCTGATTTCAGCCATTTGCTTAACTCTGCTGAATTGGTAAAAATAGGTCCAGGTACAAATTCCTCATAATCGTAATAGAAATCACGTTCTGCTATGTATTCTGCCAAATCATCTGCAAAAAAAGCAGCTGGTTTATTTAAAAGACTGTAATCAAAAATAATTGATGAATAATCTGTTATCAGTATATCTGAAAGCACCAGCATTTCTTGAATATTAAACTCGTCTGTAATATGTATCACAAAGTCCGATGCATCTTCATCCACAGAAAAAGCAGAAGACATATAAGGATGAAGATGGACAAGAAAGATACTATCTTCAGCAAGAGATCTTTTTAACAGCTTAAAATCAATCGGGGAGATAAAGCCGTCTTGCTGATGGCTTTTCCCCCGAAAGGTTGGTGCATATAAAATCAGTCTTTTGTTTGTAGCTGCGGGAAATATATCAATCAACTTTTTCAAAAGCAGCTCCCTATTAGCAGATTCAAAAAAATAATCTGTTCTCGGTACGCCAAGCGGATAAATATTCTCCTTATTCATATCAAACGCTTCTGCATAAAAAGGGATGACTTCAGAGGAACTGACATACACTTTTGAATAATTGGAATGTATTTTGACTGTTTTTAAATATTCTTTGCTTGGAGCAAATGGTTTTCCGAGTGTGCTCATCCCGAACTTTTTAAAAGCGCCGCAGGCATGCCAAAGCTGAATAATTTCTGTCCCTTTTCGCGGATGAATAACATATACAGAAAAGTGGTAGTCATCGATAATAAAGTATTTAGATGTAGCTAAATGGTAACTGTCCTTTAATATATGAAAAAAATAGGCGAATTTCCCTTTAATGGAACTATCTATTTTATAAAAAGATTCAATATATTGATACTCAGGCTCTCTTTTTTTGAATTCTTTCCAAATATAATAAAGGTTGCCATCCATCTTTTGAGAACGAGAGGATGCAAAGGTTACCTTTTGTTCATCTATTTTAAAAAATAAACAAAAAATAGCATAGGCCATTTTGATTAGATATTTTGAAAAAAGTGTAGGTAGTAATTTTATTGCTTTCAAAAATACCCTACCTTTCTTAATTGAGTTTCTTCATCCAATTAAATTTTCCACTCCATAATGGTTTTGCCCCATGAAGAGGTAAGATCTTTTTCAAAAGCTTCAATAATTGTCTGAATAGAGGTAACCGTTTGAACTTCGCCAATTAATGTGGTGAAATAATCGACTACATCTGGATATTCTTTATAAAATGAGACAGTATTTTCAAAATCTGCTCGTCCACTTCGGCTGCTTCCAATCATTGTAATGCCCTTTTCAAGGAGCATTCTTGTATTTACTTCTACAGGATATTCCGAAACGCCCAAGATAGAAATAGATCCCTCTGGTACAATAATGTCAATGCTTTGGTCAATGGCATATTGGCTGCCAAGACCTCCAACACATTCAAAGGCATGATCAATTGCTATATCTTCTGGAATGGCATCAATTTGATAGCTTTCATCCACAAATGAAAAACGATCCATTTTATATTTTGTTTTTCCGAATGAAATGACTTTGCTGTCCGGATATTTTTTCTTTAACAAAAGACACATAATGAAGCCAAGGTTCCCATCCCCCCAAACACCGAATGTATTGCGGCGTTTATGGGATCTTGACTCAAATCTTGTCAAAGAATGCATGGCAATCGTGATCAGCTCTGTAAAAGCCGCCACATGCGGATTCATCTCATCCGGAATCTCGACAAGACGGTCGCGGTTTAAAAAAACATAATCCTGCATAAAACCATCATATCCACTAGAACGGAATTTACTTGTTCTCAAATAGTTTTCTGCAATAAATTCGTCCTCTTCTGTTGGAATATTCGGCACCATCACCACTTTTGCTCCTGAAGGAAACTCTCCCTTAGGATCGTATACTACTTTGCCGATTCCTTCATGGATTAATGCCATAGGCAATTTTTTTGCAAGCACTTCTTTGCCCCGTGTTCCTGTATAATAACGCTGATCAGCATTGCATATAGACAGGTGAGTGGGACGCACTACCACCATATCCGTCTGCAAGGAAAAATCTTGATAAGTAACTTCAAATTGTCTTGGGGAAACAAGTCGATATACTTGATTAATCATGGTTTATATTCTCCTGTATAATTGCATTTGCTACTTTTAGATCAAATGGTGTCGTTACTTTAATATTAAATACTTCTCCAGTAACCAGTTTGACTTTTTCTCCTTTTAGAACACAAATTTTACAAGCATCTGACAATACTGCCTTTTGTTCATCTGATAAGGAATAAAAGTGATCTTTCAGCATTTTGATATTAAATGTTTGCGGAGTCTGTCCTTGATACATAAAATCACGGACTGGAATATGTGAAATGGATTCGCCATCTTCCGACTCTACAATAGTATCGATTGCTGATATAACAGTATCTACAGCGCCATATTTTAAGCCGAAATCGATATTTTCTTCAATAATGCGATGGGTGATAAAAGGACGAACAGAGTCATGTGTAACGATAATATCTTCATCATCTAGACCATATGTGTCTTCAATATACGTTACTCCGTTCATAATGCTTCCATTTCTATCTTCTCCACCTTCAATTACGACTAAACGTTCATTAGCTCCAATGAATTTATGGATAATGTCATTTGTATAGTTAATCCATTCTTTTGGAGAAGCGATGATTATTTTGACAAAACGTTCATTTAATAAAAACTTTTCGATTGTATGAATAATAATTGGTTTATCATTTAAAGAAAGAAACTGTTTTGGCATGCTGACATTGCCCATTCTTGTTCCTTTTCCACCTGCTAATATTTGTGCATAAATCATATTAAATTCTCCTTTTTGTGCGTTCATTATATTAATAAATAATTAATTTTTCCTTTATACAAATCAAACTAAATATACACTTCTTTCCTAGTCATTTCAACTAAATTAGAGTATGTATTGCAAACGTAATATGCAGAATAAATAATAGGAATCTTTTCCTAGAAAAAGCAGGATAATGGTTGCTTGAATCGCTGAATAAAAATGCGCCTTATGCCTTGATATTCCCATTATATAGGACGTTTTTTCAGCCAAAAGGTTTCTCCTTTTTTAAAATTAAGTCTAGATGACTAGTTTATTAAGAAAAGGTGAAGGGGATAAAACCCCCTTCACCTTTTAGTTGTGTGCCCGGCATGGGTGTAATCTCTAGGGTGAAAGTCCCGAACCTCGAAGGCAGTAGTAGGGGTTAGCTTAAGACAAGGGTGTCCGTGGCGACGCGGAATCTGAAGGAAGTCGGCG